>OIER01000780.1_pt1 | contig 19946 bp, 17 predicted proteins | sample 1581801 | NCBI WGS metagenome assembly OIER01 (sample SAMN03281006, study PRJEB24777) | human gut metagenome | isolation source: fecal sample PR165 from 1 month old male Malay infant, vaginally delivered... | reverse complement strand
TGCTATCCAGAACGATGGCTACAAATCTCTGGACGAAGGTCAGAAAGTGTCCTTCACCATCGAAAGCGGCGCTAAAGGCCCAGCAGCTGGTAACGTTGTAAGCCTGTAAGCTTCCAACCCAGTAGCAAAGAATTTAAAAACCCGCCTTCTGGCGGGTTTTTTCGTTTCTACCGTTGTACCTGCGGATTCACGCAGTTCATCTCCACTCTGCCACTGAGGGCAGCGATAAGATTATCTACTGCCGTGGCCGCCATGTTGTAGCGCGTCTCATGGGTGGCGGAGCCGATGTGGGGCAGGGCGACCACGTTGGGTAGCGTCAGCAGTGGGGAATCCACCGGCAGCGGCTCCTGCTCAAACACGTCCAGACCGGCGGCATGGATCTCACCGTTTTGCAGGGCTTCAATCAGCGCCTTCTCATCCACTACCGGGCCGCGACCCGCGTTGATGAAAATGGCTGACTTCTTCATCTTTTCGAACGCCGCTTTGCCAATCAGATGACGGGTTTCGTCTGTCAGCGGCAGGACCAGGCAGACAAAATCCGCTTCCTGCAGCAGCGTATCCAGCTCGCAGTAGCGGGCGTTAAAACGTTCTTCAGCTTCACTGTGGTGGCGACGCGCGTTGTACAGAATCGGCATGTTAAACCCAAAATGCGCGCGCTGCGCCAGTGCCAGTCCGATACGCCCCATGCCCACAATACCCAGCGTTTTGCCGTGCACATCCACGCCGAACCAGTCCGGACCTATGCTTTTTGTCCACTCGCCCGCTTTGACGCGCTCAGCCACTTCCACCACGCGACGGGCCGTCGTGAGCATCAGCGCCATTAGCGTGTCGGCCACAGTTTCCGTCAGGGCATGCGGTGTATGCATCAGCAGGATCCTGCGGGCATTAAGGGCCTCCACGTCGAAGTTATCGTAACCCACGGACACGGTTGAGGTAGCACGAAGCTTCGGCATTTTCTCCAGCAGGGCGACATCCACTTTTTCGCTTGAACCCAGCAGGCCTTCAGCGCGGGCGAACGCCTCGGCGTGCTGTGCCACGGTCTCCGGGCTCAGGTTCTTCACCTGCGTGACGGTGAAGTGCTCTTCAAGGCGCTTCTGCAGATCTTCCGGCAGGGCTTTATACAAAATGACGGACGGCTTCATGCTAATCTCCGTTGTGTTTTAAGGTTTCAGGCGTGGCGAGCGCCGACAGGGTGTTGTTGATTATTAGCAGGCTTAACAATCAGAGTAAGCCATACGGAGGCGAAAAGCGCCACCCCCATAAAGATGTACGACGCAGCCGGGCTGCCGGTGGCACCGTTCAGGTAACCGACGAACCAGGAGCCGCAGAACGAGCCCAGCGCACCCATACTGTTGATCAGCGCCATCGCGCCACCTGCGACGTTACGCGGCAGCATCTCCGGGATGATGGCAAAGAACGGTCCATACGGGGCGTACATGGCTGCACCGGCAATCACCAGCAGCGTATAAGAGACCCAGAAGTGGTTTGCGCCCACGGCCCAGGAGCCAATGAAGGCAAAGGCAGCGATCAGCAGCAGCGGCCAGACAAACAGCTTACGGTTTTGCAGCTTGTCCGATGCCCAGGAGACGATGATCATCGCGATTGTCGCCGCCAGATACGGCACGGATGACAGCCAGCCTACCTCGACCATACCGAGGTTTTCACCGCCGCTGCGGATAATGGACGGCAGCCACAGCACAAAGCCGTACACCCCAATACTCCAGGTAAAATACTGTGCGCACAGCAGGATCACGTTGCGGGAGCGGAAGGCTTCGCCATAGTTACGCACCGCCTTCAGTCCTTGCTGCTCTTTATCCAGCTGTGCCTGCAGCGCCGCTTTCTCATCTTCGGAGAGCCATTTCGCCTGGGCTGGTTTATCTTTCACCAGCACCCACCAGCAGAAGGCCCAGATAATCGCCGGTACCCCTTCGATGATAAACATCTCGCGCCAGCCGAAGGACTGGATGAGGTAGCCGGAGACGACCGACATCCACAGTACCGTGACCGGGTTACCGAGGATCAGGAAGGTATTGGCGCGTGAACGTTCGGATTTGGTAAACCAGTTGCTGATGTAGATCAGCATCGCCGGCATCACCGCCGCTTCAACCACGCCGAGGATAAAGCGAATAGCGGCCAGGGCAGGAATATTGTTCACCATGCCGGTGAGAGACGCGCAGGCGCCCCACAGGATCAGACAGATGAAGATCAGCTTGCGCACGCTGCGGCGTTCCGCATAGATCGCGCCAGGGATCTGGAAGAAGAAGTAGCCGAGGAAGAAAAGGGCGCCCAGCAGGGAGGAGATCCCTTTGGTGATCCCCAGGTCTTCGGTGATCCCTGCCGCGGACGCGAAACTGAAGTTGGCACGATCAAGGTACGCCAGGCTGTACGTGATGAACACGATTGGCATGATGTACCACCAGCGTTTTACTGCATTGGTCGAACTGTTCATAGGCTTGCCTCTGTTGTTGAGGTGGTTACCGCCGTTGTCTGTAGGGTACACGGTGGTTTGTTTTGTTGAGTACGATGTATGCCCCCTCACCCCGGCCCCCCCCAGAGGGGAGAGGGTTAGGGTGAGGGGGATGTTTATTCGTTAAGCTGTGCTCGTGTTGGTAATCCTTCGCTATCGCCCTGTACCTGAATGGCCAGCGAGCCAATTTTGTTGCCCCGCGCGACGGCCTGTTGCAGCGTTTTGCCTTCCAGCAGGGCGCTAATGACGCCCACGGCAAAACCATCGCCTGCGCCGACGGTATCGACGACGTTCTCAACCTTCACCGCAGCGACCGCGCCCTGTTCACCCTCGGCGGTTTTAAACCATGCGCCATCGGCACCGGTTTTCAACACCACCGCTTTTACCCCCTTATTAAGGTAGAAGTCGGCAATGCCTTCCGGCGTACTTTCGCCGGTCAGGATCATTCCTTCTTTCAGGCCCGGCAGAACCCAGTCCGCCCGGAACGCCAGACGGTTGAGCTTCTCAACCATTTCTGCCTCGCTTTTCCACAGCACCGGGCGCAGGTTGGGATCGAATGAGATGGTCTTCCCCTGGGCTTTCATGGTGGTCGCGGCATGATCGAGCAGTTCATACGAGCTGGCAGAAAGTGCCGCGGCGACGCCGCTCAGGTGCAGGTGACGTGCGCCAGCAAAATAGTCGGCGTGGTAATCCGCCACGGAGAGATGGCTTGCGGCCGATCCTTTACGGAAATATTCCACGATGGGATCGGTTCCATTTTCGACTTTAGATTTAAGCTGAAAACCGGTGGGGAAGCGTCCATCGAGGGTGACGCCTGCGGCATCAATACCCTCTTTTTTCAGTGAGTCGAGAACGAAATGGCCAAAGCTGTCATCCCCCACGCGGCTGACCCAGCCGACGTTCAGGCCGAGACGCGCCAGCCCGGTCGCGACGTTCAGCTCTGCGCCTGCCACGCGTTTAATAAAGCGCTCCACCGCGCTCAGCTCGCCTGTTTCGGTGGCGACAAACATCGCCATGGCCTCGCCGATGGTGATGACATCCAGCGTCTTGTGCATGGTTTACTCCTCGCGTAGCAGGTTGACGTAATGGCGGGTCACGGCGGTTAAATCCGTCCCTTCCAGCGGGAACTCGATACCGCGCGGGGCATCGGCGGGCAGCTGGCTGAGCAGATCCAGCCAGCGCGCATCGGCGTGGTCCGGTGCGACAGCGCGGAAGTTATCCTTATGCGGCACGGCGGCTTTCACGTGGATATAACTCACGGCAGGGGCCAGATGGCGGGCTGCTTCTTCGGGCGAATCGCCAACCCACAGCCAGTTACCCATGTCGAAGGTCAGGGTGACGGGGAGCGCCATGTCCCGACAGGCGGCCTGGAAACGCTGCATAGGCGCGAGCTGGCCGCAGTCGGTCTGATCGTTTTCCACGACCAGCGCCATGCCGCTTGTGTTCAGCAGCGCACGCAGGGCGTCGAGAGAGTGCGTGTCGCTGAAATGGCCGAGGGAAACCTTGAGCCACAGCGCGTTCAGGGTATTGGCCTCTGAAAGATAGCGGGGCAGATCCGGGTTGAGTGTGCCGTCGGGCATAAACAGGGCGGCGGGTGCGGAGTAGCACGCCAGCAGGCCCAGCAGCTCAATGGATTCCCCCAGCGCAGGCAGCGCCTGCAGCTCTTCGCTGTTGAACAGTTCCCGGCGGATCTCCACGCCGTCTGCGCCCGCACCAGCAATAACGGGAAGCATCGCCCGCTGACCGCCCGCCTGTCGCACCTGTTCCGCGCCGTACGCGGCGGTGACCACCATAATTTTCCTGTCCATCGTCGGACTCCATCGCAACATATCAATACTATTACGCTAGATGGAACCGGTTCCAAAGAAAAGGTCAGGATGTTGAATTTATGATCGACATCACAAGGGGAAATTAACGCGCGGTGGAGCCGCGAACAATCAGTTCACCGGAAAACACCTGCTCGCGTACGGCATCGCTGATACCTTCGATACGACGAACCACTTGTTCTACAGCAGCATAGCCAATTTGCCAGGTGGGTTGTTTGAGGGTGGTGATACCGACACCGGCCAGCTCCGCCCACTCCAGTTCATCAAACCCCAGCAGACCAATGTCGCTGCCCCAGTGCAGGCCAATGCGCTTGAGCGAACGGGCGACCTGAAGCGTCAGCGCCCCGTTGGCGGAGATCACGGCTTTGCGCATCCCGCGATGGCGGGTGTGGAACTGGCGCAGGGTGTTGTCGAGCTGGTCGGCTTCGTGAAGCGGCGTTTCGGCATTTTCGGCGATCACACCCGGATAACGCTCCAGCGTGGCGCGAAATGCGCCCAGGCGTTCACGACGGGTGTTAACCATGCCCAGCGGTTCGCTCAGAAACAGAATGGCCTCGAAACCCTGTTCAATCAGATGTTCGGTGGCGGTCGTGGCTGCCTGGGTGTTATCCAGCCCGACCACATCACAGGCAAATTCGGGAATTTTACGGTCGATGAGGACCATGGGCAGGGAGGACTGCTGCAGGCGATTTAATCCTTCTTCCCGCATGCCCACCGCGTTAACCACAATCCCTTCCACCTGATAGCTGCGCAGCAGATCGAGATAGTGCAGTTCCTGGTCGACTTCATTGTTGGTATTACAGACCAGTGGCGTGAAGCCCTTCTCGCGACAGGCCGCTTCAATACCACTGAGCACGTTAACGGAATAGGGATTGGTGATATCGGCGATGATAAGACCGATGAGACGGGTACGGCCGCGTTTGAGCCCGCGCGCCATGAGGCTGGGACGATAGTCGAGATCGGCAATCGCCTGTTCAATTCGCGCCAGCAGGGCATCAGACAACAGGTGTTTCTCGCCGTTGAGATAGCGCGAAATACTGGTTTTACCGGTTCTGGCGGCTTTCGCCACGTCGCTGATGGTGGCCCGGGCTGGTTTGCTCATCACTGATTTCCCTGAATTTAGTGAGAATACCTTAGCGGGAAAATCGGACGAATCAAGTAATTTGCCCGGTGGCGCTGCGCTTACCGGAGGTTGCGGCCTGATGCTCTCACCCCAACCCTCTCCCACGGGAGAGGGCGCAAACACTAAAAACGGCAACGGGGTTGCCGTTTTGCTTTTACCTACTGAATTGGGCTTAACGTAATCTCAACGCGGCGGTTCTGCGCTTTGCCTTCCGCCGTGCTGTTGCTGGCGATAGGGTTAGCTGGGCCCATGCCGCTGGTGCGAATGCGGTTTGCTTCTACACCCTGGATAATCAGCGAGCTGGCCACGGAATCGGCGCGCTGCTGGGACAGACGCATATTCAGATCCTTGCTGCCGGTGCTGTCGGTGTAGCCAATCACGTTCACGGCGGTTTTGTTGTACTCTTTCAGCACCATCGCCACGCCGGTCAGGGTGTTAGCACCCGCAGGTTTCAGCGTGGCGCTGTTGCTGTCGAAGGTCACGTTGTTTGGCATGTTCAGGATGATGTTATCCCCGCTGCGGGTGACACTCACGCCGGTTCCCTTCATTTTGTCGCGCAGTTTCGCTTCCTGTACGTCCATGTAATAACCGACGCCGCCGCCCAGCGCCGCGCCCGCTGCTGCGCCAATCAGCGCGCCTTTGCCACGGTCTTTCTTGGAGGAGGAGAGTGCCCCAACGCCTGCGCCTACCAGCGAGCCGATACCCGCGCCGATACCGGATTTACCCGCTTCGCGTTCGCCGGTGTAAGGGTTGGTTGTGCAGCCAGAAACAGCCAGTGCACCGCTCACCAGAGCGGCAATAACGAGTACGCGTTTTTTCATCTTCTTTCCTTAATCCTTTTTATTCTTTGCCACGGCGAGCGTGGCAGTTGATTATGACGTCCGGATACGGAGAAAATTCCGGGGATAACTCTGAAATTTGTGACAAACCATAAACTGCCTCAATAAGAAGGCCGTAAACCTGCACGCAACCAGGAGCGCACGCTTGAGCACCTCAACGAAAACCATTCTGACCGCCGCCCACTGGGGGCCGATGCTGGTCGAAACCGATGGCGAGAATGTCCTGTCGTCTCGCGGGGCATTGCCAACCCAACATCCCAACTCTTTACAGACCGTCGTTCGCGATCAGGTGCACAGCAAAACGCGCGTGCGCTGGCCGATGGTGCGTAAAGGATTTCTGGCTTCGCCGGACAAGCCACAGGGCATTCGGGGTCAGGACGAATTTGTTCGCGTGAGCTGGGATGACGCGCTGGCGCTGATCCACACGCAGCACAAGCGGATCCGCGAGAGCTACGGCCCTGCCTCTGTTTTTGCCGGCTCTTACGGCTGGCGTTCAAACGGCGTGCTGCATAAGGCCTCGACGCTGCTGCAGCGTTATATGAGCCTGGCGGGAGGCTACACCGGCCATCTCGGGGATTACTCCACCGGCGCGGCGCAGGCGATTATGCCGTATGTGGTGGGGGGCAATGAGGTTTATCAGCAACAGACCAGCTGGCCGCTGGTGCTGGAACACACCGACGTGGTGGTGCTCTGGAGCGCTAACCCCCTCAACACGCTGAAAATTGCCTGGAATGCCAGCGACGAACAGGGAATTGGCTATTTTGACGCGCTGCGTAAAAGCGGTAAGCGTATCATCTGTATTGACCCGATGCGTTCTGAAACCATGGACTTCTTTGGCGACAGCGCCGAGTGGATTGCCCCGCATATGGGCACCGACGTGGCAATGATGTTAGGTATCGCCCATACGCTGGTCGAAAACGGCTGGCACGATGTCGAATTCCTGACGCGTTGTACCACCGGCTTCGATAAATTCGCCGACTATCTGACGGGTAAAACGGATGGCGTGGCCAAAACGGCAGAGTGGGCGGCAGACATTTGCGGCGTTCCTGCGGATAAACTCCGCGAACTGGCGGCGTTATTCCATCAAAACATCACGATGCTGATGTCCGGCTGGGGGATGCAGCGCCAGCAGTTTGGCGAGCAAAAACACTGGATGCTGGTGACGCTCGCCGCGATGATCGGGCAGATCGGTACCCCGGGCGGTGGTTTTGGTCTCTCCTATCACTTCGCGAACGGCGGTAACCCCACCCGTAAAGCGGCCGTACTGGCCTCCATGCAGGGCTCGGTGCTGGGGGGCGTGGATGCCGTGGATAAAATTCCGGTGGCGCGTATTGTTGAAGCCCTGGAAAATCCGGGCGGTTTTTATCAGCACAACGGTCAGGACCGCCATTTCCCGGAGATTAAATTTGTCTGGTGGGCGGGTGGGGCGAATTTCACGCATCATCAGGATACCCATCGTCTGATCCGCGCCTGGCAGAAGCCGGAGCTGGTGGTGATCTCAGAGTGCTTCTGGACCGCCTCGGCCAAACACGCCGATATCGTGCTGCCGGCGACCACCTCGTTTGAGCGTAACGATCTCACCATGACCGGCGACTACAGCAACCAGCATATGGTGCCGATGAAGCGCGTGGTGGCGCCACGTGATGAAGCGCGTGATGATTTTGACGTATTTGCTGAACTGAGCGAGTTGTGGGAAGCGGGTGGTCGGGAGCGTTTCACCGAGGGGAAAACTGACCTCGAATGGCTGGAAACCTTCTATCAGATTGCCGCTCAGCGCGGTGCCGCCCAGGGTGTCACGCTACCGCCCTTTACTGAATTCTGGGAAGCAAACCAGATCGTCGAAATGCCGGAGAGTGAACAGAACGCGCAGTTTGTCCGTTTCGCCGATTTCCGACGCGACCCGGAGAAGCACCCGCTGAAAACCGAGAGCGGAAAGATGGTGATCTACAGCGAGCGCATCGCCAGCTTTGGCTATGCCGACTGCCCGCCGCACCCTATGTGGCTCGAGCCGGACGAGTGGCACGGCAACGCCCAGCCGGGGCAGCTGCAGGTGTTGTCAGCCCATCCTGCGCATCGTCTGCACAGCCAGCTTAATTACACGTCACTGCGTGAGCGGTATGCGGTTGCAGGGCGAGAGCCGATTACGCTGAATACCCTCGATGCAAATGCCCGCGGAATTGTTGACGGTGACGTGGTGCGCGTCTGGAACCATCGCGGGCAGGTGCTGGCCGGAGCGGTCGTGAGCGACGGGATTAAACCGGGTGTTTTCTGTATTCACCAGGGCGCCTGGCCTGACCTGGAGCCCACCGAAGGGGGGATCTGTAAAAACGGGGCGGTTAACGTGCTGACCAAAGATCTCCCCAGCTCGAAGCTGGGGAATGGTTGTGCAGGAAACACGGCGCTGGCCTGGGTCGAGAAATATCAGGGACCCGAGCTTACCTTAACGGCGTTTGATCCGCCTGCCAGCTCATGATCCAGGTCGGATGTTGAGTGTCATCCTGCCAGGCGCTGTCTTCAATACGAAAGCCCTGCGCGTGGTAGAAATTCACCGCCCGGACATTTTTCTGATACACCTCCAGGCTTAAGTGCGGGAAGCGCTGTTGAACGTGGTTCAGCAGCGCACGCCCGATGCCTTTACCGATATACCCCGGGGCGACAAACAGTGCGCCGACAAACTGCGACTGCATCACGCTGATAAATCCGCAAGGTTCGCCATCCTGTTCCCAGACCCAGGTTTCAGCCGAAGGCAGGTAAACGTCCCGCACCATGGCTTCATTTTCTTTCCAGTAGCTCTCCTCAATAAACGGATGCGCTTCTGTGGTGCTTTCAAGCCATAGGCTCAGAAGCGGCGCGGTATTCTCACTTTGCCATTTGCGGATCATGATGGCCTCCCGGATGACAGAAGCAGCCGGTAACATGGTCGTTGACCAGGCCACAGGCCTGCATAAAGGCGTAGCAGATGGTGGAGCCGACAAACTTAAAGCCGCGTTTTTTTAGCGCTTTCGAGAGCGCATCCGAGGCCGGCGTTGAGGCGGGGATTTCCGCGAGCGTAGCGGCCTGCGTGATTTGCGGTTCGTTATTCACAAACGTCCAGACAAACGCTGAAAATGATTCACCGTTTTGTTCCATCGCCAGGTAAGCGCGTGCGTTACCGATGATGGCCTGGATCTTACCGCGATGGCGGATGATGCCGGCATCCAGCACCAGGCGTTCCACGTCGTCGTCGGTCATGGCGGCGACGGCGACAGGATCGAACTGGTGAAAAGCGTTGCGGTAGTTTTCGCGTTTCTTCAGTACCGTAATCCATGACAAACCCGCCTGCTGGCCCTCCAGGCAGATCATCTCGAAGAGTTTTTTGCCATCCCTTTCCGGCACGCCCCATTCCCGATCGTGATAGTCGATATAAAGCTGATCCTGGCTTACCCAACCGCAACGTTCCATCCCTCATCTCCCTTATTGATACTGATTTGGCAAAATTTTCATGCTGTCTGGCTTGACGTGTTTACTATAAAGACAATAGTTAATACAAGGGCTATAAGCCCTTCCTGTATAACGACAAATATCGCCGAATTCGGCTCTCTCTGGGGTCGCGTTGAAGATGATAAAAAAAATCAGTGGTCGCCATGCTGCTTCTGGCCTGGTGGGGATTTCAGCCTGCCTGTTTTTGTGTACTACAGCGTCTGCCTGGCAACAGGAATATATCGTTTCAGACGCACAAAATAATACGGCGGAACGCTATACCTGGGACGCGGATCACCAACCGCGTTATGAGGATATTCTCGCTGAGCGAATTCAGTCTTCGCAAGATGCGCCTGGTCTGGCCCTGAATGTGCCGTCTGGCACCACCCTGGACGGTGGGATGAGCGTGGGCTGGAATTTTCCGGTTTCAGCGGGCATCAACACCGGCCCGGTGGTGGCGTGGCGTTATGACGGCACGGCTCCCATGATGATTAACGAGTTTGGTGATAGTGCGACGATGCAAACGTCCAGCGACCCGCTCTGGCATGCCAGCGTCAGCACGCTGGGGTGGCGTGTGAATACCCGCTACGGCGATCTCCGTCCCTGGGCGCAGATTAGCTATAACCAGCAGTTTGGTGAGAATCAGTGGAAATCGCAGTTTGGCATGCCGCAGACACCCTCTCCGGCACAAAACGGCAACTGGATGGATGTGACCGTGGGAACGGATATGCCGTTTAACACGCACGTTGCGGCCTATGCGTCGCTTGCACAAGGGGAACACACCACCAGCGGAGAGGAGTTTTTGTATACTCTGGGTGTTAATGCAAATTTCTAGCGTTGTTACTTTTTTAAACGTTACGATAACATCCTGAACACAATAACCGCAGGGGGTTACAGCGATAGCAGATACTAACATACTATCGCTTTATTCCCGGGCCAGGCCATTCATTCCCGATTCCAGGCATTTCATTCCGTTTCGCCTGCACTTCATGCCGTTTTACCCCAGGCATATTAAGGTTTTGTTTATCGTTGTCCTCAGTGAATTCCCTCAATTTCTCTTGCAGGACAACTGCCATGAACACATCAACTTATAACCGCACGCGCTGGCTCACGCTCTTTGGCACCATCGTCACCCAGTTTGCGCTGGGCTCGGTCTATACCTGGAGCCTGTTTAACAGTGCCCTTTCCGACAAACTCGGCGCACCGGTTAGCCAGGTCGCGTTCTCCTTTGGTCTGCTGAGCCTGGGGCTGGCAATTTCGTCTTCCGTGGCGGGCAAGCTGCAGGAGCGTTTTGGCGTGAAGCGTGTGACCATGGCGTCCGGGCTCCTGCTCGGCCTGGGCTTTTTCCTGACGGCGCATTCCAGCAACCTGATGATGCTGTGGCTGAGCGCCGGGGTGCTGGTGGGGCTGGCCGATGGCGCAGGTTACCTGCTGACGCTGTCGAACTGCGTGAAGTGGTTCCCGGAACGTAAAGGCCTGATCTCAGCATTTGCCATCGGATCTTATGGTCTGGGCAGCCTCGGCTTCAAATTTATCGACGCCCACCTGCTGGCGTCCGTTGGTCTCGAAAAAACCTTTATGATCTGGGGCGCAATCGTTCTGGTGATGATCCTCTTCGGCGCCACGCTGATGAAGGATGCGCCGCAGCAGGAGGTTAAGTCCGTGAACGGCGTGGTGGAGAACGACTTCACCCTCGCGCAGTCCATGCGTAAACCCCAGTACTGGATGCTGGCGGTGATGTTCCTGACGGCCTGCATGAGCGGCCTGTATGTTATCGGTGTCGCAAAAGATATCGCCCAGGGGATGGTGAAACTGGATGCGGCCACGGCGGCCAATGCGGTGACCGTGATCTCCATTGCCAACCTCTCCGGTCGTCTGGTGCTCGGTATTCTCTCTGACAAAATCGCCCGTATCCGCGTGATTACGATTGGGCAGGTGGTTTCGCTGGTCGGTATGGCGGCTCTGCTGTTTGCCCCGCTGAACGAAGCGACCTTCTTTGCGGCGATTGCCTGCGTAGCCTTTAACTTCGGCGGCACCATTACCGTCTTCCCGTCACTGGTGAGCGAGTTCTTTGGCCTGAATAATCTGGCGAAAAACTACGGCGTTATCTATCTGGGCTTCGGGATTGGCAGTATCTGCGGTTCGCTGATTGCTTCCCTGTTCGGTGGGTTCTACGTGACCTTCTGCGTCATCTTCGCCTTGCTGATTATTTCCCTGGCGCTGTCGACCACGATTCGTCAGCCGCAGCGCGAAGTCTTCAACGAAGCGCATGCGTAGGGTATGTCATTAATAATGTAGCCGGTCATACACTGCGCTTACCCGGCCTACATTTCACAACAATATCAGTACATTGCACAGTTCCTTGTAGGCCTGTGCAAGCGTAGCGCTCCTCGGGCGCTTTTTTTATTTAGCACAAATACATAATTAATTATGTCCAAAGAAACGTTAAATAAAGATGATGATTCATTTGTGTGATCTATGAATTCATAAAAATAATATATAATTTATATGGGTTTATTCCTAATAAAAGACCAGGTTTATACGAACAGTCTTATATCACAATGAATTTGCTTAATTTTAGTTTTGGCTAAAAAACCGCTTTACTTTATCTAATTTTAAAGTCCAATTCCCCCTCTATATACTCCGTTTCCTCACAGAATGCAGGTAATTCCTAAGGATGCATTCTGTCATCTACCGTCATAAATGGAGTTTTAAATGAAAAAGGTTATTTTTGCACTGTCTGCTCTGGCTGTCGTTTCCTCTTCTGCTTTTGCTGCTAACTCTGGCGATGGCACCGTTAAATTCACCGGTGAAATCGTTGACGCGCCATGCGTAATTTCTACTGACTCTCAGAACCAGGAAGTTGTGCTGGGTCAGGTTAAGAAAACTGTTTTCAAAGCTGTTGGCGACAAATCTGTTTCCAAGCCATTCCAGATCAAACTGGAAGATTGCGACATCACCTCTAAAACCAAAGTTGACGTGAGCTTCGCTGGCGTGGCTGACGCAGACAACGCGAAACTGGTTTCTGTAAACACCGAAGCGGGCGCGGCAACGGGCGTGGGTATCGGTATCTATGACAACAGCAACACCGCTGTTGACATGAACACCGGTAAATCCACCACCACGCTGTCTGCTGGTCAGACCGTGCTGTACTACACCGCTAACTACGTTGCGACCAAAGCGGCCGTTACCACCGGTTACGGTAACGCAGAAGTTGATTTCAACCTGACCTACAACTAATAAGCGCTTTACCTTTACTTAAAAAACCAATGGCAACGGAAACCCCGTTGCCATTTTTTCCAGCGAGTCTCAGGGAGAGAAGCATGAACCGCTCACGTTTGATATCTTGCGCAGCACTGGCGCTGGCGCTGATTACACAAAACAGTTTTGCAGGCGGCGTGGCATTAAGCAGCACGCGCGTTATTTATGACGGCAGCAGAAAGGAAGCTTCTCTGACGGTCAATAACAAAAGCACCACGGATGAATTTCTTATTCAGTCATGGATTGATGATGTTAGCGATAATAAAAAAACGCCGTTTATCATCACCCCACCTTTATTTAAGTTAAACCCGACGAAAAATAACGTTTTACGTATTGTGAATGCCGCTAATACGTTACCGCAGGATCGTGAGTCCGTTTACTGGATTAACGTGAAAGCGATTCCTGCCAAAAGTGAAAACGCCGAAGGTAAAAACGTACTGCAAATTGCCGTGCGTACTCGCTTAAAACTTTTTTATCGCCCGGCTGGCCTGAAAGGCAACAGCATGGACGGCTGGAGCAAACTGCAGTTTACCAGCGCAGGGGCTAACCAGATCAAAGTTGAAAACCCCTCTGCCTTTAACCTCACTTTTAATAAATTTTATGCCAACGGCCGCGATATTGAAAAAGCGGGAATGGTTCCAGCAAAAGGTTCGTTGAATATTGAATTGCCTGCCGGCACCGGCAAGGTAAGCGAAGTCAAATACAACATTATTAATGACTTCGGTACGGCTGGCGACATGCTAACTCAGCGCGTTAATTAATACGTTTTGAAGGTTTATTACTATGCCATAGACGCATCTTCCTCAGGTCAATAAGGTCCCGCGTTTCCCACTGTCCGCGCTCGCGCTGATGGTTGCGGGTATGCTTCCCGCGTATGCGGGAACATTTAACCCGCGCTTTCTGGAAGATGTGCCGGGTATTGACCAGCATGTTGACCTTTCAATGTATGAATCCAGTAAAGCCGAACAGCTGCCGGGTAAATACCGCGTGTCGGTGGTGGTCAACGATAAAAAAATGGAGTCCCGTACCCTGGAGTTTAAGACTGCGACAGAGGCTCAGCGCACAAAAATGGGTGAAAGCCTGGTGCCGTGCTTAAGCCGCGTGCAGCTTGAGGACATGGGTGTGCGTATTGAAAGCTTCCCGGCGCTGAACATGGCACCGCCGGAAGCGTGCGTGGCCTTTGACGACATTATTCCTCAGGCCGCCAGCCATTTCGATTTTGCAGACCAGACGTTGATCATGAGTTTCCCGCAGGCCGCGATGAAGCAGACGGCGCGTGGTACCGTACCTGAATCGCAGTGGGACGAAGGGGTGAATGCCCTGCTGCTGGATTATAACTTCACCGGGAGCAACGCCAGCTATGACGCGCACGACGGTGAAACCAGCTACAGCAGCGACAGTTACTACCTGAACCTGCGCAGCGGCGTGAACCTTGGGGCATGGCGGTTACGTAACTACAGTACCTGGACGCGAAACGATGGCGATAACAAATGGGATAACATCGGCACCTCGTTGAGCCGTGCCATTGTGCCGCTGAAATCACAGCTGACGTTGGGGGATACCTCCACTGCGGGTGATATATTTGACAGCGTGCAGATGCGTGGGGCGCAGTTAACCTCCGACGAAGAAATGTTGCCTGACAGCCAGCGCGGATTTGCGCCCGTTATCCGCGGTATTGCTAAAAGTAACGCCGAAGTCACCGTTGAGCAGAACAACTACGTAATTTACCGCACGTTTGTTCAGCCAGGTGCGTTTGAAATTAATGACCTGTACCCAACCTCAAACAGCGGCGACCTGACGGTCACCATTAAAGAGGCGGACGGCAGCGAGCAGAAATTCGTACAGCCGTTCTCCGCAGTGGCTATTCTCCAGCGTGAAGGTCACCTTAAGTACAGCCTCTCCGCAGGGGAATACCGTGCCGGGAACTATAGCAGCGCCGAGCCAAAGTTCTGGCAGTTGGATGCCATGTACGGTCTGCCGTACGGCTTTACCGTTTACGGCGGGTCGATCTTCTCGGATGACTATTACTCGATGGCGGGGGGCTTAGGTAAAAACTTCGGTTACATCGGTGCGGTCTCCATTGACGTGACGCAGGCGAAAAGCAACCTGGCAAACAATGAGAGCGCGGAAGGTCAGTCTTACCGCTTCCTCTATTCCAAGAGCTTTAACAGCGGTACCGACTTCCGTCTGCTGGGTTACAAGTATTCCACCAGCGGCTACTACACCTTCCAGGAAGCGACGGATGTGCGCAGCGATGCGGACAGCAGCTACAGCCAGTATCACAAACGCAGCCAGATCCAGGGCAACCTGACGCAGCAGTTGGGCACCTGGGGCTCGGTCTACTTTAACGTCACGCAGCAGGACTACTGGAACGATGAAGGCAAGCAGCGCTCGCTGAACGCTGGTTATAACGGCCGTATTGGCCGCGTGAACTACAGCGTGGCCTACACCTGGACGAAAAGCCCGGAGCGGAATGAAAGCGACCGCTTGCTGTCATTCTCCCTGTCGATCCCGCTGGGACGCATGTGGAGCAACTACCACCTGACCACCGATCAGCACGGCCGCACCAACCAGCAGGTGGGCGTGAGCGGAACCGCGCTGGAAGAGCGCAACCTGAACTACAGCGTGCAGGAAGGCTACGGCAGCAACGGGGTGGGTAACAGCGGCAGCGTGAACCTGGATTACCAGGGCGGCGTGGGCAGTGCCAGCATGGGTTACAACTACAACCGCGACGGCCAGCAGGTGAACTACGGTCTGCGCGGCGGGGTTATTGCCCACAGCGAAGGCATTACGCTTTCTCAGCCGCTGGGCGAATCCATGGCGATTATCTCCGCGCCGGGCGCGCGCGGTGCGCACGTTATCAACAACGGTGGGGTGGAAGTGGACTGGATGGGTAACGCGGTGGTGCCTTACCTCACGCCGTACCGTGAAACGGAAGTCTCACTGCGAAGCGACAGCCTGAACAGCAGGGTTGACCTTGATACCGCTTCCGTCAACGTGGTGCCGACGCGCGGCGCGATTGTCCGGGCGCGTTTCGATACCCGGGTGGGCTATCGCGTGCTGATGACGCTGACCCAGGCGGATGGCAAGCCGGTACCGTTCGGTGCCACCGCCACGCTTCTGGATAGCAAAAAAGAGTCCAGCAGTATCGTCGGTGAAGACGGACAGCTTTATATCAGCGGTATGTCGGATAAAGGCGCGCTGCAGGTGACCTGGGGTAAAGGCCAGGCTCAGCAATGCCGCGTGGCGTTTACGCTACCGGAACAACAGGATAATGCCGGCGTGGTGATGGCGAATGCCGTCTGCCGGTAACAGGGAAGGATAGGATTATGTTGAAAAAATTGATGACGTTTGCTGGCCTGCTGGGTGGTGCTGTGTTGTTCTCCGGGCAGGCGCTGGCGGCAGCGGACTGGGGACCATGCACGCCGGATGGTGGTACGCACAACTTTTCTGCCGTGCTGGAAAAAATGATAACCGATACTTCGAAGAATGCCACGGGAAACGTTTTTCCTGATTTTTGGTCGTGGAATTTGGGAGGAACATATACAGCTGTCTGTGAATGCCCGGCAGGGACTGATAAATCCGTTTTATATTATCGGGCGACCTCCCCCCTGCCTCTTGGTCATAGCCAGGGTGATCGTGATTTTTTTGTTGTTAACAATTATATCCAGATTTCAGCCGACGTTTGGATTGAAGGTGTCAAAAAGGATTATTTTAAAGTTCCTTTTACCAATCAGGATAATGGCAATATGAGCCGAGGGGGCTGTGATGTGGATCCAGACGCGAGAATAAGTTTTGTGACAGGGAGTAAAGGAAAGTTAACGCTCTATATCAACCATCCGTTTGTAGGACAACTGGATATCCCCAACACAAAAATAATTGATTTATTTGGCTCTTTCAAATCGGGGGTTTTTGGTGCGACTCCGCTGGCATCCGTTTTTTTGAGTGGGCACATTATCGTTCCCCAGGGCTGCGAACTGTCTAGCGGCAGCACTCTGGAAATTCCGTTTGGTGAATTCCAGTCACATGACTTTAAAAATCGCAAAGGGCAGATGCCCACGGGCGCCACGTCCATTACCAAAGAGTTGCAGTTTAAATGCACCAATATATCGGATGGCGTAAAAATCTATCTGCATATTGAGGGCACGCCGAACGAGAACGACAGCCGGGCAATTAGCATGGGTAACCCGGATGTGGGCGCCATTATCAAGGGCGAAAGCGGTAACGTACTGGTACCAAACAGCACTGCCTTTGTGCAGGATATGAAAGTATCAGACCTGATGGATGAGACTCACCGCGTTGCATCCACAAAGTTGACCTTCGAGCCGATTAGCACCACCGGTAAAATGCCGACAACGGGTGATTACGAAGGCATTGCCAGCCTGCGTATCGATGTGGAGTAACGACAATGAAAATCATCAATGCATTAGCAGGCTGTGGGTTACTGGTTTCAACGGTCGTGATGGCGGCACCGGTGAACATCGGTTCTGCGGGTGACGTGCATTTCACCATCAGCATCCGCCAGGGGACATGCGAGCTGGAAAAAGACAGTATCGACGTTGACATGGGGTCGGTTGTTTTACAAAAACCGGTGAGAGTCGGTAAGGAACTCAACCAGAAAAGCTTCTCGATTGGCCTGAAAAACTGCGCGGACGTTGCGCGCGTGTATGTGACGATGGACGGAACGGCGGATTCAACCAATCCAGATCTTTTCGCTCTCGACAGCGGCGGCGCAACCGGGGTTGGGCTGAAGATTCAAACCAAAGGTGGCGTGCAGCAGTTTCCGGTCAGTACCGATACCACGCCGGTTGAACACACCGTCTGGTTTGATGGTACGAACAAGCTAAACTATATCGCCAGCTATGTTACTGTTAAACCCGATGCAACCGTGGGCGCGGCGAATGCGACGGTGAATTTTAGCGTCGTATACGAGTAATCACAGAGGGCCAGTTCGCTGGCCCTTTTCCATTTTTACTGATTTTTTGTAAAAACCTTCATCGATCACACACTCAGCTGCCACTTTTTCCTTCCTCTGTGGTCTACTTACCACGCCTGTCGTCGTTTCACTGAACGATCCCTTGTGCGTATATTTAATCTGCCCACGTAATAATCAGCGTGGGCGGCGGTACTGTCCCTTATTTCCGGGTAGCTTGCATGAAATACATTAAATCGATGGCGCAACAAAAGCTCTGCTTTTTGCTGGCGTTGTACATCGGCCTGTTTATGAATGGCGCGGTTTTTTTCCGTCGGTTTGACGGTTATGCGCAAGATTTTACCGCCTGGAAAGGAATTGCAGCGGTTGTTGAATTGGTCGCCGCGGTACTGGTCACCTTCTTTTTATTCCGTATTCTGACCCTGTTTGGTCGTCGCGTGTGGCGTGTGCTGGCAACGTTTATCGTGCTGTGCTCGGCGGGGGCCAGCTATTACATGACCTTTATGAACGTGGTGATTGGCTACGGCATTATTGCCTCGGTGATGACCACGGATATCGATCTCTCTAAAGAGGTCGTGGGGTTGCACTTTATTCTCTGGGTGGCGGCGGTTAGTGCTTTGCCGTTGCTGCTCATCTGGAGTAACCGCTGCCGGTACACGCTGGTTCACCAGATCCGCACGCCGGGTAAACGCTTCAGAAGCGTTGCGATTGTCCTGCTGGCCGGTCTGATGGTCTGGGGGCCAATTCGTCTGCTGGAGGTGAAGCAGAAGAATGACGAACGTACCTCCGGCGTGGATATGCCAAGCTACGGTGGTGTGGTTGCCAACTCGTATTTACCGTCTAACTGGATCTCTGCGCTGGGGCTGTATGCGTGGGCGCAGGTGGATGAGTCTTCTGATAATAAATCGCTGATGAACCCGGCGAAGAAGTTTACCTATGTCGCGCCAAAAGATATCGACGATACCTACGTCGTCTTTATTATTGGGGAAACCACGCGCTGGGATCATATGGGTATTCTTGGCTATGACCGCGATACAACGCCAAAACTGGCGCAGGAGAAAAACCTGATTGCCTATCGCGGCTATTCCTGTGATACCGCCACCAAGCTCTCCTTGCGCTGCATGTTCGTACGCGAAGGGGGGGCGAGCGATAACCCACAGCGGACATTGAAAGAGCAAAACGTCTTCTCGGTGCTGCATCAGCTTGGGTTTACGTCTGACCTGTATGCGATGCAGAGCGAGATGTGGTTCTACAGCAACACCATGGCGCAGAACATTTCCTACCGCGAGCAGATTGGCGCGGAGGCGCGTAACCGCGGTAAGCCTGTTGATGACATGCTGCTGATTGATGAGATGAAGTTGTCTCTCAACGGTAACCCGAACGGTAAGCACATGATTATTCTGCATACCAAAGGGTCGCACTTTAACTACACGCAACGCTACCCGCGTAGCTTTGCGAAATGGACGCCGGAATGTGTCGGGGTGGATAAAGACTGCACCAAAGAGCAGCTGATTAACTCTTATGACAACTCCGTGATGTATGTGGATCACTTTATTGATTCGGTTATTGACCAGGTGCGTGATAAGAAAGCGATAGTGTTCTATGCGGCGGACCATGGTGAATCCATCAATGAATTCGAGCACCTGCACGGTACGCCACGTAAGATGGCGCCGCCGGAGCAGTTCCGCGTACCGATGATGGTGTGGATGTCTGACAAGTATCTGGAAGATCCGGAGAAAGCGAAGATGTTTGCTCACCTGAAAAAAGAGGCGGACATGAAGGTGCCACGTCGTCACGTTGAGCTGTACGACACTATTTTAGGCTGCCTGGGTTATACCTCTCCGGACGGCGGTCTGAACGAAAATAACAACTGGTGCAAACTCCCTGACAGCACCGCTAAAGCCGCACAGTAGCTCGCCTGGCGAGAATATCGCCAGTTGAAGGGCTTTTTTAAATTAAGGGATTGACGGGGGCGCACCTCAGCAGTAAGATGCGCTCCGCATTCGGCGAGTAGCGCAGCTTGGTAGCGCAACTGGTT
>OIER01000778.1_pt1 | contig 19961 bp, 16 predicted proteins | sample 1581801 | NCBI WGS metagenome assembly OIER01 (sample SAMN03281006, study PRJEB24777) | human gut metagenome | isolation source: fecal sample PR165 from 1 month old male Malay infant, vaginally delivered... | reverse complement strand
GATATTCTTATTTTTCTGTAGCAGGACTTCTATCGACATTCTGACGATAGGATGTTCGTCCATAATGATAACGGATGCCGGTTTCATTTTTAATGCCTCAGATTGTTAAAAGCGTTATGCAGAGTTTGGTAAAACTCTCGAAATGCCGGAAGGATATAATGTGCAGATCCCTATACCGTAGTATTTTCCTGGAAAGAGCGAAAGCATCCTTGTTTACGTAATGAAAAGAACTATGCCTCAGCGCGGTCATCTCATTTGGCTGGTGTTGGCAAAAAGGTTTTTCTTATTCAGATTTGGTACGCTTCTTATTATACAGGGTAAGTTTTTTCCGAAAACCCTGTAAATTAATCACAGGATATTGGTTTGTATTATCTTCTGGATCTGAATCGCTATTTTTTTAAATTTAGCGGAAATATCCTGTTATCCCATTTACCGCATATTTTCATCTTTATGTAATAACAAAAAATAACAGATATCTCTGTATGTTGATCAATTGTTAACAAAAATACGCATCATTTTGGGGGACTCGCCCGGTCTGATGAGGTGAACAATTGCCCTCGCAGGCCGTCAGACCTTCATCTGAAAGGGTGAAGGTTGACCTTCAGCTCCGCAACTCCTGCACAGGAGAACATGCTATCTGCTTCGCTTTTCCCTCCAGGGCGCAGTCGCTAAGCTGCTTGTTTTTACATCATTATCATCTTGTTAACGCTGTCTGCATTCATTTAACGGATGGAGGAAAGTGCTGCCGTTCGTTCAATTTGTGGCATATCACAAGGTTCTCGCCCATAAATTAGGAATAGTTATAATTTCGACTTTATTGTTAAAAATTAACATTTTTGAAACACGAATGGTAAGTAAATTCTTAAAGCGCTTTAGGAAATAAGGGGTTAGGACGTGAGTGAAAACGTGCAGTCTGAGAGGTTATTAAGAAGATGCAACAATTCCTGTCGATGACTCAGCCCCAGCTTCACCAGGATGCAGCTAAGACGATAGATAATGCGGCTATAGGGACGATTCTGCATAAGGGCAATCTGACGTAACGTCTTGCCCCGGGAAAGTTCCTGCAGGATCGGCCATTCATTGCGGTTGAACCAGTCTTTGTCGGAGCCCTGTGGCGGGCAGGCATCCAGCAGGCTGTGCTGGAGTGCCGCGGCGTTCAGCTGGCGCTCGAGCACATGAAAGGGACCTGCCGCTTTGCAGAAAAGGCGGGTGTCGTAATTATCGGCCCGGACTAACAGCCAGGGCGTCAGGAACGGAGGAAACAGGCTATGCCTTCTCAACTGATCCAGTTTCTCCAGAAGCCCCGTTGACCGGCTTTCAATATCCACGACCAGACGGGCGGAGGGCCATTGGGTCTGTGCGACAAGGGCGTCGTCCAGCGTGGCGTAATCGCAGCAGCTGCTCAGGGGAAACTGCCCGTTGAGAAAACCGGTGCGCAGGAAATGATCCTCCGTCACCAGGAGAATAAACGGGGCGTCTGTTTTGCGGGGCTGGCTGATGGACTGGCTCAAAAATTCGAGCCGGTCGAAAAAGGGGGGAGCAAAAGGTGAGCGCGTAAATCCCAGTGCATCACTTCCTGTACGCCGCCGCCGGTAACGGCGCACTGTCATTCGCATGGTCTCCCTCCTGGAAATGGCGTTTTAATCCTCCGGCCATGTCCAGGACGGCCAGTAATATCCCTGGCCGAAGTCTGCGCCTGCCTGCAGTGCCCAGGTACGATCGCGTTCAGTCTCAATACCTTCGATAAGCACTTTCCCGGCAAGCTGAAAGCAAAGGGAAACCAGTTGCCTCAGCGCAGGGGTGTCGCGTAAACGCCAGAATGCTTCCTTATCTATTTTTATGCCGCTTAACGGAAGTCGACAGGATAAAAACGACTGCACTAAGACATCATCAATGTCATCCAGCCAGATAGCGTGCCCCTGTCTGCTCAGCTGCTGCAGATTCTGAACCACGCGCTGCTTCTGCGCGACGGACAGCGCCAAAAAAGCCGCAAGGTCGACAAGCTCAATATTGAGCGGCACGCAGGGGAGTCTGATGAGCCGCTGGAAGGACGCAGGCTCTGTCAGGACGGTTATCGGCAGATTAATAAAAAGGTTATGACCGTGCGGCGTATTTTTTAACGCAGCAAGCTGCGCCTCAAGCAGCGTTAGCGACCAGCCAGCGGACCGATCGCAAAAAAAATCCTCACTGTGCCGCGTATCGGCCAGGACGCTAAGGACCTCGACGCCAACCTGACGCAAAGAGGCGAGGGCGACGATAGGCTCAAGCTTAATGCCGACGATGTCCTGAGAGAGGTACTGTAACCGGGGGGGCGTATCGATCAGGTTTTGCGCTGTCACTCCATCGTCCTGTTGTCTGTCAGCCTCCAGGCGGCCGGGATACCTGGCTCTAGTGTGACGAGCTGACGTTCAGGAAAACAGCAGGCGTTACTTAAATGCAACTAAGCCTTTTCGCAGCGCTAAATTTTACGGTAAAACAGGGAGGAATGTTGAGAAAATAGCCGTATTTACAATCGGCTAGCGGTAATTGGCCCTGAAAACGGAAAAGGCATTGACTCACCTGCCATTGACCGTATAATTCTTCGCGTTTCACCACCGCGAAGTACTCGCTTCTCAGTGCGCCCTTAGCTCAGTTGGATAGAGCAACGGCCTTCTAAGCCGTAGGTCGTAGGTTCGAATCCTACAGGGCGTGCCATTTCATTTCTACTAACGTCTCTCAAAGTCTACTCAATCCAGTAATACCAAGCTATTCAGCTAAATCTCGCTCTCCCTACGTCTACTAAATTGTATTGAAATCGATACCAACCCGAGGGGATATTCGGGTGCATATACTGGTTCAATGGAAAGAGATACCTCCAATGCAGTTAACGGCACGCCAGGTCAGCACAGCTAAACCTTAGGACGTGCCCTTCAAACTGGCGGATGGCGGTGCCCTGTATCTGTTTGTTAAACCGAATGGTTCCAGATACTGGCGTCTGAAGTACTGGCTCGCAGGAAAAGAAAAACTCCTGTCTATTGGCGTTTTGCCCTGATTCTCATCACGTTGTTGTTTGACCCATTTCGTCATCGTGGAAAGTCCAGTATCCATAGCCTTGTAGCATCAGAGACGGTGTTATGTTGGTCGACAACGAGATGAGCTGATACGCGTTTGAATTCAGAGCTAAAATTTCTTCTTTTAATTGGTGCTTTTGTGTTGTTTTGAGGTGAGCATTTCACCTGTGTCAGGTGGCTAAATTCAGTAAACCCCTTCAATGATTGGCACATCTGCACACTAGAAGATATAAAATGGAAAAAAATTATTAGCATCCTATTTTTCGAGTTAAAACATACAAAATTTCAACAATGGGTAAAAAAGGGACTGAGTACGCCCCTTTTTACAATATTATTTAAGAAACCTTCTGCGCGGCTAACAGATTTATATGCATTGTGGGTTTTTCAATGTATTTGTACATTATAGGGGCAATAACACCTAAGGTTGCTACAGACACCAATTTCCAAATCATATAACCCTCATCATACAAGTAGTATTTAGATACGGCCTGAGGAATTCCATGGATTAGGTAAATTGAGAAACTACAGGCACCAAGGACTCTAACTGGTTTGCACGTAAGTATACCAAAGTATGTACATCCGCACTTAAGAGTATAAAAAACAACCATCATTAATAATGGAGTTATTACATCATATGCCTTTCCTATCAACATAACAGCGAAAAAAAGTATAATTGAACTGATTGAATCATGTAACTTAATTTCTTTTTTTATAGTTGCAACCATAAAGCCAGCAAGAAAGTACATTACATAGCTCAATTGAATATCTTTACTTATAAAGTACCATTGGTAGACAACATAGGACATAGATATCAGCACAAAAGATTTGGGGTAAGGGAATCTTTTTAATAATATGAATATGATAGGTATGGCAACATATAGTCTTAGCTCCCACACCATTGTCCAAAGAACACCGGAATTCATTATTACGAGAGGTATGTCATTTATACGCGTCATCGGGTAATTAAAAAGCGAAGGCAATGACTGAATTAGATCATTAATCTGATATGAATGGTTTGGGGATATTAAATAGGATGATGCATAAATCATTATTATAGAAAAAGCTACTGGCGGGTAAATCCTCATGATTCTGGAAACATAAAACTCTTCAAAATTAAATGTTTTCGCCATCGCCTTTCTGAAAAAAAGAAAAGCAGAAAGTATGAAGAATATCCCGACAGATAGCTCACCGGTAAGAAGAATGTAGTGAACGGTTTTGCTTGAGGAAATATAATCAAGTGACCAATACTCTGTGTCATGACTGCCATCCCTCCAGAAAATATGAAATATGGCGACCAAAGAGGCGCAAATACCTCTAGCACCATCGAATGAACTATACTTTTGATTGTCAGGCTCTATCTTAATAATTTTAGATACTATATAAACAGTAACTAATAGCACAAAAAAACAGATTACATATTCTTGAAGATAATGCATCGTTGATCCTATAACTACATATTAAAGTATTGTTGTTTTAATGCGCTTTTTAGGAATGGACACAATAGAACCATAATCCATTTGAAGCCACATTGCCATCATAACCATTTCGGTTAAAATCACAACCGTATTACTTCGGCTATACACATTAAATAACCCTATAACACTCTCAAGAGCAGCAAGACGCACAAGGTTATTAGATTTTGACTCCGTCATATTTTATGCCTTAAATTAATTGACACCATATTGGCCATTGTGTATTCGGTAACATTATGGCAAGCAGAGCAGTTTCTGGATAGGCGGCAGTCTACCATTCAAGTGCAACATGATCACCACTTGATCATTCCAGTTCCTCACGTTAAGTAGAGTTAAATGATTGTCCGATGCTGTATGAAGGAAATTACACAGTTAAACCATGAGGCATGGCTGTGTACTCTACGTGTCACAGATGTTTCATACATGGTTGAATCACGACGAAACGAGAGGGAAAGTAACGACACATAATGGCACAAAGGCGTTGAGAGTGTGGGAAAACTAATTATATTACAGTGCATTAACTTGTTCTCTACGTTCTTCTAAACCGTCTGTCGCGGGTTCGCACCCTTTAGGCGAGCCATTTGATCCCTGAAATCCCTCATAGCTCCAGCGCCATACTTGAACTGAAACATATCCCTGCTTAACTCAATGGCGATTAATCCTGTTATGAGAGCTCATCCATGGCAAAGCACGACAAAGCTATTCGACTTAATAACGCCCCACCTGTCTTTCAAGAAAATCTTCACGACGTTTATTACCATATGTGAAACCACCAGCTAGTGACGCGACTCGGAAAAACATGAGTGCTTACCTGCTATCAGGACGTGTATCAGGTAATGAAGGAGCGTGCGTTCGTCTCTTCAGGTGTCTCTGAAGACGTGCATGCTGCGCTGGAAAAAGAGTCTTTTAACTTTCCGCCCCTGCTTTGGGATCTTCTGCACGGAATTGTCCTTTTTGAGGAGGGCTGTGTTTATCGCGTGCACCTTAAGGCTCTGCAGGCCCTGTTTATCGGCGAACCTTGGGAGGCTTTAACTCAACTCATCTCACACGAATCACATTCAGTGGTAGACGTTGTACCTACGGCTCGTCCGTTTGACGGAGTTCGTCAGATTGCGGCGCTATGGGGAAAGCTCTTCACCGCGTGGCTTAACCTGACGCAGGCGTAACAGGAGGTGGTGGAGCTAGAGAAGAGTTCCATCAGGCTATTGCTGGATCCCTGCACCATCGATCGTGAGGGGCTGCAGATGCTGATAAAAGCGCTCTTCCGTCTGGATGATAGCTTTCGCCAGCCCGCACAGGCGCACAGAGAAGGTTACTACTCGCTGTTTTATAGCAGCCTGCTGAAAGGATATGGCGGAGAGGAGAATATGCTCTATGAGCGGTTTATCACGGACCACGTCACTATACTGATTGGTGGGAGTGAAACCAGCGAAGCGTTAACCGGAAACGTGCTCTGTATGCTGGCACTGCATCCGTAATTGCAGAAGGTTATCAGAAATAACACGCTGCGGATGAAAAAATAGTACGCGAAACGATGCGCTTTGAATCCCCGCTTCAGATGGGGAGGCGGAAGGTTGCGTCTTCTGTGCATTTTCAGGAGGGTGAACTATAGGTAGGGATAGCGTGTTGTTATGCCTTGGCTCTGCCAACCGGGATGAACACGTATTTGAAGACGCATCGCGCTTTATTCCAGGCAGAAAACCTGGCAATGACCCCGAGCAAGCAACGGGTAACCGCTCTGGACAGCGAGGTGAAATGGTCGAATCGAAGCCTGAACCTGAGAACGCTGGAGATACTTACACTTGAGATCGACTGGTGCGGTAACGAGATAATGACATGAAGGGAATCATATTTTTAATGCCCTGTGGCCGAATTTTTTATTCTTTTTTTTCTGTTAAATAACGACTTAATAAATAGAGTGCTAATTATTTTTGATTAGCACCACCCTTAAGGTTTTCTTAATCTTTATTTTTCTTCTTTCTTAAATCTGGGTTTTTATCATTTCAAATTCCATAAAAAAGAAATTTTACACTTTTACGCGTAAACTGGATTGATACTAATTATCATTAGCGTTGTTGTATGCTTTAATCCTGTCCCACAAAGCTATGAGTGGTTACTCCCGTTGGTCTATTAAGGATATGTTCATGAATTCTCGCCTGCTGTCCTGCTTCTCGCTTGCCTTGTTGTCCTCATCCCTTTTCCTTTCCACACAGTCGTTTGCCGCCGATAACAACGAAGGTATCGTTGTTTATAACGCGCAGCATGAAAACCTGGTGAAGTCGTGGGTTGACGGTTTTACCAAAGAAACCGGGATTAAAGTCACTTTGCGTAATGGTGATGACAGCGAGCTGGGTAACCAGCTGGTACAGGAAGGCAGCGCATCGCCGGCGGACGTGTTTCTGACGGAAAACTCGCCGTCCATGGTGCTGGTGGATAACGCCAACCTGTTTGCCCCGCTGGATTCAGACACCCTGAAGCAGGTACCGGCAGAGTATCGTCCGGCGCATGGCCGCTGGATCGGCATTGCCGCCCGCAGCACCGTATTCGTCTATAACCCGGCGAAGCTGAGCGAACAGCAGCTGCCTAAATCGCTGATGGATCTGGCGAAACCCGAGTGGAAAGGCCGCTGGGCGGCATCTCCTTCAGGCGCGGATTTCCAGGCCATCGTGAGCGCGATGCTGGCCCTGAAAGGCGAAAAAGCCACCCTGGAATGGCTCAAGGCGATGAAAGCCAACTTCGTTGCCTATAAAGGTAACAGCACTGTGATGAAAGCGGTCAATGCTGGTCAGATTGATGGCGGGGTGATTTATCACTACTACCGCTTTGTCGATCAGTCCAAAACCGGTGAAAACAGCAAAAACACCCAGCTCTACTACTTCAAACACCAGGACCCGGGCGCGTTCGTAAGCCTTTCTGGCGGTGGCGTGCTGGTGTCCAGCAAACACAAAGCGCAGGCGCAGGCCTTCATCAAATACATTACCGGCAAAGAAGGTCAGGAAAGTCTGCGTACCAACAACGCCTTTGAATACGCCGTGGGCGTGAACGCGTCCTCCAACCCGAAACTGGTTCCGCTGAAAGATCTTGATGCGCCGAAAGTTGAACCTTCAACGCTCAACAGTAAGAAAGTTATCGAGCTGATGACGCAAGCCGGTCTGCTGTGATCACTGAGAGTGAAGTGAACGTCTTATGTCTGGTCTGAGTCTCGACATCGGAAAAAACAGAGTGCAGGAGCCTGCTCGCAGGCGTCCTGCACTGCCGATGGTTGCGTTAGCTGTCTTATTTTCATTACTGGCGCTTCTGCCTTTGGGTTTTATCATTGCCATTGGCATTGAGACGGGCTGGGAAACGATAAAGGCGCTGGTGTTTCGCCCGCGTGTGGCTGAGCTGCTCAGCAACACGCTGTGGCTGACGGCTTTAGCGGTTCCGCTGTGTATCGTGACGGGCGTGGCGATAGCCTGGCTCACAGAGCGCACGCAGCTTGCCGGTCGTGGAATTTGGTCTGCACTGGCGGTCGCCCCGCTGGCGATCCCCGCGTTTGTGCAAAGTTATGCCTGGGTGAGCGTTGTTCCGTCCATGCACGGGCTCTCCGCGGGCGTGTTTCTCTCCGTTCTGGCCTACTATCCCTTTATCTACATGCCGGTTGCGGCGGTGCTGCGCCGCCTTGACCCGACGCTCGAAGATGTGGCCGCATCGCTCGGCACCCCGCCGTGGCGGGTCTTTTTCCGCGTGGTGCTGCCCCAGCTCAAGCTGGCTATCTGCGGCGGCGCGCTGCTGGTGGCGCTGCACCTGCTGGCGGAATATGGCCTGTACGTGATGATCCGCTTTGATACCTTCACCACGGCAATTTATGACCAGTTTCAGTCTACCTTCAGCGGCCCGGCAGCAAACATGCTGGCGGGCGTGCTGGCGTTATGCTGCCTGGCTATCTTAGTGCTGGAAGGCGTGACGCGTGGAAAGGCACGCTACGCGCGCATTGGCGCCGGGGCTGCGCGCGAACAGAAACGCTGGCCGCTGAAGCCTGCGGCTGCCGCGTTGGGGCAGCTGTTTTTCATCGTGCTGATCGTGCTGGCGCTGGGCGTGCCGTTAGTTGTCCTGTGTCGCTGGATTTGGCTCGGCGGTGTGGAAAACTGGATGAGCGCCGATCTCTGGCATTCGCTGCGCCAGACGCTGATGCTCGGCGTGGGCGGCGCGCTGCTGACGACGACGTGCGTGATCCCCATTGCGTGGCTCGGTATCCGCTATCCGCACCGTATCTTCCGGATGCTTGAAGGGTGCATCTATATCACCAGTTCGCTGCCGGGCATTGTCACGGCGCTGGCCCTGGTCACCGTCACCATTCACTACGCCCGTCCCATTTACCAGACGGAAATAACCCTGTTCCTTGCCTATCTGCTGATGTTTATGCCCCGTGCGCTCATCAACCTGCGGGCGGGGATTGCGCAGGCGCCGGTTGAGCTGGAAAACGTGGCGCGCAGCCTTGGCAGCACGCCCGCGAAGGCGCTCTGGAGCGTCACGATGCGGCTGGCCGCGCCGGGTGCGGCGGCGGGGGCCGCTCTGGTGTTCCTCGGCGTCAGCAACGAGTTGACCGCCACGCTGTTACTCTCTCCCCTGGGCACGCGCACGCTCTCTACCGGATTCTGGGCGCTGACCAGCGAAATTGATTATGTGGCTGCGGCACCTTACGCGATGCTGATGATCCTGATTTCCCTCCCGCTGACCGCCATTCTCTATATGCAGTCGAAGAAAATTGCAGGGCTATGACATGCTTGAATTAACCGCCATTTCTAAATCGTTTGCTGATGTGCAGGTGCTCGACAGCTTAAACCTGAGCGTTGCGCCGGGGAGCAGAACGGCCATTGTCGGGCCGTCGGGGTCAGGGAAAACCACGCTGCTGCGTATTCTTGCCGGGTTTGAGACGCCCGACACCGGACGTATTGTCATGCAGGGAAGAACGCTGTTTGATGAAAACCGTTTTGTCCCTGCCCACCAGCGCGGGATCGGTTTTGTGCCGCAGGAGGGCGCACTGTTCCCCCACCTCAACGTGGCAGACAACATTGCCTGGGGGCTGGACGGGACCCGCCACGAGAAGCGCCAGCGCGTTGAGGCGCTGATGGAGATGGTCTCGCTGGACAGGCAGCTCGCCACGCACTGGCCTCACGAGATTTCCGGCGGACAGCAGCAGCGTGTGGCGCTTGCTCGTGCGCTGGCCCAGCGTCCTTCACTGATGCTGCTGGATGAGCCGTTCTCGGCGCTGGATACCGGCCTGCGCGCGATGACGCGTAAGGCAACGGCCGATCTGCTGGCCGAAGCGGGCGTGGCCTCGATTCTGGTCACACACGACCAGAACGAAGCGTTGTCTTTTGCCACGCAGGTTGCCGTCATGCGTGCCGGACGTTTCACGCAGGTCGGGACGCCTTATGAGGTTTATACCCGTCCCGTTGACGAAGAGACGGCACTGTTTCTTGGTGATGCGCTAATCCTGCCTGCGCAGCTCACCGCGGGCTACGCCCTGTGCGCCCTGGGTGAGGTGCCCACGGACAACGCGCAGGCGACCGGGCAGGGCAGAGTGATGCTGCGCCCGGAGCAGCTGAGCGTGACGGCATGTGCCTCACATGAAAGCCCAATCTCCATTCTTGATGTGGATTTTACCGGCCACCTGTCGACGCTCACCCTCGGGCTCGCCGGGCAGCACGAGCCCGTGACCCTGAAGACCGTCAGCCAGCCAGGATGGAACCCGGGCACGGCGGTACGCATTGATATTGCTGGCGCCGCGCGTGTATTCGACTATTCTTAATATTCGTTAATAATTTCATGCAATGGGTTGTTATAAAAGAATTTTCCCGAAAAAATGGCATTTCCTGAGATTCTCTACCATGCTCATAAAACCTCACCATAATGCGTGAGGTTTTTCGTAGTTGCTGATTAATCTCAAGGAAAAAGGTTATGAAAAAGACGACTGCTATTTTGTTGGGAACGGCGTTACTGTTTACGACCAATGCTTTTGCTGCCCAACTGCTGACTAAAAATGAGTTCAAGAAAGTCGAGTCTCAGTATCAAAAAATCGGTACGGTAAGCACTTCAAATGAAGTATCGGTTGATGATGCAAAAAAAGAACTGATTGAGAAAGCCGATAAGCAAGGCGCGGATGTTCTGGTGCTCACCTCAGGGAACACCAACAATAAAATTCACGGTACGGCCAATATCTACAAGAAAAAATAACGTCACTGCAGCCACCCCGTGTTCGGGGTGGTTGTTCGCTCCCCCTGGTTAACTATCCTGACGAGTTCATCGGCCTGAACTGGACGACAGAAATAGTAGCCCTGTAAGAAATCACACTCATTAAGCCGTAAATAATCCGCCTGATGTTGGGTTTCGACACCTTCAGCGATGATCCGCAGATGCATCTTTTTTGCAAGTTCAATCAGACTCTCCATGAGCCGAAGATCGCCATGCTCTCCGATCTGGCTGACAAACAGCCTGTCAATTTTGATGTACTCAGGATCCAGGGCGTGGATGTAGGCAAGATTTGAATACCCAGTTCCAAAATCGTCCAGCGCAATAGAAATAGGGGAGCGCCGTAATGCTGCAAACCACTCGCTTAATTGCGGCGTGACATGCAGCGGGTGCTTTTCGGTAATCTCAATTATCAGCTGCACGTGGCGGGTAGCAAGCTTTTGTAAAAGCGCCACGGTATCCGATTCAAAACGAGGATCGAGACAGTTCGAGGGACTCAGGTTGAGACTGATGTAAAGTCCCTCAGGAAAAAGATGGATCCGGTGCTGGAGATCGGTAATAACCTGCAGGATTAGATGATGCGTCAGCATAGCAATCAGGTTGTGCTTCTCCGCAAGGGGAATGAAGGTGTCCGGCGCGACGTTACCGTAAAGCGGGTGCTTCCATCTGGCGAGCACTTCAATACCTGCCATCAGCCCCGTCTGGCTGTCGTAGAAGGGCTGATAAACCGGCACGATTTGGTGCTGAGCAATGGCGTCAATTAGCGTTCTTGCCGTTACGTGATAAAAATACGGCGTCAGCAGGGATCGGATGCCTGAGAGCAATGTCGGGTGGCGTTTTATCGTTGTCATTCTCGTGTGTTCTTTAACGTACGGTAGCCCCGGAGGCTACCGTACGGCGGTCATCAGAATTTGACCCAGTCATCCTGGTCGTGGCTCGTGGGACGTTTTATCGCAACAACGGTGGTGCTGCTCGCGTTGTTTGGTCGGCGTTTTTCAGTGCGGGCGGCACTTTCCTTTGATACGCGGAAAATCGATACCACTTTTTCCAGCTGTACGGCCTGATCCTCCAGCGAGCTGGCCGCAGCCGAAGACTCTTCCACCAGGGCGGCGTTCTGCTGGGTAGTGGTATCCATTTCAGCCATCGCCTGTGCAATCTGGGAAATACCGCGGCTCTGTTCTTCGGTAGCGGCAGCAATTTCATTCATGATGTCGCGTACCTGCGCGACAGATGTTTCGATTTTCGTCATCGCATCGCCGGAGCTTTCAACCAGACTAAATCCGGTGTCAACGTGCAACACGGACTCGTTAATCAGGTTTTCAATCTCCTTCGCCGACTGCGCGCTACGTTGGGCAAGCGTACGGACTTCCGCGGCGACCACGGCGAAACCTTTGCCCTGATCGCCCGCGCGGGCAGCTTCAACGGCGGCGTTCAGTGCCAGAATGTTGGTCTGAAAGGCAATGCTGTTAATCACGGTGGTAATCTCTGAAATACGGTGCGAGCTGCTGCGCACGTTTTTCATGGTATCGATCACCTGCAGTGAAATCTGGCTGCCTTCGGTGGCATTTTGCGCGGCTTCGTCGGCTAACTGTCTGGCGTGAGAGGCGTTCTCCGCGTTCAACGCAACGGTAGAGGTCAACTCTTCCATGCTGGCAGCGGTCTCGACAACGGCTGCAGACTGCTGCTCGGTTCGCGCCGACAGATCCATATTGCCAGCCGCAATTTCAGTTGAGGAACGAGCAACGCTCTCCACGCCATCGCGGACATCATTAATTATGTTCTTAAGATTGACGTTCATAGTGGCGACAGCCTGCATCAACAGTCCGGGCTCATCCCGGCGCGTACAGGTCAGCGTGCTGGTCAGGTCGCCGCTGGCGATCTGTTCTGCTACGCGCAGGGTCTCATTCAGCGGCCGGGTGATAGAAAGAGTAATACCCATTGCCATAAGGATACCCAGCGCGATCCCAATGGCAGCAACGACGGCCATTTGTATCTGTACGCTATCAACCGTATCGGCAACTTTTTTCTGCTGTAAATTAAACAGCGTCTGGATGGCCTGCGTCAGCGTCATCGCTTTTCCGGTAAGGGTATCGGACAGGGTGGTCTGCAGCGTCCAGACGAGCTTATAATTCGGTAGCGCTTCGGCTACGTTATTCATCGTGTCGAGGCCAGACTGCAGCCAGTTTTTTTGGTCTTCAGACGCAACGGTGAGCAACTGCCCTGTGTAAGACCTCGCTGTCTCCAGACGCATCAGGATCCCCTTGCTTAGCGCATCCGTAGGGTGCTGCTTATACAGGGTGACCTGCGAATCAATGTCGCTCATAATAAACGCGATCTGAGCGGCGATAAGCGAATGCTGGAGATCAAGGGTACCGCTTTGGCTTAGTTGTGACGCCCGTTCCGAGTTATCGCACAGCCCCTGGGTGTCCAGTTTTTGTTCGCTGAGTTTCTTTTCAGAAAGCGATTGGGTAAACGGTACCAGCGTGGCTACGTAACTCGTTACCGCATTCGCCGTATCGTCGAGCGCTTTTTTCCCCTCCGGCGACCAGCTGAGCGTTTTCATTTCAGACACAATACTCTGCATGCGCTGGGTACCCGCATTGGTCTGGTCGAGATACTTTTGATCAAGCGTATATTGAAAATTGGTTCGCCCCAGGCGGACCTGTGACAGCGCGTTAAACAGGTCGGTTGTATGTCCGTTCTTTTCAACTTTATCCTGAATACTACTCAGACCAAACAGCCCGGAACCCAGAATAATAATCGTCACGAGCAGGACGGTAAAAAAGCCAAAGAATAATTTCTTACTCACTTTTAAATCGGTAAAGCGGTTAATTATGCTCATATTGAATTCCAGCGTCAGCGAAAGCTAACTTACAGTGCTTTAAAATCATTAACGTAAAAATTGTTTTGAAAATAAGAGAAAAAAAAGCCCCTCGCACGCCAGTGCTCAGGGCAAACACCTGAATTGACATCACTCACTCAGGGTATCTGTCTTCTCCTCTTTTTTAACGGAATGAGTCGGGAGTTCACTCATTCTGTAATAAACGGGGATTACATCCGGGTTATTAATGATGTAACCGCGCCCTTTAATATTGTGAATAAAATCGTCGTTTAGGCCTAAAAGCTTCAATTTATTCTTGAGATTGTGCAGAACCTGCCATAATCGCTGTGTGGAAGGACTCAGGTTGTGTGCCTCCCAGATTTCTTCAAACAGTTCTTCTTTTGAAATAGGCTCTTTTCGGCCATTTATCATCAAATAAAGAAAAAGTCTCAGCATCGTTTCATTGAAATAGATTGACGCGAAAGCGATGCTGTTATCAGTAAGGCTACCAGTGAGTCGGTACAGCCTTCGATTGGCAATATCGAAATGAATGTCATCACCGATCATAAATCCGTATAGACGATAACCCATAACAAAAACCCATATAAATGAAGTCGAACACGCATCACTACATATAAGCGCTGAGATAATCCATACCGTTTGTAGGGTGGATTATATGGCTGCTATCAATACTTTCCAATACACATCCCTGTGCGCTATAAGAAACCGGTTCAAGATCACTCACTCATAGTTTATTAGTCGATTTAAGTCATACTTAAAGGATAAAACTCCAATATTCATAGTTTATCTTTGTTATTGTGCTAAATGTCTGTGATTGAACGGTGACTCAACATTAAAACGTGAATTTCAAGAAAATTTCAGTTTTTCACCCTGAATGTTCCGCACGACCTGAAGCCTCTTGAAGGGACATCTGGTGTAGGTCAGGTTAGGATTTTTCAATAAAAAAGAGGAGTGAAGTTAAATGATTTATACTGATTAAGCGGAGGTCACGGCAGGAGGAAAAAAGGATGTAAAAGCGAGTTTTTTATATAACTGTTTGATAAACATTGATTAAAATCTTAATCAGAGAAAGTAAACGGACGCGATAACATAACAATGATGAATGCATTTTGCTTTTGTCTTCTGGCCGCAGGCGCGCCATGAAGCCCGTTTTCCTGATCAATCACGTGGTGCTTTTCGAGCCGGACAAGCGTCGGCTTTGTCAACGGGGTAGTTACCCCGAACGCGCTGTTGTTTTGCATGGCCCCGTTAGTGAGTGTCTGCTACAGCTTCTTGAACACAACGGTGAGGTGCTGTCGCAGCGTTATCTCTTTGCTGCTGTCTGGGAAAAGCAAGGCGCGGTCGTCACGACTAATGCCCTTTATCAGACCATCGCATCTATCCGTAAAGCACTAAAGATGGCGGGGCTGACCGAAAATATCGTGCAGACTATTCCAAAAGAGGGGTTTAAGTCGGTTGCGCATATTCAGATGGGGTCACTCGACGATTTCATTACGCCCGCAGTATTAGAGACTGTCTCGACGTTGCCCGAGGCACAGCGCACATCTCCACCTTCGGTTAATCACGGGCTTCATTTTTTCCGTGGTAAAATGGCGTGGGTCCTGGCCGGATTATTATTTGTTGCTTCTTGTCTGGCACTTATCCATGAAATTAACGCTCAGCGCGCCGGACTTGAAGACTATCTTTCCATTGGCAACGTTAACGGCTGTGATGTCTATTCGTCATGGCATGATAAAACGGAAAGTCAGCATATTTTTGCTGCTCTGGAAAAACGTTATCCCATTCACTGTCCTCCTGGGGGGACGGCTCTGATGACGTTAAATCATTTTCAGAATGGTATTTCAGTGCTCGTGTGCGACAGGCTACCCGACGCCGCCGGTGCGCGCTGTGATTCGATTATGTATCTGGAGCAATATCATGAAAATAGATAGCCAGACTGTGCGCTGGGGGATCGTTATCCTGGCTATTGCTGCGCCTATACTTTATGCCGCCTGGCTTCATTATCAGCGAAATAATTTTACCTGCGAGAGCCATTTAACGATAGTCGAGGGCGATTCGACGGTCGATTCTCTCATGTCTTTTTCATTTCAACATGGTTCAGGCGTCTACGACTCAACCGGTGAATACAGTCCGCCAGGACAGCCCACCGTTACCATCAGCAACAAGATTAACTTCAAATATTGGTATGAAGAAGGAAGGGTCATATTGGTTTCCGACGAAACGAATGCCTTGCCCAAAAAAGACGAACCCTTTCGCCATTATATTCCCGATTTTTTCTATTATCGCGACCGCGGTATCAGCCTTGGCATTGTTCAGGTGAACGCCTCCGGCTATCTGTTTAGCTTCGGAAATTCCCCTGCGTTTTACTGTTCGAAAAGCTGAAAGAGAACGTCTCCTTCTTCTTGAGCCGTTTTCTCGCTTGAAGTTTACGCATGCTAATACTTGAATCATTAAAGATAATGCGTATAGTTCTCATTTGCATTGCTATCAATACATTCTAAGGCCTGACAACGGGCTATTTTTGCGCGCACTTTCAAATGAGTTAACGATGAACAACACCAGAATACACAAAACGCTGCTGGCGCTCGCCGTTGGCGCGGTAACGCATTCCGCCTTCGCGGCGGACGATCAAAAAGAAGATACCCTCGTTGTGCACTCTGCACCGGTCAACGATTTCAAACCCGGTGGCGACCAGCTGGTACCGGCCTTCCTTGACGGACAGGTGGCGAACGGCGGGCGTATGGGGATGCTCGGTCAGCAGAACGCCATGGACGTGCCGTTCAACATCATCAGCTATACCTCGAAGCTGGTGGAAGATCAGCAGGCGAAAACCATTGCTGATGTGATCGCCAACGACGCGGGCGTACAGTTCGTTCAGGGGTACGGCAACAGCGCGGAAACCTACCGCATCCGTGGTCTGAAGTTTGACGGCGACGACATGACCTTTGGCGGTCTGTCCGGCGTGCTGCCGCGTCAGGTGGTGGATACGCAGATGGTTGAGCGCATTGAGATCTTCAAAGGGGCAAACGCCCTGATGAACGGCGCGGCGAGCTCGGGCGTGGGCGGGATGATCAACCTTGAGCCAAAACACGCGGGCGAACCCCCGCAGGCGAAAGTGGGCGTCGACTACACCTCCGATTCTCAGATTGGCACCACGCTGGATGCGGGCCGTCGCTACGGCGACAGCGACCAGTTTGGCGCGCGGGTGAACCTGGTCCACCGCGAAGGGGAAACCGGCATACCGAACGATCGCCGCCGCACCACGCTGCTCTCTACCGGCCTGGATTACAAAGGCGACCGCTTCCGCACCTCGCTGGACCTGGGCTATCAGAAAAAAACCTTCCACGGCAGCCCGACCAGCGTCAACATCTCGGCGGTGGATTTTGTGCCAGAACCGCCGAAAAACGATCGTAACTTCTCGCAGAAGTGGGCCTACAGCGATATCGAAAACGAGTTCGGGATGTGGCGCAGCGAGTACGACATCACCGACAGCTGGACGGCCTATACCGGCCTGGGCGCGCAGCACGCGCATGAAGAAGGGATCTACAGCGCGCCGAAGCTGGTGGACAAGAGCGGCAAGGCGACGGTCAGCCGTCTGGATACCAACCGCATCAGCGATTCTGTCAGCGGGATGGCGGGCATTCGCGGCAACTTCAACACCGGCTTCGTCTCGCACAAGGTCAACGTCGGGTACTCCGCAATGACCAAAAACGAAAAAATCGCGTGGAAAATGTCGGCGGCGAAGGATAATCCGACCACCAACATCTACCACAACACCGGCGTGGATATGCCGGACAGCACCAACTTCAACGGTTCCGGCGGTAAATACAGCGATCCGCTGACCAGCGGGCGCACCCGCACCCAGGGCTGGCTGCTGAGCGATACCCTGGGCGTGCTTGATGACAAGCTGCTGTTCACCGCAGGCGCGCGCCATCAGAAAGTGGTCGTTCGCGGGTATAACAAAATTACCGGCGCAGAGAACGACGCGGACGGTTTCGACGGCAGCCGCTGGATGCCAACCTACGGCGTGGTTTACAAACCGTGGGAAGAAATTTCCCTCTACGCCAACCACACCGAAGCGCTGCAGCCGGGCAAAACCGCACCTAACACCGCCACCAACTACGGCCAGAGCACCGGTATCGTTCACTCTAAGCAGAACGAAGTGGGCGTGAAGGCGGACTTTGGCCGCGTGGGCGGATCGCTTGCGCTGTTTGAGATCAAGATGCCGTCGGCGATCCTCGACAGCAACAATCACTACGGCCTGGACGCCGAGCAGCGTAACCGCGGCGTGGAGCTGAACGTCTTCGGCGAGCCGATGCTCGGGATGCGCCTCAACGCCAGCGCCACCTGGCTGCAGGCGGAGCTGACCAAAACCAAAAACGGCGTAAATCAGGGCAACGATGCCATTGGTGTCCCGAACGTCTACGCCGTGCTGGGGGCAGAGTATGACATCAAGCCGATTGATGGCCTGACGGCGACCGCCCGCGTCAACCACTCTGGCGCGCAGTACGCCGATCTTGCCAACACCAAAAAGATCGACAGCTACACCACGCTGGATCTGGGGATGCGCTATCGCTTCGCGGTGAACCACAATGCAAACCAGATGACGGTGCGCGCGGGCATCGACAACGTGACCAATGAAAACTACTGGGCCAGCGTGGACGATTCCGGCACCTACATCACTCAGGGCGAGCCGCGTACCTTTAAGGTCTCGCTTGGCTACGAGTTCTAAGCGTTCCACCTCGTTATCCGGGGCAGGGACGCCCCACACCTCCGCCGTTGTGTTATAAAATTGTAATAAAAGCTTCTTAGACTGGTCGCCGACTCCTTACCTCTTGGCCAATGACAGGAAGCCGCTATGGGCAGACCCCTCAAATCCGTTTTTAAAAAAGAACATCGCGACGACATCGCTAACCGCAGCGCGAACCCGGTATTCTCCGAGGTTGCAGAGGTGTTCCTCTCCCGCCGTCGTTTTCTCCAGATGGGCGCCGTGGCGGGCGCTGCCGTTTCATTCCCCTTTCTGATCAAACCCGAAAGTGCGATTGCCGCGGTATCAAAGCCTTCTGCACTGGCAAAAGCGGTTTCCCTGGGCTTTACCAGCATCGACGTCTCCACGGAAGATACGGTGAGGGTGCCGGAAGGCTATATCGCCCGCCCGTTTTATCGCTGGGGGGATCCGACGGGGCTCAAAAACAACATGCCGGCCTTTAAGCCGGATGCCAGCAACACCGCGGACGAACAGGCTGCGCAGGCGGGCATGCATCATGACGGCATGGCGTGGTTTAGCCTGCCGCAGGGGGAGCAAAACCCGGAGCATGGCCTGCTGGCAATGAACCATGAATACATCGACAACGGGATGCTGTTTACCGACGGTACGGCGAACTGGAGCCTCGACAAGGCCCGCAAGGGGCAGAACGCGATGGGCGTGTCGGTGGTGGAAGTGAAAAAATCGGGCAGCGACTGGCAGGTGGTACGCCCGTCTTCGTATGCCCGCCGCATTACCGTCAATACGCCGATGCAGCTTACCGGCCCGGCGCGGCATCAGGACTTAATGAAAACCGCCGACGACCCGCAGGGGGAGCGCGTGCTGGGCACCATGCAAAACTGCGCTAACGGCCACACGCCGTGGGGCACCTATCTCACCTGCGAGGAAAACTGGTCGGATATTTTTGTCAAAAAAACCGATCTCAACCCGCTGGAAAAACGCTACGGGATCAGCGACAGCGATGAATCCTACCGCTGGAACGAGGTGGACGAGCGATTTAGCGTTGATAAAACCCCTAACGAACCTAACCGCTTCGGCTGGGTCGTGGAGATCGATCCCTACAACCCGACCTCCACGCCGCGCAAGCACACCGCCCTGGGCCGCTTCAAGCATGAGGGGGCGGCCGTCACGCTTGCCGCCGATAACCGCGTGGTGGTCTATATGGGGGACGACCAGAAGTTCGAGTACATCTATAAGTTTGTCTCGGACAAAAAATACGATCCCGCTAACCGTGAAGCCAATATGCAGCTGCTGACGTCCGGCACGCTGTACGTTGCCCGCTTCAACGAAGACGGGAGCGGCGACTGGCTGCCGCTGATCTTCGGGCAAAAGGGTCTGGATAAGAGCAACGGGTTTGAAAACCAGGGCGATCTGCTGATTAAAACCCGCCTGGCGGCAGACGCGGTGGGGGCAACGAAGATGGATCGCCCCGAGTGGATAGCGGTCGACCCGCACGCCAGCGGCAGCGTCTACTGTACGCTCACCAACAACAGCGATCGCGGGAAGGAGGGTAAGGCACCGGTTGATGCCGCCAACCCGCGCGCTAATAACGTGTTTGGTCATATTATGCACTGGCACGAAGAGGGGGCCGATCCTGC
>OIER01000754.1_pt1 | contig 20425 bp, 19 predicted proteins | sample 1581801 | NCBI WGS metagenome assembly OIER01 (sample SAMN03281006, study PRJEB24777) | human gut metagenome | isolation source: fecal sample PR165 from 1 month old male Malay infant, vaginally delivered... | reverse complement strand
CCATCGAACTGCCGGAAGGCGTAGAGATGGTAATGCCGGGCGACAACATCAAAATGGTTGTTACCCTGATCCACCCGATCGCGATGGACGACGGTCTGCGTTTCGCAATCCGTGAAGGCGGCCGTACTGTTGGTGCGGGCGTTGTTGCTAAAGTAATGAGCTAATATTACGTTTATTTAACGTAGTTAGTTTAAAAGCCCCGAATATATTTCGGGGCTTTTTTATTTGTGTTTATTTAAAGATTTCAGAAATATTAGTTAATCTCAATATATAAATAATTTATCTGGTAGGATAAGTTTGTTCATTTCTTAAAGCATTGCGATTTGTATTTTATTAATTGAACTTGTTTGTTGTTATATCTACCTTATGCGTTATTACATACATATGTAATAAATTGATGGATTTATAACAACAGGAATGTTTAATAATGCAATTAAATCTCGCAACAAAAGCCTTATTTTGTATGGGGCTCACATGTGCTGCCTTGCCAGCATTTGCCCTGGAAGCATGGAGCGGTCAGGAAGGCGGCAGTACGTATGAAGTGATTTTCGACAGCGGCGTGTATAGCAATGCGTGGTGGGTAGGTGCATCGGATTGTCCGGGAAACGCCGCGGGCGACGAAGCGAATAACCCATGGCGCTACGAGCGAGCAGCGACCGCTGATGAAATAACGAAATATGGTAATCCAACAACCTGCGATACGGGTGGCGGTACGGTAACTTACCCAGCATATGACAATAGCATCGCTTATAATGCTGGTGATATTGTTATTTATAATAATGCGACGTATAAAACGTCTGTCGCGCAAAGCGCTTATGGTTTTGCTCCTGGTCAGGAAAATCCATGGGAGGCTTATGCCGTTGTCACGCAATGGGCGTCCTCGACCGTCTATAATAAAGGCGATAAAGTTCAGAAAAATGGCCAGGAATATGAAGCCCTGTTTTATACCGTAGGGGATGATCCTTCTCTTCCAGCTAATCAAAACCCAACCGGCACAAATGGTCGTCCATGGAAACCACTGGGCGCTGTTGTCTCTTATACTCAGGACCAGTTGAATAAAGCTCCAGAATATAATTCCTCCACTGTATATGAAAGCGGCACGCTGATCCGCTATAACGGTGGTAATTACGTTTCGCAGTCCAAAGTACAGAAAGTCTCCCCATCTGATACCAATCCATGGCGCGTGTTTATCGACTGGACCGGCACCAAAGAAAAAGTAGGCACGCCGAAGTCACCATGGCCTGCGCATGTCTATGCCCCATATGTCGATTTTACCCTCAACTCACAGCCGGATCTGGCAAGCCTTGCGCAGAACCAGAATGTCACCCACTTCACCATGGCTTTCGTGGTCAGTAAAGATGCAGATACCTGCCTGCCGACATGGGGTACCGCATATAACGTTAACGACTACGCTCAGTACAGCAAAATTAAAGCGCTGCGTGAAGCAGGTGGCGACATCATGGTTTCCATTGGCGGAGCGAATAACTCCCCACTGGCAGCGTCTTGTAAGAATGTGAATGACCTGAAGCAGCATTATTACGATATCGTAGACAACCTGAATCTTAACGTGCTGGACTTCGATATTGAAGGCACCTGGGTTGCGGATCATGAATCCATAAACCGTCGTAATGAAGCGGTGAAGGCTGTTCAGGACACCTGGAAAGCAGAAGGTCGTAGCGTCGGAATTTGGTACACCTTGCCTATTCTGCCGACGGGCCTGACGGCTGAAGGTCTTTACGTGCTTGAAGATGCGAAAGCCAAGGGCGTTGAACTGGCTGGTGTCAACGTCATGGCGATGGATTACGGTAACAGCATTTGCCAGTCTGATGGTACTGAAGGCCAAAACATTCATGGCAAGTGTGCGACATCCGCCATTGAAAACCTCCATAGCCAGATGAAGCAGATTTTCACTGACAAGAGCGATGCGGAAATCAACGCCATGATGGGCACGACGCCGATGATCGGTTACAACGACGTTCAGGGCGAAGTGTTTTATATGTCTGATGCGAAACTGGTGATGCAGGATGCCACTGATCGTGGTCTGGGCATGATTGGCATATGGTCCATAATGCGCGATCAGCCTGGCGTGGCCAGGCAGGTTTCCCCTGAGCACAGCGGTCTGACCGAACAGCAGGCTGCGAAATACGCCTTTAGCGAAGTCTTTGCCCCGTTTACCCAAAGCGAAACTGCAGGTGATTTAGCGGGTGATGTCAAAGCCGTTTACATTGATGTTTTTGATGGCTCACAGCGAGTCAATGTGAACTTTGATGCCAGCAAGCTGAGTGATTCTAATAACTACCGTGTTGAGGTCGATGGTAAATATGTTTTCTCGACGGAAGGGAAGAAGAATTATTACAGCTACCGTTATAACTATGGCGAACAGTCGACTCTGCGTACTGGTGGCTTGAGTTATATGCTTCATCCTGGCAGCGTGGTGACAGTGAAGCGTACTCACCCTGATGCTCAGGTACTGGCGACGCTCACCGTGACGGATGACATGCTGGCAGGCAATAATCCACTGGTAGGCAGTGCGGATGTGTCTTCTCTGACGGTGAAGAAAGAGAATGGCATTCCTATGGTGTATGTCGATTTTGCCGCTGATAAAGTTGCTGCAGGCACCAACAGCGCATATATGGTTAAAGTTATGGGTGATGAGAAAAACGGTAACTACGTCTTCAGCTGTGATAATGGCAAATGTTACTACTCTTCGAAATCAACCAAAAATGGTGTGACAACCGTAAAATCTGATGAGCGTGCAATTTCAGTGGGTGAAACGGTGGTTGTCGAGCGTGTGACACCAAATCCGGCGACCATTGCGAAAGTAGTTGTTACGGAAGATATGCTGAAATAACTGAAAACAGTTTATGCCCTTAATCATTCGGGTTATAGGCTAAAAACATCCAAAGGCTGCTTTTGAATGAGGGACAGGCAGGTTCCTCATTCATCCTCAGCAGCAAAAGGTTACTGTGTGATTGTGGAGAGTGAGCGCGGTCATTGCAGTTGTAACCTGAAGTATTACAAATCGAGTTAGTCTCAAGGCCTGAGTCAGATAACCTATTCTGCTCAGGCTTTTTTATGATGCTCCCATCTGTAATAAAAAATTACACTTTTTATTATTCACACTACCTATTTTATTTGGATGGCGTAGGGGTGAATGAAGTGATATCGGTTATCGTTTTTCTTTGACATGCGTGATTGGCCAGATATGTAACGGATCTTTATATTGTGATTATTGACTGCTGTGATGATATTTTTGCCAGTAATACTCCCTTTCTGACGGTATATTAGTGAGGTTTATATATAGCAATAATCGCTGGTTTGATGAGAAATGTATTAATTGTTATTGCTGGTTCTATTACCTATTCTAACATTGCCAAAAATGGCTATTTACCGAGCGATAATTTTATCATTAAGGATAATGTATGAAACTAAATAAATTAACAGCGGCAATACTTGCTGCTGGGATGTCATTGTCTTTTTCATCATTTGCTGCAACGTTGTCGATGAATGACGACACTAATACAATCAGCGGCCTTGATAATAGTCAGATGTTGACGAAGGATAATGGTAATACCTGGGTCGCTTATACAGACAGTAGTCAAAATAATTTTCCGGGTACGGTGACGGTAACCGTAGCGGAAAAGGATAATAACGCAATTAATTCTGTAGACTATGATCCCACTGCCACTTATGGTACGACAGGAACAATTGTTCGATATAATGGCTATTACTGGAAAAGTCAGTGGTGGGTTGATCCCGGTATGGTTCCAGGAAGTGACTCTGTATGGCTGAAGGTCGGTCCTATTCAAATACAAAATCTTGCCACGTTCAGTTTTACGCCTTATACCGGCCAGAAAGCGGCAGATCTGCAAAAACAAGGTAAAGATAAGGCTGCCGCGCAACGTAAAGTTATCGGCTATTTCCCTGAGTGGGGCGTTTATGAAGCACATAACTATTTCACGCCGGATAAAATTGACTTCAGTCAGTTAACCCACCTTAACTATGGCTTTGCGGTTATTAAGGATGGTGAAGTTATTGTCCATGATACCTATAAAGGCCCGGATCTGCTCCGTCAGCTGGACAAACTGACTGAGCAAAACAACGTCACAAATATGGTCTCCGTTGGCGGATGGAATAACTCTGAAGAAGGTGTATTCGAAGAAGCCACCAAAACGGATGACGGTATCAATAAACTGGCAGACAGCATGATTGCTTTCATGCAGGAGTGGGGGTTTGATGGTATTGATGTAGACTGGGAATACCCGGATAGCGATACTGAAAAGACCAATTTCACTAAACTTATCCAGACGCTCAGAAGTAAACTGGATACCCTTGGTTTACAGAGCGATAAGTACTTCCAACTTTCCGCAGCAGTAACAACCAACCATAATAATATTGAGTACATCAACCCAGAGGTCACCGCACCATTGCTGGATAGCGTCAATGTCATGGCATATGATATTCACGGCGCTTTTGACCCTATCACCGGCCACAATGCTCCGCTCTATGCCAACAGCCAGGATGCCGATCAGTTGCTAAATGTCGCTTCCACGATGCAGGAATACAGTTCGAAATGGCATGTGCCCAAAAGTAAGCTGATGATGGGGATCCCGTTCTACGGCCGTGGCTGGGGTAGCGTGGCGCCGACGGAAATCGTTAAAGGTCTGCCTGGTCTGTTCGCTTCAGGTTCCGCTACCGTACACGGCGCGTGGGATGATGAAGATCAGTATACCGGTACTAACCCCTACTATCTGTTAAAACAGTATTCTTCGTCTGCTGACTACACTCGCTACTGGGATCCGGAATCACAGGTTCCTTACTTGTATAATGCGAAAACGCAAGAGTTCTTGACGTATGACGATCCGGAGTCGATTCAGAAAAAAGTTGCCTACATTAACCAGCAAGGATACGGCGGAGCGATAATCTGGGATATTAGCGGTGATACTCCAGAACATGAATTGGGTGAGATTGTCGATGATATAATGGAAGTGCCTTTATCCGAATGCCGCGCGAATCTGTCAGATTTTGGCATATATCTGCGAGACGGTACGCCGATGACGGAATTCACCATCACCAAAGCGGCACATGAGGCCAGGAATATGAACTATTCTGTTTATCAGAATGGAAAATATTACGGTAAGAGCCAGTATGGCACCATTTATGATTGGGGTAAAAAAGAAATTAATGAAGAGGAAGGTACTGTTACCGCGAGCTGGGGAATGCCGCTGAAGGTTGGCGATCTTATTGAACTGAGCTGCTACAGCAATGGTGTACTCTACCCACTGGAGCAAGTAACGGTGACAGAAGAAACTCTGGCAGGTAAAAAAGATATGCGTCCGGAGATTGCCAGTGAACTGAAAGAGTTCCAGGTTGTTATTCAGGACGACAAGCCTGCGTTAAGTATGACTCTGACTACTGCCGCTCATGAGGCAAGAAATAAAAACTACTCTATTCAGTTAAATGGAAAATATATCGGCAAAAGCCAGTTTGGTTCAATCAGTGGTGGTCAGAAACGCGTTAATAAGGCGAATGATACCGTCACGGGGACCTGGGTCAAAGAATTGAAAGCGGGAGATACTGTTCGCTTGTATCGTTTCAGTAATAGCGTTGAAACGACTATTGCAGAAGTGGTACTTACAGACGATATTCTGAAGGATGGTGGTGCTCTGGTCCATTAATGATTAGTTGTTAACTCGTTGAAATAAATCCCAAACCCGATTCTGTGCAGGGGGAGGGATTTATTTCTTTTAGATGACGTTGTATTGAGAACAATAATCATTTATCCTGATGGTGTTCATGGTTGGGAGCATATATGTACATTTGTTTATGTAACGGCATCAGTGATAAAAAAATTCGTCAGGCGGTACGCCAGTTTCACCCACAGTCATTTCAGCAGTTACGCAAGTTTATTCCTGTTGGAAATCAATGTGGTAAATGTATTCGGGCCGCGCGCGAAGTGATGCAGGAAGAATTAATGCAAATGCCAGAATTTAAAGAGATCGCCTGAGTCACACTCTTTTTTTTGACATCCCGCTAGCCCCATCTACTCTCTAAGAGTGGAAGCGGAGGGACTATATAATGAAAGGTGATGTTAAGGTAATAAATTATCTCAATAAATTATTGGGAAACGAGCTTGTCGCCATCAACCAGTATTTTCTTCATGCGAGAATGTTCAAAAACTGGGGTTTCAAACGTCTGAATGACGTTGAATATCATGAGTCTATCGACGAGATGAAACACGCCGATAAGTACATTGAGCGTATTCTCTTTCTTGAAGGTATTCCCAATCTCCAGGATCTGGGCAAACTTGGCATCGGTGAAGATGTTGAAGAGATGCTGCGTTCGGATCTGGCTCTTGAGCTGGAAGGTGCAAAAGACCTGCGTGAAGCAATCGCCTATGCCGACAGTGTATTTGATTACGTCAGCCGTGACATGATGATTGAAATTCTGGCGGATGAGGAAGGCCATATCGACTGGCTGGAGACCGAGCTGGATCTTATCGATAAACTGGGGATCCAGAATTATCTGCAGGCGCAAATTCGCGAAGAAGAGTAGAAGCAGAGTCGTTAATACAGGAAGGAGTTAATCCTTCCTGTTGAGTTCACCAACTTATCCAACAAAAGTAACCCCACCCACTTACGGCCAGTGCCGGACCAAAAGGAATCAGCGCGCCGCGACGTCCTTTTTTTGCCCATAACAGAAGACCATACATAATCCCTGTGATTGAAGCTGCGTAAAGGATCATCGGTATACTTTGCCAACCGCTCCAGGCCCCGGCAGCGGCCAGCATTTTGAAGTCCCCGTAGCCGATCCCCTCTTTATGCCATAACAACCTGACTAACCAGTAGATCAACCACAAAATCATATATCCCGCAACGGCTCCAATGATGGCGTCTTTGCCGGGTATAACACCGAAACTGGCGTTGAATAACAGCCCGAGCCACAGCAATGGCAGCGTGAGTTTGTCAGGCAGAAGATAATGCTGCAGGTCGATTACGCTGAGTGCGAGCGCAAACCAAAAATAGATAAAGAGCGCCAGCGCCAGCAGGATTTCGTTGGGGTGCAGGGCGTAACAGAAAACGGCCATGACAGCACAGAGCGCTTCGAGCAAAGGATAGCGTTTCGAGACAGGAAGACCACAATGACGACACTTCCCCTTCAGACATAGCCAACTCAGTAGGGGAATGTTGTCATACCACGCCAGCGGGGTTTGGCAGTGGCAGCAATGCGAACCAGGCAGCCATAAATTAAAAGGGGAGAGCGTTCCGTCTGCGGGGGTGGGGGGGAGCACCATCAGAGGCAGGCGCCAGGTGAGCATTCCCATAGTGCTGCCCGCCAGTAGTCCAACGACAAGGAACAATATTGCTAACCCGTTATCCATTTTTTTTCGCTCCAATCGTCAGTCGTGTCAGCGTAATACTGTCGGCATCGTCTTTACTGGCGTGAAACTCAAGCGCCACGATGTGCAGACCATATTCGCCCTGTAACACCGCCAACCAGCGTACGAAGGTATCCATCTTGATGGTGGAGGCGCTGATATTGAGTCCACCACCGTGAGCCGGCTGGAGTGTTGCGTTAAGTCCCGATTTTTTAAGACTGCGCTTCACCAGCGTTTCCAGGGAGTCCGATTGCGTCCGCTGTGGAAGAAGACCGGCTGCTGAAGCCTGTTTGTGAAGCCACTGTATGTCGAGCTGTAACTTTTCGTCCCGGGATTGCATTGTATCGATAGCCTGACCTAAAGGCTGCCAGGCGCCAAACCAAAAAATGGCCAACAGGCAGCATCCGAACAACGTTATAAAGATGCGTTGCTCATGCGTATTTTTATGATGAAACCAGACCTGAGCACGTTTAATCATTTCGAAGTGTCCACATTCCCTGTTCATGTTTTTCGACTTTTAATGGCAAGCCATAGATGCGCGCTTTGATGAATGCCTGTACCTGGCTTTCATCACTGGCGTAGATGAAAAGCTGCAAAGATTTACTCGCCGGATCATAGTTAAGTCCTTCCAGCGCCAATCCCGGGAATGCTGACAGCTTTGACTGCAACTGCTGCAAGAACAAATAGGGAGCGGGGATATGTTGTTGTAACTGTTTCGGCAGATAGGTTCGCAAATTGCTACTGTGTCTGTTCTCAGGAATGTATCGCTGCCACTGCTGTACCAGATCCTGACTGAGCTGCTTCTCCAGGCTATGGAGTTGCCAGTAGGTAATAGAGCGGGTAAGCAGTGCGACACCCGCAGCCAGCATGATGCTGAATAGCGCGACGCGCTTCAGGAGCGCGGTCGTGGGCGAGCGTGGAGAAGGGGCGCGAATCTTATCGTGTAGAAGATTAGGTACATTGCCGTTTGGGTAGAGAGTCAGAATATGGCGTTCAGGTTGACTCTCTGTACTGGAACAGGCCAGTGGTAACGACCCGTAGTTTACCAACTGCGGAGGGCCGAAATGCGTAAGCAGGTGGGTAAGCCACGCCTCCGTCAGGCAGGAGAGATAATTTTCCTGTGTTCTGAGCAACCACCGATCGCCCTCTCTTAATACCGTCCAGCCATTGTCGCATGCCGGCAGGCAACAGGCGTCAAACGTGACACATGTGGTGTTAATACCTGCATCGGCAAGGGTTCGGAGCTGAGACTCAAGCCAGTCGGCATCAATGCCTGCAACAGTGAGACGAGACCCCTGACGGGACATTAATGTCCAGTGCAATGAGGGCGCCCCTTCGTCGAGCGTTTCATCAGCGAGCCAGTGAAGCTTTTGGTCAGTCAGTTCATACTCTTCATCCGGTATGACGATTGTTTTACATGTCGCCATACTGGCGGAAAGAAGCAGATGTGCGGACTGCGCCGCTGGAAGTGTACCAAGCTCCGCTAACTGTTCCATGGACAGAAGCTGGATTTCACCTCCTCCACCTTCAGTATATTCCACCCATTCCACGGGGGCTGACGGCTGTTTTTGCAGGCGGATAAGCAGTTTTGGTGAGGACACTGAAACTGCTTTACTCTTCGCTACTGCCATCCGTAAGTTGGCGTAAATAGATTTTAATTGTTTTATTTTTTTCATCATAAAAGAAAAATGTGCGCATACCGGAAGTAAGGTCACCCTCGTGGGCTGTAGATGTGGTCAAAAAAAAGGTGCTATTGGCGGTTAACTGTTTTTTAAGCGAATCCGTCAGGGGTTTGGCGGCGCTGTAATCTTGTTGTGCCTGATAGAGAAAGGCATCTACTGTTTTCCAGCCACCTTCAGGGCGTTTCTTCAGCAGTGTTTTTGCATCTGAGTCACTGAGGTTATTGAGAAATAGCGCAGCTAATAGAGGGGCCTGCTGCTCAGTAAGAGTATTAATATTTATGGCGAGTTCATTGCTGAATGTCGCGCAGATAAAAGGGGATAATTTTTGATAAATAGCGTCGGTCATTCCTTTGAGCTTGCGTATTTCGGCAGGTAAAAAGATCATCTGGCCTGCTGTAAGAAAACCCGGTTGGCTGGACTTGTAATACTCATCTTCAGCGCCTTTGACACGGGGCGTCACGTCAGCGTCAATGTAATCTGCGCCAGATTGAGCGATCTCGTCTGCGCGATACTTTTCCACGCCGATTTTTTCCAACAGGGCTGCGAACACCTCGATTTTATAGGGCAGAGTGGTCATCGGGTCCGTCGGTACATCTGCTAATGCATTCAGATTGAAGCAATGTTGTAGATCGCTGGTTTGCCAGCTTACCGTTGTGTTGTCGCGAAGTTCTGCAAACTGGGGGAGCTCATCAAATTGGCTAAGCTTATCCCTGGCATTCTGTAGCGTTTGTGCAGTGGCTTGCGCTTCGGCATACAGCAGCGCATATTTCCCCTGGATACTGTCATTTGTGCGTCGGCTGCGCTGCAACTGAGTCTGAAAGCTGATCGTCATTTCTGATGCCAGCGCGGCCATCAGCGCCAGAATCATCAATACGATCAGTAACGCCGATCCCCTTTGATTACTCATTTAGCTGTCCCTGTAGCCGCCCCTGACGTCGGGCTGGATTTCTGTTTCTCCGGGAACCAGCCGGGCAGAATAAAAAGACGGGTAAGAATCTCTCCGTTTTCACGCTCCAGCGTTATTTTAGCCGTTGTGGATGCACTGTCGCCCTCAGCGAGAGTCATTGTTGCGGACAGATGAGCGATGTCGGAGAGTAACGCTTGTGGCGGTGCCTCCTTTTTGCCATCGGGCGAGCGTCTCATCGCGCGGTATAACGTGCCGTTGTCCACATACCAGTGGACGGTAGTGAGAATGAAAGCGGCCTCGAAAGGCATGGCTGGGTCTCGTGTCTGAGTAGTGAAAATCGCGCCATCTTTTTCGCTGAAAAAAGGCTGATTCGTCTGACGGTTTTTTCGCGGAACGTACTGCATCAAATCGTTTTCAAACAGCAGCATCGTATGCTGAATAGCATCAAAGTTATCGGCTGTCTTTTTCGCACGCTGATGCTGCTCTGAGGCCTGGGAAAAAACCATTGAGGCCAAAAAACTGAGCGTCGAGAAAATGGCAATTGCCAGCATCACTTCCAGTAACGTGAAGCCCCGTGGCATCTTACTCATTTTTTGTCTCCGTTTTCTGGCGTCCAGGAGTACAGATTAAGCGTCCGTCCGCTGGCGGAGGTTACGCTGGCTTGCTTTTGATTAATGGCTGACTGGTTTTGCAGGCTACCCGACAACTGCCAGGAGAAAGTCTCGTTCAGCAGTATTGTCTGACCTTTTCCCGAGGTGGTCTGGTCGTTAATGGTTCCAATCAAGGTGTTGTCCGCAGCCCAGAGTGCCAGAGTTTCTTGCTTCAGCGTGTCGAGAGCAGAGAGTTGCCATTGCATACTGCTAATCAGCCCTATTACAGCGGTCGCAAAGATTGCCATCGCCAGCAATACCTCAAGCAGGAGCATTCCGCTTTGTTGCTTCATTGCGCATCCTCAAGACGAGTGATATCCAGCGGTAGCGATCCGTCACACCGCAGAGTCACGAATTTTGCACCGTCTTCATCTCTGAACATCACGGTAAAAGGCGTCAGTTGACCATCGGGTAAGATCATAATTTGTGGATTTGCATTTTCTGCTGAAGGCGTTACTTCAGGTTTCGCTGGCGCAGCCCAGTCACCGTAAAGCGGTAAACTGTCGCTGTCGGCCAGCTCTTGCCAGTTCCATTTGTGGGTTGAATCCTTTTGCGGCAGGTAAAAAGTCCAGCCTTCAGTGGTCAACCGCAAACCGACCACATGCTTTTCCAGCAACGCCAGGTCTGACGCGTATTTCACCGTCTGTCTGAAGGTGTCGATCCGCTGTAGTAGCTTTCCGCCTGATCCCAGCCGGTCACTTTGCATGGCGATAATGCCCGTAGCTGAGATGGCGATAATGACCACAACCAGCATCACTTCCAGCAACGTGAATCCTTTCTGATGCGTCATGTTTATTGCGATTTTTTGTTATTATCCCAGTTGTTAATGTCATCCGCCGTTCCAGCTTCTCCATCTGGCCCTACGGAGCTGATATCAATAGCGCCATGTTCGCCGGGGCTTATCAGGATATAGTCGTTCCCCCAGGGGTCTGCAGGCAGACGTCGGATGTAACCGTCAGTATTGTAATTCTCGGCCTTGGGAGAGAGCTCCGGCGCGGTGATGAGTGCTTCCAGACCTTGTTCCGTCGTGGGGTAGCGATGGTTGTCCAGCTTGTACATGTCCAGCGCATTTTCGAGCGCGACAATGTCGCTGACCGCCTTTTGTCTGTCCGCGCGATCTTTGTTGCCCATCAGATTCGGCACGACCAGGCTTGCCAGAACCCCCAAAATCACAATGACCACCATCAATTCCATGAGGGTAAAGCCACGCTCTGTGGCTCGTGTCTGTTGTTCCATAACCTTTCCTTAGTTCATTAATGAGTTAAGTTGTAAAATTGGCTGCATAACCGAGACGACAATGAACAAAACGATCATCGCCATCACAACGATCAACGCAGGTTCAAAAATTGCCAGCGTCAGTGCGATGCGGTTTTGTAGCTGGATTTCCTGATTTTCTGTTGCCCGCTGCATGAGTTCTCCAAGCTGACCGCTTTTTTCCCCGGAGGCGATCATGTAGAGCATCATCGCGGGAAAAATCTTCGTCTTCTCCAGCGACTGGCTAACGCTGTTGCCCTGGCGAACGCTCTCAGCCGCTTCACCCAGACGCTGGCGTATTTCCTGATTACTCACCCCCTCAGCGGAAAGCGACATAGCTTGTAAAAGAGGAACGCCGCTGCTGTTAAGAATGCTCAGGGCGCGTAAGTAGCGAGCGCTATTGATGGCGCATACTAAAGGCGACGTTAAGCGAAACTGAATTAACCAACGGTGAAATCGATGCCGGTTTCCCTTTTGTTTAAGCCAGAAAGAAAACAGGCAGCCACCGCCAATGAGGGTGAGCAGGATCCAAGGGCCATATACCGACAAAAAATTGCTGATCGCGAGCAGGATCCGAGTGGTGAGCGGCAATGCGTGTTTGAGGTGGATAAACTGCGCTGCAACTTTAGGCACCACGGTGGTGAGCAAAATAATAACCACCAGAATAGCGACCGTAGTGAGCAGGGAAGGATAGATTAAAGCCTGCGTAAGCTTGCTGCGCATTCGCTGGCGCGCTTCGTTAAAATCCGCCAGTCTTTCCAGAACTGCGCCTAACTGACCCACCGTTTCGCCCGCTTTAACGAGCGTACAAAAGACGGCATCAAACAGGCGGGGATACGCCTGCATCGCAGTTGACAGTGATTGTCCTTCAAGAATGGACTGCCGAAGAGTCGTAATCACATCGGCAAGTTTCTTATTTTCTTTTTGTTGCCGAACCACGTCGAGGGCTTCATCCAGCGGTAATGCTGCGGCGATTAGCGTTGCAATCTGACGCGTAAAAAGCGTTAATTCACTGTGACTTACTCGTGCAGGGAGGGTCTTCAGGGGGATCGCGCGTCGTTGGGGTTTTATCGTTTGCGGCAATAGGGCCTGGCTACGCAGTTGCGCCACCATGTCCCGTTCGCTTGCGGCCTCGCTAACGCCCGTAATACGATTTCCCTTCACATCTGTTGCGGTCCAGCAATATTTCATTCAGGCTGCTCCGTCGGTGTTTGCCCTTCCGATGTCACTCTTAGCACCTCCTCCAGCGATGTAATGCCTTCTGCGGCGACGCGGAGACCGTTTGCCAGCAAACTACGATGGTGACGACGCTGAATTTGCTCCAGATGCTGTTCGTTGGTCTCTGTGTGAATGGCTTCGCGCAGTTCAGGCGTAACAAGTAACAGCTCGTGAATTGCCAGTCGCCCCTGATAGCCGCTATGCCTGCATGCCTCGCAGCCCCCGGCATGCCAGACCTGAGAGGTATTGACCCCTTGAGCCAGCAGGAGTTGTTGTTGCTGGTGGGTGGCGGGGCGCGGTATTTTGCAGTGGTTACACAGTCGTCTTACCAGACGCTGGGCAATAACCCCGACAAGTGATGAAGAAAGCAGAAACGATTCCACCCCCATATCCCGCAATCGTGTTACGGCTCCGCTGGCGCTGTTTGTATGGAGAGTCGAAAGAACCAGATGTCCGGTCAACGACGCCTGAACAGCAATCTGCGCTGTTTCGGCGTCGCGAATTTCACCTACCATCACGACATCAGGATCCTGACGTAAAATGGCGCGTAGCCCACGGGCAAAAGACATATCTACGCGACTATTTACCTGCGTTTGACCTATCCCTTCCAGTTCATATTCAATCGGATCTTCAACGGTGAGGACGTTACGCTCCGGGCTATTCAGTGCGGAAAGGATGGCGTATAGCGTGGTACTTTTTCCTGAACCCGTTGGGCCGGTGACCAGAATAATGCCGTGGGGGAGGGCAATCAGATCTTTCAGGCTGCGTGTGTCTTCTGCTGACATATCCAGCTTATCGATTGATAACCGCAGGCTGGTTTTATCCAGCAGACGCAAAACGACACGTTCGCCATGCTGTGAGGGGAGCGTAGAGACGCGCACATCCACATTTCTCTGGCCTATTTTTAACGTTATGCGACCATCCTGTGGGAGGCGCTTTTCGGCAATATCCAGCTTGGCCATCACTTTAATACGTGAGATCAGCAGGGCCGCCAGCTTTTTATTAGGCTGAACCACTGGACGCAGAACGCCATCGACGCGAAAGCGGATCCCCATCGTTTTCTCAAATACTTCGATATGAATATCGGATGCATGTTCCTTGATTGCTTCACTGAGTACGGCATTAATCAGTCGTATGACCGGCGCATCGGATTGTTCGTTAAGCAGATCTTCATTGGACTGAATCTCCTCAGAAAGAATGTTGAGATCATCAAGGTTATTCATATCTTCTGCGATCAACTGGGCAGTGCCGCTGTTCTGTTGATACAGGTGCTCAAGTTTTTCCTCAAACTGTTGCGCAGAGAGCCGGGTAAACCGGCTACATTCAGGCGCTGTTGCGGCTACGTCCAGCATAGATTCAAGCGAGGTATTTTCAGCATAAATCAGCTCTTCCTGCTGTACGGCAATACCGTATCGCTGTGCTTTTTTCCACGTAAAGGCTGTCATTTTGCACTGCCGTTATGGAACGGATTTTTGCTGTTTGACGTAGCTGGTGTGGCCACAGAGGAGTCAAATGCGTGGTCATCTAATGATTCAATGGCATCGACATCAATCAGGCTACCGTTTTGCTTGCTACTCCTGTTTTGTTGCATCTCCTTGAAGCCAGTATATTTATCCCTCGAAAGCGAATGGTAGACTTCATCATCTCTGATGATGGTTGGTCGGATGAACACCATCAAGTTGCGTTTATTTTTTTCATTTGAGGTATAGCGAAAAAGTTGCCCAATGAGGGGGATATCACCCAGTAAGGGAACTTTCGAAACCTCTTGTTTACTTGAGTCATCCATCAATCCGCCCAATACCACGGTTTCACCGCTTTTTACCAGGACGGCGTTTTGAATAGTACGGGTATTAAATGTAGGGCCGAGAGTGGATGAGGTTGCCGTAGAATCGACACTGGACACCTCTTGCTCAATTTCCATTAATACGGAATCGCCTTCATTGATTTGCGGCGTAACCTTTAGCTTAGTGCCGACTGTCTTACGTTCGACGGTGCTGTAAATATTATCGCCCGAGGTGGTTTGCGACCCGGAAAGCACCGGAACGTCTTGCCCTGCGTTGAAAGATGCCTCTTTGTTATCGAGTGTCACGATACTCGGAGTAGAAAGAATATCATTCTTGCTATTGCTACTCAGCGCGGTAAGGAGAACCCCCCAGTCGCCGTTGAAGAATCCTGCGGCAAGGCCATTGAAGTTACTGAACAAATCATATGCAGGGTTATCGCTGGTGGTACCGCCCTGTCTCTTGAATTCTTGAACCCCTTGTGCGGCATTGAAAATGGGAAGATTGGTCTTGGTAAACTGCTGCACGCCGACGTTTTTGTTGGCCCACTGGACCCCAAGATTAATGCCTTTACCATCCTGAACTTCCACGATGATAGCTTCGACCAGAACCTGGGCGCGGCGAATGTCCAGTTTGGCGATGACATCTTCTAACTGCTGGAGGATACTTTGGTCTGCGGTAATAACCAGCGAGTTGGTTTGTTCATCTGCCGTGATGGATATATCGTTATTGCTGCTGCTGGCAGATGATTTTGAAGCGCTGCTTTTTTCATCCTTCATCTTTTGCGTGACGCCGGTTAAAACTTCAACCAGTTTATCTGCTTTGGCATATTTCAAATACCAGACACGGGTGTTGCCTTCACCTTGATCTTGCGTATCCAACCGGGAAATAAGTTGTGCCATGCGCGCCCGGGCACGATCGGAACCGCTGACAATTAACGCATTACTACGTTTATCTGCAACGATGCGCGTCTGAAGTGTGGCCGGTTTAGCCTCTTTGCCATTTTCTCGCGCCAGGTCATTGAGGACGTCGGCCAGGTCGGTCGCTGAGGCATACTTCAGTGTGAAAACCTGTTCTTTGGCATCACCCATCACATCGACACGTTTAACCACCTCCAACAGACGATTGACGGTTGAGGCTTTGCCGGTGATGATCAATGCATTTGATGGTTCGTAATGCACAACATTACCGACCTTACCGCCATCAAGCATTTGTCGAAGCAAGGGGGACAATACGCGAGCAGGAACGTTTTCCAGTGACACAATACGCGTCACCAGTTCATCTCCTTTGCCGGGTTTCGTCCCGCTAATGAGTCTTCCTGGCATTGTTTTGACTTGCTCTGAACGCACTACCTTAAGTAACCCATTATCAAGAGTAATAATTGAGAAACCGTAGAGATCCAGTACGCTCAGGAAAAACTGATAATATTCATCCTCATTGAAGGTATCATTGCTTCTGACGGATATTGAAGCCTTAACATCGGGATCAATCAGAATGGTTTTACCCATATTTTGGCCGACAATATTGACAAATGTCTGAATGTCCGCATTGTCAAAGTTAGCGGTGTAATCGACTGCGAATACAGTGCGGCAGGAGGCTGCGAGTAAAAGTATCAACGACCAACTTTTCAGTCGCCGATGTAAAACAGTTCTCTCCATTTAGTCTTCCTTTCCATCCTGGAATTGTTGAACTGAAACATTAATTAACCGTGGCGAAGCATTACGTAAGACGGTGAACTGAGCCATTTTAAGGTGCTTAAGCGCATTTTGTGCTTTGCCTAAATTTGCCTGTTGAGTCAACTTAATATTATTTAGCTGAATGGCTATATCTCCAGGTTCGAGGGAAGAATGCTTAAAAAACTGAACCTGTTTTCGTGGTAGAAGGCGTAAACCACGTAAAGTGTTCTTATCCACTACAGGACTGGCATCAATGAAATCAGCCAGCGTTACCGCTTGTTGCTCTTGCCGGGATGCTACCGCCCCCTGAGACCCGGACGGTTGTGCCAGTTCAGCAAGCAATGTCAGTTGCAGTGTTTGCTCACCAGAAGAAAACATTATCTGATTCTTTGTAATACCCGTAACACGTATTTTGCTGGAGGACTTCAGATAATCATTAATGGCATAAACATTTTGCTCACCATTTTCCTGCAAGATTACGCGGGAAATGGATTTATTTGAACTATGAATAATTCCGCTGACAACGACCCCAGACAGCAATGCCTCTTGCGCATGCGATTGTTGATGGGGGGAAACATTCATATCTGTATCTAAGGGCACGGATGATAAATGCCATTTTTGTTTTCTGTTTGAGATATTCTCCTGATGAATTTGACTTGATGCTGTCCGCAATGTTTTGTTTTCAAACCACTGTTCATATCCTTTATGTATACAAGCAAAAATACATATAACGCTTGCAAATATCACTATGAGGTAGGCGCCATGATAAAATAGCGTGCTTTTGAATACGTGGCGGATAGTTTTCATAAAATTATGATTAAGAATAACTAACAAGTTAATCTGTTTCTTGTTAATGATAACGATAATATATTTATCCTGATGCCAGGCGACAAGCGTTTTGGCTCCCACGTTCCTACTTTAGGAAATAATAAATTTTATGGAAAATATGAATGTTCATGGATGAGTTCATTTCTGTTTTGACCTCCCGCCAGCAACTGTTGCGGGATAATATCCTTTCCGCGTTTTTGAACGAACAATGGCTGGTATTACATGGGGCAAAAGGCACCGGAAAAAGCACGCTTGCACGCAGTGTAGAAGCGTTATGGCCACATCGGGTGCTAACTCTGGCACCTGTAAATAGAAAAGGTTATAGGTGGGAATGGCAGGTTATCGCAGATACGCAAAAGGAGAGCTGTTTAACCGGACGGTCATTTTCTGGCGAGACGATCTGGAGCGAATTACTTGGTCTGATAACCGTTAAGGCATGCGATAAGCCTCTGTTTATTTTGGAAGACGGACATCAGGTCACCACCGGTATTACTGCAACGGTTAAGGCGTTTATCGCCATAATGCCGAAGGCCCGGCTGCTAGTAACCGGTAGATACAGTCTGAGACAGCAGCGCGAGTTACGTACGATGCATCCGCTCTGGTTCGACGTACCTATCCCGGATATTGAGGATTACCGTAGGGTAATCGCACCCTGTATCGAAACGGAACAGGAGGGCAAAGATGCCCTTCCTGAGACATTTATCCGACATATCAAGAAACGTTGCCGCGGTAATCTGCATCTGGCGGCGCGTGTCGGGTGGAATCTTACGCGTAATAAAACGAAACAGGGTGAACAACAAACCAGCATCACGCCGCTTCAGCAACGTGAAGCGCTGCGTTGTCTGCCTGCGCCTCGTCGAACCGGGGGGACGTGTCTGGCAGTGGTTGTCGTCGCGGCGCTATGTGGTAGCGCTGGCTGGCACTTCAGTCCATTGCTTGACAGATGGTTGCCGCCCATAGCCAGCATATGGCCTGCAGGACAGCCATCGGCTGCATCACTTTCTTCCACAACGCTGACGTCAACGATTATGTCAACTAATGAGTCGCTCGCGCGGCTTTACAGCGTCTGGGGATATGAGGTCAATAAAGGGGAAGCATGGTGCGATCAGGCGTACCGGGCGGGTTTGGTTTGCCTGTCGGGCACTGATACGCTGGAATCGCTTCTGGCCCAGCAACTCCCCTGGATAGCAACGCTAAAGGTAGATAATAGCCTTATACCTGTTGTCGTGATTGGAGAAAGCAACCAGACCATCACCGCCCAGTCGGGCGCTGGTACATGGATTATGGATAAAGCCTGGTTCAGTGAAGTGTGGCAAGGGAATTACACGCTAATGTGGAAACCTTCACCAGACGGTAATGTGAGCATCATGAAGAAAAGCAGCGTCGACGACATTCTCTGGCTGGATATGATGCTGAGTCGCGTGTTGAATGTTGAGGCTGAGAGCACGGGAGAGTGGAGCCCTCTTTTATCGGAAAAAGTCCGCCAGTTTCAAATGCAAAATAAGATTAAAGCTGACGGTATGGTAGGGCGGCTTACTCTTATTCGTCTATGGCAGGCGCTGGATGAAAGCCCAAAACTGATGCATGACGGAGGGAAAGCATGAAAACGGATCATGAATATTATTGTGGCGAAAACCTGCGTTTTGACCGTCCAGATATGCCGCTTACGTTATGGCGGTGCGCGCGTATCGCGCTTTCATGGCTGGGGTTGAGCATTGGCATGGTAATCATAGGCTACTATACGCATAGCGCGTTTATTCAGCATACCGCGACGCCGGCCGTGCCGCCGAACTTTCGTCTGTCTGACGCGCACTATATATATAAGCAGCAGCCGCTGCCGGAACCGGAAGAGACCGTTGAAGAAGAAGGCGCGGATGATATGCGCAGCGAAGAACCGTCAGCGCCTGACGAGCCAGTTCAAAACGGGGATCTCAAAGCGCGAGTGAAGCAGGCCATAGCGGAAATTGACCAGCAATAACGTCGTTCTGCGAAAGGTTGGTTATTATCGATACAACTTCACTTGCATTAAGCCCGCAGATACGTATAATGCGCGGGCTTGTCTTAATTGACGGCTGGTTCGATATGAGCCACTGATAGTCGATTTGACTATCTGACAATGTTCCCAATCGGGGAACTCTGTAAGAACGGTTACACTCTCCCATCAATCGTAATGGGTTTGAGGAGTAACTATTTCGTCTATAAAATAATTGGAGCTCTGGTCTCATGCAGAACCAAAGAATCCGTATCCGTTTGAAAGCGTTTGATCATCGTCTGATCGATCAATCAACCGCGGAAATCGTCGAGACTGCCAAGCGCACTGGTGCGCAGGTTCGTGGTCCGATCCCGCTGCCGACCCGCAAAGAGCGTTTCACCGTTCTGATCTCTCCGCACGTTAACAAAGACGCGCGTGATCAGTACGAGATCCGTACTCACAAGCGTCTGGTTGACATCGTTGAGCCAACTGAAAAAACCGTTGATGCTCTGATGCGTCTGGACCTGGCTGCCGGTGTAGACGTGCAGATCAGCCTGGGTTAATCAGGTCATCGAGCGATTGAGAGGTTGATACAATGATTGGTTTAGTCGGTAAAAAAGTGGGTATGACCCGCATCTTCACTGAAGATGGCGTCTCTATCCCAGTAACCGTTATCGAAGTTGAAGCAAACCGCGTTACTCAGGTTAAAGATCTGGCTAACGACGGCTACCGCGCTGTTCAGGTTACCACCGGTGCTAAAAAAGCTAACCGTGTAACTAAGCCGGAAGCTGGCCACTTTGCTAAAGCTGGCGTAGAAGCTGGCCGCGGCCTGTGGGAGTTCCGTCTGGCAGATGGTGAAGAATACACCGTTGGTCAGAACATTAGCGTTGAACTGTTTGCTGACGTTAAAAAAGTTGACGTAACCGGTACCTCTAAAGGTAAAGGTTTCGCTGGTACCGTTAAGCGCTGGAACTTCCGTACCCAGGACGCTACTCACGGTAACTCCTTGTCTCACCGCGTTCCGGGTTCTATCGGTCAGAACCAGACTCCGGGCAAAGTGTTCAAAGGCAAGAAAATGG
>OIER01000750.1_pt1 | contig 20482 bp, 24 predicted proteins | sample 1581801 | NCBI WGS metagenome assembly OIER01 (sample SAMN03281006, study PRJEB24777) | human gut metagenome | isolation source: fecal sample PR165 from 1 month old male Malay infant, vaginally delivered... | reverse complement strand
ATCATCAGCTTGGAAGGCTGAGGTAATAACCATTATACGATACCCGCATATGGTGCCGACTACCGGAATCGAACTGGTGACCTACTGATTACAAGTCAGTTGCTCTACCTACTGAGCTAAGTCGGCACAGAACCGCCACCGAGGTATCGAACCTCACACCTACCACTTAAATGATGGTCGGCTCTTCCCGATGAGCAGATGGCGGAGTTCCCTTAATGGGATAGCTGTATTCAGTAATCCGTTATTCGAATACACCATCGAAGGAACAAGCGCATTATATACATTCACGATTCGTGTTATTAGCTAATTGCGCACAACACAGCTTCATTTAACGAAATGCCCCCCCAGAAACAACAAAACCCGCTCAATGGCGGGTTCTGGTAAAGTTCATGCGCTTGGTTCGCCTCGCGATACAGCTTTGCGAAGCATACCGGTATTGAAGCAATTTATGCGTAAAAAATCAAGCTATTTTTTGAGCAAATGATTCTCGCATGGGAATATACAGGGCATATTCAGCAACGGCTAACCAATTAGCAATTCGCTTTTCGCATGTGCTAAAACACCACTCAGGATGTGCATCATTCAGCAATTCAGCCATTTTACGCTTAGTCATCCCCCTCCCTTCATATCGTTGCCGGAGGATACAAATCAATTCTGGGTGTTTTGCCAGCACTTCACTAATCACCCGATCAATGCATAACGCCTCCGCATCCGTACAATGCGCCAGCCAGCTTTTTTGCTTTCCTTCGATCATCTCACGAAAATATATCGCCAGCTCAATTTTATCCATTCCCGCTTTTTTCATTCTGCGCAGGGCTTCATTGATGGCTGTTTTCGTCAATTTTTTGGATGCCAGCAACTGGTTAAACATATTCCCCGTCTTACCGCCGCCAATATACGACCAGCGCCCCCACATACGCAGTTTCCCCTGAATCCAGACACTTTCCAGCGTGGTGAGACGAAGGTGTTCCCCGCTTTTTCCTGTATTTGTTGGGTAAATCATAAATAACCTTCCTTTCTCCAGATTTCTTGTGTGCGAAAAACACCTTCTGCATGCATCAGGCGTAATTCTTCTTTGGTGTAATCGCTGGTTTTTACTCTCCCGTCGATTAAATCGTGGCATGAGCTACAGGCAATCGCCGCCTGCATATCGTGTGGCTTTATCGCGGTTCCGCACGTTCCCGCCAGCCGGTAATGCGCCAGTACAGACGTTTCAGGATTGTGATTGCAGTAGCCAGGAATTCTGACCTGGCACATCTGGCCCCGCGCCGCTTTACATAAATTCACCATTACGCAAACTCCAGCAACTGCGCGGCCACATTTTCGACTTGTTCCGGCGAGGAAAATTTACGGAACAGGATCCAGTTCCACAGCACATTCAGTACAGATTTATAAACCTGCTGAAACTCGGTTTCGTCCATATTCGCAAACGCGATGGATTTCGCCCTGCGCCCACGGCTACCGTCCGGATAAAAATGTTCGGTGTAAAATCCAGCCTGAATGGTTACCCACTCGCGAAAAGCCTCAAACGACTTTAGCAATGCCGTATCCCGGGTTCTGCGTGTCGCAACTGTATTCAGATATTGCTCTGCGGCATCACTCAGGGCTGATGTGTGTTCCCGACCAACTGATTCGCACAGGTAATCCACGAAACCAGACAGCAGTTCTCGTTCGCGAGGCGTGATCGCCCCACCGACCGGAGTCCAGTAATCGAATCCCAGTTGCAGGAGTTTGAAAAAACGCTTGTGGAATGCGTAGTTACGCACACGCTTAAAGTCTGCGTGTATCCACTCGCCTATTTTGATTTGATGCAGAAAATCGCAACTCTCCGGCGTCGCCGGGAGAAGTAAACCAGAAGAAGTTTGTTTGACCAGTTGTATATGCGCCATCGTAGTTCTCCGCTGGCGCAGTAGAATGGGTGTTCAGCCCGTTGTGCAGTATACCAGAATTAATACCAATACTAACAGGATGCTCTGACTCGCAATTCATCCAGCAGTTTATCATTTCCCATAATGTCACTTAACCTCATCGGTAAAAAAATTGCCTTTCGCCCATTACGATACATCATTGATTTTTGGTTTTCAGGGAAGTAATCCATTTCGACTATAACTGACAGATCATCACGACGTATGACTGCGTATTTGCTACTAAATAGTTTCTTTATTTTTTCCACGATGCCTCCAACTTTATAAGTACAAGAGGTTATATCCACATAGAGACAAAAATATTAACCTTAAAAATATTTATTTCACGCCGTATATTTGTTTGTTTTATGCGCAGGCACAATGACTTTTATTTATTGTTATGCATATAATCAAATAAGTGATTGTTTTTTGCTCTTCAGATTCAGCAGGCAAAATGCATAAGGGCTGAAAGTGCTCGCATATAATACCTAATTTACTATCACTATATTCTAAGCACTTACCAGGTGATTAGAAACGGAACCCAGTACCGTGCGAATTTTAATTATGTGCTGGGACCAAACGGTCTGAAATGTCCTCATTGGTGACGCTGATTACTCTTACTTTTTGATTTTAATATTCCGGCGATAATTTTAATAAAAATCTGTTTTAACTCTGCATTTTGCTGATTCTCCGAAGAAACTATCCATCTCTGCGAGGAGATCAAATGTCGTTTCAAATCAGTATGATGAGTATAAAAATCATGCCATAAATAGAAAACTAATTCGTCTGTATAGCAGTAATATTTCTGAAAATTAGTAGGATACTGTGGTAAAGAAATTCATTTCCAAGTAATTGGTAAACGCATTTGATTTGATTTTTTGTATGGGCTGTACTGGCTAAATAACATCCGATACTTGCCAGCACTAGCGATTGCTATTGATGAGAACAATAGTGGCATCCGGCAAAGCATTTTGTAGGGGGGTATCAAGCGGTGCTAACGCATTGCGGTAAAAATTCTGTCACACTTGGCGAGCAGGCATAGAGATGATCTCATTGAATTGGTTGCAATCACAAAACACTATGCCTGCCTTTTCTATTCGCCCATTGCTGGGGAGTCCACAGCACTACTGCAGCTTTTTAGTACGATGAACAGCTATTAAGTAATTTCAGAGGTATCTATCACTTTCTCAGGAGTTGTAGATAACAATTCTTTCATACGCTGATCTTCGGGAGCACGAGAAGACAAGTGTTCTAAAAACTCACGCCATTGACGCTTTGCATCAGACAGAAGGTCATCCCAAGTTAATGTATACATTTCTTGTTCTCTCAATGTTTTCAGTTTCATATTTAACGTTGCATTTCTCTTTAAAAAATCATCAGCAACTAGATAACCGGAAACTCGCTTGAATGGACTTCCTGTTGCAGAGTCTAAATAAACTCTGAAAGTATTAACATACTCCTCAAAGCGATTGATGTGATCTTTATCTATTTTCAGCCCTGGCCTCATGAATTCAAGTACAAGCAAATGTTCACCACTTGAAAGAACTAAGTCAACCCTTCCTTTAAAGCTTGGATCGTGTTCAATGTCTGATTCTTTTGCTGCTTCTCTAGCGATATGCTGGACATTTTTCTCAATAGCATAAGTCTCCCATTTTGGAGCTATCAGCCAAGGATTCTTCGCAATATAGTCTCGAACAGCATTTTCTAATTCTTTAGTGCGTATTCTAGTCTCAAGACCACTTATAGTATCAAGCTTAGCTTTAACTGATTCTGCTGTGTGTAAAGCCTGAATTGTATTTGCTTCGATCAATATCTCAAGCAATTTCGTTTCATCCATATCAGGAACAGAAGCAACGCTTCTTATAAGCTCTTTTAGACGCCCTCCCTCCCATGCAGTGAGGATAGAGTTGCCTATATGCCTAAATTGCTCTGCACCGATTTGTTGGATTGATGCAATTCGTTTCAAAGCCATTATAACCGTTTTTTTTTCTACACCTAGTTTATCTAGCCTACTTCTGAAATCATCAATTTTACTTTCAATCAGTTTGGTTTTTTCATCTGCCCGCCGATCTTTCCAGATTTTTAATAATTCGCGAACACGTTTCTGTCCCCACTCTTCTAATTTAGCAAGGTGGTGACTACTCCAATTCAATCTTTGTCGTTCAGTAGAAATCACATCATCATTAAACTCATCCAAATAATCAGCAATTACAGCCCCTGTCATATATTCAGGACCATTTTGACTTGGCAACCCTCCAGTCAAGTTAAACATAAACGGCCTTTGTGCTAATTTTTTGTGAGCGTAAATCGAGATACCTTGCAACTCATCATCCTTGATTGTTTCTTTTAAGAAAAACACTCTCCATTTTATCTCATAACCATCAACGATTTCTTTTCCATACCCCAAACTGTCAATTTCCGTAAGAGAATCAGGTTTTTCATCTACAGTATAATCTTTTGGAAAACTATATTCTGCAGTGGCAAGAAAATTTTCGACTGGCATGGGGGTATTATTAATACGAACTAAAAATTCATCGCCGCCAGAATTGATCGCAAACCTTCTCGCCATAGATGTAGCAAAAGAAGACTCATTTAATAATCTGTTTATTTTCAATGACTTAAGTGTTACTGTTGTTCCATGATTTTCTTTTTCTAATTCTGAAGGGCCTGTGCGGAAGGTCACATCAATAGCCATGCTTTCAGTTTTAACGTAGTCATCTGACGATCTAATCTTATTTATATCCAAAGTAAAACTAGTTTTTTCACCTGTTTCTTGGCTAGTAGTACAAATTTCTATAATCTCAGCAATACCAAAACCAGCAAACTTTCCGATACCTTTTCTTCCCATTAAGTCTCGATTGAATAATTTCGACTTCGCTACAGGATTATCTTTCCTTTTATCAAAACCAACCGTAAGAAATTTCTTTTGACATTCTTCAAATGTCATTCCAATACCATTGTCTTTTATAACAATAGTTCTATTTTCATGCGTGGGTAGTGTAATATTAACTTCGGTTGCATCCGCGTCCCAAGCATTAGAAACCATTTCAGCTATTGCTGCTGTTGGACTTTGATACATTTGAATACCTAAATGATCAATTATCCTACCATGAAAATTTAGAAATAGTTTATTATCCATAATCCGCCTCGTTTTTAGTTATATGTTCTTTGATAAGTTCAGCATGACGCTTAATGAATTCAGGGGGCAATGCATTCCCTATCATCAAAGCAGCTTTGTCTTTACCAAATTGAATAGGAAAATAGTAATCACTCGGAAAAGTTTGTAATAATGCAGCCTCTCGAAGAGTTATTGCTCTATCTTGTTCAGGATGTAAAAAACGACCTTTTGAAGGATTAGTACATCCACTCGTAATAGTTGGAGCTACATCATCCCACCTCATACGACCGTAAACATCGCGAAAACCATTTGGATATCGTTTATGACATGGCAGCCAATACTCGTAAGGAAGTTGAGAGCGGCTTCCCCCATCCTTAGGAATAAGACTTATAATTTTTTTAACCTTCTCAGTTCTTCTTTCTAATATATTGTGCAGCGGATCATTGCTATTTTCAGGTCGAGCCAAATGGCCTATTGCATCGCGCACAGTTATTAAATTACTATTTTTTTGAGCACGAGTAAGCTCTCCGTATCGCGAAGCAAGTAGTACCATGCGCTTACGTCTTTGTGGCACACCAAATTTACTAGCATCTTCAATTAAAACTGAATTATCATCGATATGATAACCCAATTTCTTAAGCTCCGAAGTAAACATGTTTATTCGTTCGTCAAATGCCAAAGCTGGTACATTTTCAACCATTACAACTTTTGGAAAAAAGACTTTAACAAAATCTAAAAAATTAAAAATAAGTTCATTTCTCTCATCAAAGACAGCTACTGTTTTATTTTTTGTTCTTAACGAAGAAAATCCTTGACATGGTGGACAACCTGCCAACAAATCCAGTTCACCTTGCTGAATTTTTAATTGTTTCATTAATTCATCTGGTGATATATTTTTTATATCCCCATTTATTAAGTTAACATCCGGATGGTTGATTCTATAGGTTTCAGATACAATAGCTTCTTTTTCGATTGCTGATATGACATCAAAGCCAGCCATTTTTAGACCAACTGTCAAACCACCAGCGCCACAAAAAAGATCAATTGCTTTCATTTTATGCGTTCCATTCCATCATGTATACTATGAATCTAATCGAGAATCATATGAAATTGATAGGCTTTTTACAATCTTTATCATCTATTTTTATTGTCTTATGTAATTTTCTTGGTTATTGGTGGAATGTAATCTCATCTGATATCCTGTGTCCTAATAGATAGCAATTCTGTATGAGCTTTTATTGCCCTCATCAGACGCTTCCTTTATGAAGTTGTTCCGAGCAATGCAGCATCGCATTTATCACTTCTTTTATGTGGCTTATGTGTCACGGCGTTGTTGCCATCAAGGCCAGCGAACATTCCGTGCCTGTCAAACGCCGTGCAAAGCTCGTTAAACGCCCACGTCCGAACTTCGGCAAGGAAGGCATTGGCGCGGTCAACTCCTGGTAGCCAATCCTGCTCACTGCGCCGCCCCCTGAAAATGCCCCTGATAGAATGCCAGCACACGCTGCATAACTTCGCTCTTCCGGCACTCGCGACAGATTATGTTCATACGCCTGTCATAGCGGCGTATTTCTCCGTCTGGTAATGACCAGATAAGGTCAGGATCAACCACAACCGTTTTTTTCACCTTTGCCCTGGATAGTTTTTTGCGGGCGTTTTTCCAGTCCTTACGAGCCTGTTCAGAGGGAAATAACCCATAGCCAGAGTTGTATACATCGCCACTGGCAACCAACTCTCTGGCAAGAATGCTCATCAGATATCTTGTCGCACCTGTCTTGGCCTCCAGTTGCCTTAACGTCTCGCGCCCACTCTGGCGTACCAGCTCAACAACCTGCTCCTTAATTTTTTCACGCTCTTCCTGTGTAAAAACTTTTGCCATAAGCGCCTCCGGCAATCACTTTTCCGACACAATACGACTGGAGGAGTCGACAATCTGTCGAACAATATCCCGGTACTTGTTCAGCTCCCGCAGCGCGGCGCAGACACGCTCACACTTCTGGACATGATTTTTCGCCCGGCGCAGCTCACGGTTTGCCATGTGCAGCGATGGTAAAATCAGGTCATCCACCCACGTTTCGGTAAACGATGGCAGCGACTGCACAATGTCCGCCACAGTTTCTGTTTTAATATCTTCCTGTGTTGCATCTTTCTGTAACGGCAACGCAAAACCTGCTGGCTGAGGAAAGGCTTTAAAATCAGTTTCCGTTACCGATGCAGCTTTCGGCTCTGCTGGTAAATTATTGCCCGGTATGCAGTAACGAAATTTACCGTTCTGATTTACGCGAATCAGGCGTCCTTTGCTGATTGCCATTGCCAGCGTTGAAGCAACTTTGCGGGATGTGGTACCGAACAGCGTAGCCAGTTCATCCGCCGTTTGTGGTCCACGTTGTTCAATCGTCGCGGTTAAATCGCACTCTGAGATTTTCGCTACTGTTGCCGTGGTGGTTTCTTCCGGCAGTTCTGCCTGCATTGGCTGTTCCTGCTGAACGTTGTTATCAGCCACACGCCAGGTGTACGCGCTTTTATCAACGAAACCAGCTTTTTTCAGTTCCCATAGTTCGTTCAGCACTTCTTCACGACTGATATCAAGTCGCGCAGCAAGTTCTATGGATGTGGCTTTTCCCATTGCTTTCAGTGCGTCAAAAACAGTCTCCATTAAAATTTCCTCCCGATAAAAATTACTTCGCAGTTCCTGGCTGGACGACATTCGGACGCCAGCTCTCCCAGTTAAAATTCACCCATCGCCCGCCGTTCATGGTCATGCGATCCATAACCCGCTCGCCGAGCAATGTTTTCATGGCCTCATAGTTCAGGTTTGTCAGCATCCCCACGCTGCGCATCGACGCTGTCCGGCGATCAACAATCTGGTGCAGTACCACCTGCTCGTTTTTTGTCTCGCGCTGAATGCCAATTTCATCAAGAACCAGCAGATCCACTTCGCACAGTTCCCGCAAAAATTTTTCGCCTGATTGCCCTTCGTCATAGCTGGCGTGTAGAGCACTCATGACATCAGCCACGGTAACCACAATCACTGTCTGGCCATCTTTCAGCAGACGATTCCCGATAGCCGCCGCCAGATGGTTTTTTCCGGTACCAGGTTTTCCGCTGAACGCAAAATTTGTACATCCGGTCATCAGTTCATCAGCGATAGATTTCGCCTGGCTCAACGCGTATCGCTGACCGTCGTTCTGCACCTGGTAATTCGCAAACGAGCATTTACGGTGCAACGGCTGGATGCCTGAGCGATTCAGAATTTTTTCCACCCGCAACTGGCGATTCAGGCGGTTGATCTCCTCGCTACGTTTCTGGCCTTCAGCAAGTTGCCACTCGCGCCACTCCGCTACCGTTCTGAATGGGGCGGTTACATGTGGCGGGGTCAGTCGGCGGATGCGTTCTAGAACGCCGCCTGTCGCAATATTTTTCATGGTTCGTTACCCCCTGAAGCCTGGCGGGATCGCACTGTCCGGCAACGAGACGGTGTTAACCTGTCTGAGCAACGTCTCAGGCCTAACACCTTTCGGCGCGAACAAGCCCTGGTATTCATTGGCGATGCTGTGTCGAATCACCTGCTCAGGGGTAAAACCCTGCTGGCGGAATTTTTCCAGCTCCCGTATCGCCCCGTTAGCGCCCTGCTCCGTTCGAATCGGTTTTCGCAATGCCTGCCTGAACCGGACCCACTCATGCCAGAGTGTTTCCGGCAACCAATCGGGCAACTCAATAGCCTCCGGCTCGAATTTTTTAGATGCTCGTTTTTGGCGAGGGGGATTTAGGGGGAGATCAGTATTTATATCTTCCTCTTCCTCTTCCTCTGGTAACGCTTTTTGATCCGTTTGTGTAACGCTGGCAGCGTTACCTTTTCGTTTCAGTTCGCGTATTTTTGTAACCCTCTCGTTTGTAATCGCCCGTTTTTTAGAGCTTTTTCCGTTATGACGTTCAAAGTTAGGTAGAGAAAGCCCACCGTTATTTTCGACCAGCCATCCAACCTGAATTAACGCATCAGCAAAACCAGCCATAAAAGTGATGCGATCTATTGCACTTTTTGTAACGCCGCGAGCGTTACACTCTGCGTTACCGTCTATCATTTGTTGATCCGCCCATGCCCAGAAGCGAATGACTTTCCCTAATGCGGCATCTGGATCAATATTCAGAATCTCAGCAAGCCTGAATATTTCCGGCTTATCCGGCGTAATAACCTCGAGCTTTATCCAGTTTGAAGCCATATTGTTTTCACCTTGTAACGCTGTAAGCGTTACATTTAACTGATACCGAACAAAACAGTCCGGCACGATTAATTTCAATCAATGCACTACGACAGAATCGCCGGGCGACCCACCGCCGCTGAAATATGCTTTACGGTAAACGGCCTGGACTGCATCATCATGCGCATCAATTGCCGTACTCAACGCTTCCTGCGCCGCCAGTAATGCACGGCGTTCCAGGGTATCGAAGATGCAGAGTCGGTGACGCAGCTCGCGCGGAAGGATTGCCAGAATTGCTGGGATCAGCTTCTGAATTTTTTCTCTTTGCGTTTTCGTTTCACCTTTCAACCAACGGTGATAGATATTCTGCTGATTGTTCCAGTCCTTGCCTGGAACCAGGGGCAATTCGCCGCCCCCCTGGCGCAGATATTCTTCAGTAATTGCATTGGCTACCCATGCCTGCCCTTTTTCGGCTGCCAGGGCAAACAACACTGATTCGATGTGCTCATGCCTGATTTTCATGAATCAACCGCTCCTATGCTGTTTTCGCTATGCTTACCGTCTGGGGGGAATACATCGTCAAGTCCACAATGAGCACCAAGCCGATTAAGGGTGGAAACAATTTTTCTGCACTCCTCTAGCCCAGGGGTACGAAAATTTGCTTCGTAATTTGCCAGTCGGCTTTGTATCCACCCTAGCTGAACAGCGAATTGTCTTTGAGACAGACCAAGTTGTTTTCGATATGTTGAAATTTTGTTCATTAAAAACCTCCGACGACAATTTTAAACACATCTTGTGTTTTACGGTCAAGCTATTTTGTGTTTTATATAAATCACGATTCGTGATACAAGGACGAAATGGAAAAAGAAAACGAAAAAATTGCCGCTAGTAGGCTCAATGACAAAATTGCAATGCGTCTTAAAGAGCGCAGGCAGAAGCTTGGTTTATCTCAAGGAAAACTTGCTGAAATCTGCGGATGGACGCAATCGCGTATAGGTAACTATGAGGCGGGCAGCAGAAATGTTGGAGTGCATGATGCTGTCGTCCTGGGAAAGGCGCTGGGCATATCTCCTCCTGAGCTCCTCTTTGGGGAAAAAGACTCTTCTGAATTGTGGTTAAATGAATCCCAACGAAAACTTCTTGAGTTGTTTAACCAGCTACCGGGCTCAGAACAACAACGAATGATTGAGCTATTTGAAGTCCGGCTAAAAGAAATCGACGAGTATGTAGAAAAATATTTGAGGGGCAGGCTTAAAGATACCCCCCCACCGGAGTAATGATCTTGCTATCACAGTAATATGCCAATCAGCCCGCTATCAGCGGGCTTTTTTTGTACCATCATCATATGACACGCCACCATAAAAACACACTTTGTGTTGACACGAGAAAACCCTTTGTGTTTAATAAGCATATCCAAACAACGCCCCACCGGAGAACGGCAGGACAATACCTCGAGTTATCCAGCCACTGAACAGGGCTAAGTAGCCAGCCTGAGGCATACGAACATGACGGCAGTTGTTGATTGATACAAAGCGCAGTAGATAAAACGTTCCGCCACCCGGCGTTAAGGGGAAAAAAGATGGTGCATTACGAAGTAGTTCAGTATTTGATGGATTGTTGCGGTATCACTTACAGCCAGGCTGTGCAGGCTTTACGTAGCAACGACTGGGATCTCTGGCAAGCAGAAGCCTCTATCCGCAACAACAAGATGTGAGAGTTCCCAAAATGCAAAAAAACGACCTCGGCAACAACGAATCCCTGGTGTGCGGTGTGTTCCCCAACCAGGATGGAACGTTCACCGCGATGACGTATACAAAAAGCAAAACATTTAAAACCGAAACTGGTGCGCGCCGATGGTTGGAGAAGCACACAGTAAGCTAACGATTAAAACGTCTACTCCTGCTGTTCCAGAATAACTTCATAAAATGGGAGTATTTTTCGGTGACGAGATAATAAGAACAGTTTGCGCTATCACTCTGATGTTGAATGATGCCCTTCCGTTCTAATTTTTTCATAACCGGGTTACGGCAAGGAGAAGTGATAATAAGATTTCCTGTTTTAAGGAAATCTTTAAATACAGCGATTTCTTTCTCAGATAAACGAAGCAATACTCGTTGCTCTGGTAGTAATGAATAATGCTTTTGAATATGTGCTCGCAATCTTGATAAGGAAATGGCGACCACGAAAGAAAAGGCAAAAACGATAACCTGAAAGAGCCAAGGTATTTCAGTATAAGCATTGAATGCGACAGTAAACTCTTTCGGTATCAGCCAGAGAGTGAGACCAAAAATGATAATCGTATACATAAGTCTTTCGAGTGGCTCGTTAGCAAAAAGTTTCAACAATGGAGTAAATACATCCAACATATCAATAACTCTCAACTATAAGGGTATTGAAATGTTAACACAAGCTCTCGCTGTAGGGGTATAGCCGAGACCACCGAAGCCCGGAGGTGGTGAAATAAAACCGGGCACAACACGAAGGCGCATTTCCGATATCCATAAAGAGTCGGTCTTGTCTGTTAAATTTAAATGGTGGGAGTGCGCCTCCGGTTGTAAATAACGACATTGCTGTGTGTAGTCCTGGCGGCATCAGTTTTTTTCTTGAAGTTCGGCTGATGTCCGCCCTTTTTAAAGTGAATTTTGTGATGCGGTGAATGCGGCTAAGCGCACGTGGCACAGTTAAAAGTCATGTTAGTCCTTATTGGTTTGGGTGGGAAAGCCGACTGTAATTGTTAACTGGTTGCAGTCACCTGGAGGCACCAAGCACCGCATCAACAAAGTTCATTTGTAAAAATGGAGATAATTATGATTGCACATCACTTCGGAACTGATGAAATACCACGTCAGTGTGTGACTCCTGGCGATTATGTTCTTCATGAAGGCCGGACATATATTGCCTCGGCAAACAATATTAAAAAGCGAAAACTATATATTCGTAACCTGACCACAAAAACATGCATTACTGACCGCATGATTAAAGTCTTCCTCGGTCGTGATGGTTTACCTGTAAAGGCGGAGTCATGGTGATGACTAAGAAAATAAAATGTGCTTACCACCTTTGCAAAAAAGACGTTGAAGAAAGCAAAGCTATTGAAAGAATGCTTCACTTCATGCACGGGATTTTATCAAAAGACGAACCGAGAAAATATTGCAGTGAAGCTTGTGCCGAAAAAGACCAGATGGCACATGAACTTTAATTAATTGACTATTCGAAACTGAATTTATGCCAGAAATGGCAGGTATTCGCTCAACCTTAATTAAGGAGAAAAACATGATTACCAATTATGAAGCCACTGTTGTAACTACCGATGACATTGTTCACGAGGTGAATCTGGAAGGAAAGCGCATTGGCTACGTAATTAAAACAGAAAATAAAGAAACCCCATTCACTGTGGTTGATATCGATGGTCCATCAGGCAACGTAAAAACACTTGATGAAGGTGTCAAAAAAATGTGCCTGGTGCATATCGGAAAGAATCTGCCCACAGAAAAAAAAGCCGAATTTCTGGCAACTCTAATTGCAATGAAATTAAAAGGTGAAATCTGAAAGAAATAGCCTGCGTATGGCGCAGGCTATGAACAGTGTGTATCCGGCAAGATCATTCACTGAACAAAACGAATTTTAATCTGAGTTGAGGTTAAAAAACAATGAGCACAAAACCACTCTTCCTGTTACGGAAAGCGAAAAAATCATCCGGTGAACCTGACGTCGTCCTGTGGGCAAGCAACGATTTTGAATCGACCTGTGCCACTCTGGACTACCTGATCGTTAAGTCAGGTAAAAAACTGAGCAGCTATTTTAAAGCTGTTGCCACGAATTTTCCTGTCGTTAATGACCTGCCCGCTGAAGGTGAGATCGATTTTACCTGGAGTGAACGCTATCAACTCAGCAAAGACTCCATGACATGGGAACTAAAACCGGGAGCAGCACCAGACAACGCTCACTATCAAGGCAATACCAACGTCAACGGCGAAGACATGACTGAGATTGAGGAGAATATGCTACTCCCAATTTCTGGCCAGGAACTGCCCATTCGTTGGCTTGCTCAACACGGCAGCGAAAAACCGGTAACGCACGTTTCACGCGACGGACTCCAGGCATTACACATTGCTCGGGCTGAAGAACTACCGGCTGTTACTGCCCTGGCTGTTTCCCACAAAACCAGCCTGCTCGACCCGCTGGAAATTCGCGAACTCCACAAACTGGTTCGTGACACTGACAAAGTTTTCCCTAATCCTGGTAATTCAAACCTGGGACTGATAACTGCTTTTTTCGAAGCATACCTGAACGCTGACTACACCGATCGAGGACTGCTGACAAAAGAGTGGATGAAGGGTAATCGTGTTTCACACATCACTCGCACGGCTTCCGGTGCTAATGCTGGCGGCGGAAACCTCACCGATCGCGGCGAAGGTTTCGTACACGATCTGACGTCACTGGCGCGCGACGTAGCCACTGGCGTACTGGCCCGTTCAATGGATCTGGACATCTATAACCTTCATCCGGCACACGCTAAACGCATTGAGGAAATTATCGCTGAAAATAAACCGCCCTTTTCTGTTTTCCGCGACAAATTCATCACCATGCCTGGCGGGTTGGATTATTCCCGCGCCATCGTGGTTGCGTCCGTAAAAGAAGCACCAATTGGGATCGAGGTCATCCCCGCGCACGTCACTGAATATCTGAACAAAGTACTGACTGAAACCGATCATGCCAACCCTGATCCGGAAATCGTGGATATTGCCTGCGGTCGCTCCTCTGCCCCGATGCCGCAGCGAGTAACAGAAGAAGGAAAACAGGATGATGAAGAAAAACCGCAACCATCTGGAACAACGGCAGTTGAACAGGGAGAGGCTGAAACAATGGAACCGGACGCAACTGAACATCATCAGGACACGCAGCCGCTGGATGCTCAGTCACAGGTAAATTCTGTTGATGCGAAATATCAGGAACTGCGGGCAGAACTCCATGAAGCCCGGAAAAACATTCCATCAAAAGATCCTGTCGATGCCGATAAATTGCTTGCTGCATCACGTGGTGAATTTGTTGACGGAATTAGCGACCCGAACGATCCGAAATGGGTAAAGGGGATCCAGACTCGCGATTGTGTGTACCAGAACCAGCCAGAAACGGAAAAAACCAGCCCGGATATGAATCAACCTGAGCCAGTAGTGCAACAGGAACCGGAAAAAGTCTGCAATGCCTGCGGTCAGACTGGCGGGGATAGCTGCCCTGACTGTGGTGCGGTGATGGGCGACGCAACATACCAGGAAACATTCGGTGAAGAGAATCAGATTGAAGCTAAAGAAAAAGATCCGGAGGAAATGGAAGGCGCTGAACATCCGCACAATGAGAATGCTGGCAGCGATCCGCATCGCGATTGCAGTGATGAAACTGGCGAAGTCGCAGATCCCGTAATCGTAGAAGACATAGAGCCAGGTATTTATTACGGAATTTCGAATGAGAATTACCACGCGGGTCCCGGTGTCAGTAAGTCTCAGCTCGATGACATTGCTGATACTCCGGCACTGTATTTGTGGCGTAAAAATGCCCCCGTGGACACTACAAAGACAAAAACGCTCGATTTAGGAACCGCTTTCCACTGCCGGGTACTTGAACCGGAAGAATTCAGTAACCGCTTTATCGTAGCACCTGAATTTAACCGCCGTACAAACGCCGGAAAAGAAGAAGAGAAAGCGTTTCTGATGGAATGCGCAAGCACAGGAAAAACGGTTATCACTGCGGAAGAAGGCCGGAAAATTGAACTCATGTATCAAAGCGTTATGGCTTTGCCGTTGGGGCAATGGCTTGTTGAAAGCGCCGGACACGCTGAATCATCAATTTACTGGGAAGATCCTGAAACAGGAATTTTGTGTCGGTGCCGTCCGGACAAAATTATCCCTGAATTTCACTGGATCATGGACGTGAAAACTACGGCGGATATTCAACGATTCAAAACCGCTTATTACGACTACCGCTATCACGTTCAGGATGCATTCTACAGTGACGGTTATGAAGCACAGTTTGGAGTGCAGCCAACTTTCGTTTTTCTGGTTGCCAGCACAACTATTGAATGCGGACGTTATCCGGTTGAAATTTTCATGATGGGCGAAGAAGCAAAACAGGCAGGTCAGCTGGAATATCACCGCAATCTGCGAACCCTGGCTGACTGCCTCAATACCGATGAATGGCCAGCTATTAAGACGTTATCACTGCCCCGCTGGGCTAAGGAATATGCAAATGACTAAGCAACCACCAATCGCAAAAGCCGATCTGCAAAAAACTCAGGGAAACCGTGCACCAGCAGCAATTAAAAATAACGACGTGATTAGTTTTATTAACCAGCCATCAATGAAAGAGCAACTGGCAGCAGCTCTTCCACGCCATATGACGGCTGAACGTATGATCCGTATCGCCACCACAGAAATTCGTAAAGTTCCGGCGTTAGGAAACTGTGACACTATGAGTTTTGTCAGTGCAATCGTACAGTGTTCACAGCTCGGACTTGAGCCCGGTAGCGCCCTCGGTCATGCATATTTACTGCCTTTTGGTAATAAAAACGAAAAGAGCGGTAAAAAAAACGTTCAGCTAATCATTGGCTATCGCGGCATGATTGATCTGGCTCGCCGTTCAGGTCAAATCGCCAGCCTGTCAGCCCGTGTTGTCCGTGAAGGTGACGAGTTTAATTTCGAATTTGGCCTTGATGAAAAGTTAATACACCGCCCAGGAGAAAACGAAGATGCCCCGGTTACCCACGTCTATGCTGTCGCAAGACTGAAAGACGGAGGTACTCAGTTTGAAGTTATGACGCGCAAACAGATTGAGCTGGTGCGCAGCCAGAGTAAAGCTGGTAATAACGGGCCGTGGGTAACTCACTGGGAAGAAATGGCAAAGAAAACGGCTATTCGTCGCCTGTTCAAATACCTGCCCGTATCAATTGAGATCCAGCGTGCAGTATCAATGGATGAAAAGGAACCACTGACAATCGATCCTGCAGATTCCTCTGTATTAACCGGGGAATACAGTGTAATCGATAATTCAGAGGAATAATTCAGCCTAGCGGTGTAATGCACCGCCAACTTGAAATATTTTTTATGAGAAAAATCATGAGATATGACAATGTTAAACCATGTCCATTTTGTGGTTGTCCATCAGTAACGGTGAAAGCCATTTCAGGATATTACCGAGCGAAGTGTAACGGATGCGAATCCCGAACCGGTTATGGTGGAAGTGAAAAAGAAGCACTCGAAAGGTGGAATAAACGAACCACTGGAAATAATAATGGAGGTGTTCATGTATAAAATTACCGCCACTATTGAAAAGGAAGGTGGCACTCCTACTAACTGGACAAGATATTCAAAATCTAAACTAACGAAATCAGAATGCGAAAAAATGCTCTCAGGTAAAAAAGAAGCAGGCGTTTCCAGAGAGCAGAAAGTAAAACTGATAAATTTTAATTGCGAGAAACTTCAGTCCTCGTGAATTGCATTGTATTCAAATTAAAACTTCATAGCTGATTATTAATAATCAACATCAGGCGTCAATTTCAGTCTAACATTGGCGCCTGCCAGAGGTGATGCGATGGCACAAGTAATCTTTAATGAAGAGTGGATGGTTGAATACGGCCTGATGCTTCGCACTGGTCTGGGGGCCAGACAAATTGAAGCATACCGCCAGAATTGTTGGGTGGAGGGCTTCCACTTCAAACGAGTATCTCCTTTAGGTAAGCCAGACAGCAAACGAGGGATTATCTGGTACAACTATCCAAAGATAAATCAGTTTATCAAAGACTCATGATATGTCTAAATTACCAACAGGTGTCGAGATTAGAGGTAGAAACATTCGCATCTGGTTCATGTTTCGAGGAAAACGATGTCGGGAAACATTAAAAGGCTGGGAGATTACAAACAGTAATATTAAAAAGGCCGGAAATTTAAGAGCGCTGATAGTTCATGAAATAAACTCCGGTGAATTTGAGTATTTAAGACGTTTTCCCCAGTCCAGCACTGGGGCAAAAATGGTGACAACGAGAGTCATAAAAACATTCGGGGAGCTTTGTGATATCTGGACAAAAATTAAAGAGACAGAGTTAACAACAAACACAATGAAGAAAACGAAATCACAATTAAAAACACTCAGGATAATAATTTCTGAAAGTACCCCGATATCACATATTCGTTATAGCGATATCTTAAATTACCGGAATGAACTGTTGCATGGAGAAACGCTTTACCTGGATAATCCAAGATCTAACAAAAAAGGAAGAACAGTGCGCACAGTTGATAACTATATCGCCCTGCTCTGTTCTTTGTTACGTTTTGCTTATCAGTCGGGATTTATATCAAACAAACCATTTGAAGGAGTAAAAAAATTACAGCGAAACAGAATAAAACCAGATCCGTTATCTAAAACAGAATTCAATGCATTAATGGAAAGTGAAAAAGGACAGAGCCAGAACTTGTGGAAATTTGCCGTTTACTCCGGGCTTCGTCACGGGGAACTGGCAGCTCTGGCGTGGGAGGATGTGGATTTCGAGAAGGGAACTGTGAATGTCAGAAGAAACCTGACGATACTGGATATGTTCGGTCCCCCAAAAACAAATGCCGGGATCCGGACGGTAACATTACTACAGCCAGCTCTTGAAGCACTGAAGGAGCAATACAAACTGACCGGGCATCATCGCAAAAGCGAAATCACTTTTTATCATCGGGAGTACGGCAGAACCGAAAAGCAAAAACTGCATTTTGTTTTCATGCCCAGGATGTGTAACGGAAAACAGAAACCTTATTACTCGGTAAGCAGTTTGGGGGCGAGATGGAATGCAGCAGTAAAACGTGCTGGTATTCGCCGCCGTAATCCGTACCATACGCGACATACTTTTGCCTGCTGGCTGTTGACGGCAGGAGCGAACCCGGCATTTATAGCCAGCCAGATGGGGCATGAAACTGCGCAGATGGTGTATGAAATTTACGGTATGTGGATTGATGACATGAACGACGAACAGGTAGCTATGTTGAATGCGCGGTTATCGTAGTTGCAAAGTTTGCCCCCAATTTGCCCCATTTAGTACCAGAGAACTGAAATAATGCAAGAAAATCAAAAGAATACGAAGAAAGAGATATACAACCTGAACAAATTACAAAAACGTCTGCGTCGTAACGTGGGCGAAGCCATTGCTGACTTCAATATGATTGAAGAAGGCGATCGCATCATGGTTTGCCTCTCCGGGGGTAAAGACAGCTATACCATGCTGGAAATTCTGCGCAATTTGCAGCAAAGCGCGCCAATCAATTTTTCGCTGGTGGCTGTTAACCTCGATCAAAAGCAACCGGGCTTCCCGGAACACGTTCTGCCCGAGTATCTTGAAAAGCTGGGCGTTGAGTACAAGATTGTTGAAGAGAACACTTACGGTATCGTGAAAGAGAAGATTCCGGAGGGCAAAACCACTTGCTCACTGTGTTCTCGTCTTCGTCGCGGTATCCTTTATCGTACCGCAACGGAACTGGGAGCGACGAAGATCGCGCTGGGTCACCATCGTGACGATATCCTGCAAACGTTGTTCTTAAATATGTTCTACGGCGGCAAGATGAAAGGTATGCCTCCGAAACTGATGAGCGATGATGGCAAACATATCGTGATTCGCCCTCTGGCCTACTGCCGCGAGAAAGATATTCAGCGCTTTGCCGATGCAAAAGCGTTCCCGATTATTCCGTGCAACCTGTGCGGTTCACAGCCTAACCTGCAACGTCAGGTGATTGCTGACATGTTGCGTGACTGGGATAAACGTTATCCGGGGCGTATCGAGACGATGTTCAGCGCGATGCAGAATGTGGTGCCGTCGCATCTGTGCGATACCAACCTGTTCGATTTCAAAGGCATTACCCACGGTTCTGAAGTGGTTAACGGGGGTGATCTGGCGTTTGATCGCGAAGAGATCCCTCTACAACCGGCGGGTTGGCAGCCTGAAGAAGATGAAAATCAGTTGGATGAGTTACGACTGAATGTGGTTGAAGTGAAATAACCCGGATAGCGCCCGATGCGCAAGCTTATCGGGCTACTCTTATGGAGGCCGGAGAAGACGCGGCCAGCGTCGCATCCGGCAATCCCGAAGAAGATGTTGACTCTTGCACCCTGCGATTCAACATTTCATTATTTTAATAACCGCACCCGGCACGTTTTTCCTTTAATCTTCCCGCCCTGTAACTGTTTCCATGCTTTATGAGCAACAGCCTGACGCACCGCGACATAGACATGCGCCGGATGCACGGCGATTTTGCCAATATCTGCGCCATCAAGCCCGATATCTCCTGTCAGCGCACCTAATACATCACCCGGGCGCATTTTGGCTTTTTTCCCGCCATCGATACATAACGTTGCCATTTCGGCTTCCAGCGGCACAATGGAACTATTAACTGGCGGCGTTTGCCAGTTAAGTTTTATCTGCAACATGTCAGAAATGATATTGGCCCGCTGTGCTTCTTCCGGGGCACAGAAACTGATCGCCAGACCGCTATTTCCTGCACGCGCTGTACGACCGATGCGATGTACATGAACTTCAGGATCCCACGCCAGCTCAAAGTTCACCACCAGCTCAAGCGATTTAATATCCAGACCTCGAGCAGCAACATCAGTCGCAACCAGTACACGGGCGCTACCGTTAGCAAAACGTACCAGGGTCTGATCGCGATCACGTTGCTCCAGATCGCCGTGTAACGACAATGCACTTTGCCCTACTTCATTCAGCGCGTCGCAGACAGCCTGGCAATCTTTTTTGGTATTGCAAAACACCACGCAAGAGGATGGCTGATGCAAACTTAATAACCTTTGCAACAACGGAATTTTGCCTTTGCTGGATGTCTCATAAAATTGTTGTTCAATAGGTGGCAGAGCATCTGTTGAGTCAATTTCAATCGCTAAAGGATCGCGTTGCACTCGTCCGCTGATTGCGGCGATGGCTTCCGGCCAGGTTGCCGAAAACAGAAGCGTCTGTCGAGATGCAGGCGCAAAACGGATGACATCATCAATGGCATCGCTAAATCCCATATCCAGCATGCGATCGGCCTCATCCATCACCAGCGTATTCAACGCATCCAGTGATACCGTGCCTTTTTGCAGATGATCCAACAAACGGCCCGGCGTTGCCACGATAATATGCGGCGCATGTTGCAACGAATCACGCTGCATACCGAACGGTTGACCACCGCACAACGTCAAAATTTTGGTATTTGGCAGAAAACGCGCCAGCCGACGCAATTCAC
>OIER01000741.1_pt1 | contig 20740 bp, 16 predicted proteins | sample 1581801 | NCBI WGS metagenome assembly OIER01 (sample SAMN03281006, study PRJEB24777) | human gut metagenome | isolation source: fecal sample PR165 from 1 month old male Malay infant, vaginally delivered... | reverse complement strand
GGCATCGAGGAAATCCTGGTCAATGGCACAGGAACCTTCGTAGTGCAGGTCCGCCTGCGTGACTTTTACGCGGTGGAGCTTGCCTTGCAGCATGGTGCGAATCATAACTTCTATACCCTGTCGTTTATCTTGGCTAAGCAGGCGCTTGAAGCCTGCTTTGGAAATTCTCAGGCAGTATTGCCCGATTTTTAACCCCTGTCTACTGGGCTAATGTAACGCTTTGATTATCGATCAAACGCGCCTGTCCCAGCCATGCGGCGACCAGAATGACCGCACGTTTGCTGTTTTCGGTGAGTTCAAGCAGCGTGTCGGCATCGCGGATCTGAATGTCGTCGGCGCGGAAGCCTTTTTCATTCAGTTCTTGCGCTGCAATGGCAATCATCTCGTCCAGGTCACGCTCACCGGCCTGTAACTTTTCGCCGATGCCGCTCATCACTTTGTATAATCCTGGGGCGATTTTACGCTGCTCTGCCGTCAGATACCCGTTACGCGAGCTGAGCGCCAGACCATCTTTGGCGCGGATAATCGGCACGCCGACTATCTCAATGTCGTAGCCCAGATCGGCGACCATTTTGCGAATCAGCGCCAGTTGCTGGAAATCCTTCTCGCCAAAGCAGGCGATATCCGGCTGGATCAGGTTGAACAGCTTGCTGACGATAGTTGAGACACCGCGGAAGTGGCCCGGACGGCTGGCGCCTTCCAGCATGGTAGAGAGGCCGGGAACATCAACGTACGTCTGGCCTTCCAGCCCCTGCGGGTAGATTTCCTCAACGGCTGGAGCAAAGACATAATCGACTTTGCGCTTGTTCAGTTTTTCGCAGTCTTCCTGCAGCGTGCGCGGATAGCGCACCAAATCTTCCGGTCTGTCGAATTGCATCGGATTGACGAAAATGCTGACGATGACCACATCAGCTCGGGCTTTTGCCTCATCGACCAGTTTCATGTGGCCGTCGTGCAGATTGCCCATAGAGGGAACCAATGCGACGCGTTTGCCTTCCTGGCGCAGACGACGGATATGCTGACGCAGCAGCGGCAGGGTTTCGATAATTAACACACCTGGACTCCTTAATGGAAACTGTGTTCTTCGCCCGGATAAACGCCGGACTCCACTTCTGCCATATACTGCCGTACGGCGGCGCGTATGTCGCCCGCTTCGGTAAGGAAATTTTTCGCGAATTTTGGAATATGACCGCCGGTGATGCCAAACGCATCGTGCATTACCAGGATCTGACCATCGGTGACGTTGCCCGCGCCGATGCCGATCACCGGAATCGACAGCGCTTCAGTAACGCGCTTCGCCAGTTCAACCGGCACGCATTCCAGCACCAGCAGTTGAGCGCCTGCCGCTTCTAAGGCCAGCGCGTCATCCAGCAGTACCTGCCCGGCGTCGCCGCGGCCCTGAATTTTATAGCCGCCGAAGATATTCACCGATTGCGGCGTCAGCCCCAGATGACCACAAACCGGGACGGCGCGTTCGGTGAGCATTTTCACCGTATCAACCAACCATGCGCCGCCTTCAATCTTGACCATATTGGCCCCCGCACGCATCACGATGGCCGCGTTTTCAAACGTCTGTTCCGGCGTGGCATAAGCCATAAACGGCAGGTCGGAGAGCAGCAGGCAGTTCGGCGCGCCACGGCGAACGGCGCGGGTGTGGTAGGCGATATCTTCCACGGTGACCGGCAGGGTGGAGTCGTGCCCCTGAATTGTCATGCCCAGTGAGTCGCCCACCAGCATCACGTTGATGCCTTCATCGGCGAATAATTTGGCGAAGCTGTAATCGTACGCGGTAATGGTGGCGAAGCGTTTCTTTTCCTGTTTGCATTTCTGTAACAGCGAAATGGTGGTCGGTTTCATAACATTTCCTGATGATGAAAGTCATATTTACCGGCATTCTAACAGTCACATTCAGGGGGGCAATTGATTTAAGCAATCGTTTGGCGCTAAAGCAGTAAACGCTAAAGGGGAGGCTATGTTTTACCAGTGGGCGGGTTTTGCCGCACCAAGATCGGTGAGATGCTGATGCAGGCTGATACCATCCGGAAAGATCAGATCAGGGGCGATCTCAAACAGCGGCCACAGCATAAAGCCCCGGTTTTTCATGTCGTAGTGCGGCACGGTCAGACGGTCGGTGTTAATCACTTCATCGCCAAACAGCATAATGTCGAGATCCAGCGTACGCGGACCCCAGCGTTCGGCCTTACGCACACGCCCCTGTTGCAGCTCAATGCGCTGGGTATGGTTAAGCAATTCTTCTGGGGCGAGAGCGGTATCCAGCGCCACGGCGGCGTTCAGGTAATCGGGCTGATCCTGTGGGCCTAATGGCGGTGTGCGGTAAAATGAAGAGACGGCCACAATACGGCTGTCGGGAATTTCACCGATCGCCTGTACGGCAGCATTCACCTGTTCCAGCGGGGAGGCGAGGTTGCTGCCAATAGCGATATATACCCGTCGTCTTTCAAGCTGCATCTGTGTTGGCTTTCCTCGCTCATCCCAGTCACGTACTGATGTACGCTCCCGGGAGTTCGCTGTGTCGCCGCCTTGATGCAACCCGAAATCCATTGGGTATTCGCGATTGGTCACGCGGAGCCCTCGCGGCGTGGCGCGCGTTTACGTGGGCGACGATGACGACGACGTTCAGGCTCTTCATCCAGCTCGTTCAGCATGCCTTTTTGCTCCGGCGGCGCTGAAACCTGGAATTCACCCCACCATTGAGCCAGACGCTGCAGCTCGGCGTTGTTTTCCACTTCTGCACGCAGGGCCAGCAGGTCGTAGGCGGCGCGGAACTTCGGATGTTCCATCAGCTTCCAGGCGCGTTTGCCCTGACGACGGGACATGCGTAATTGCAACTGCCAAATATCGCGGGTCAGCGAGGTTAATCGTTTCGGGATTGCCAGCGAGCGACAGGCTTCGTCGAGTACGTCATTCATTGCCAGTGCGAAAGCGTCGTAATAGGCCAGGCCGCTTTCTTGCGCGATTTTCTGCGCGGCTTCCAGTAACGGATACCAGAACATGGCGGCGAACAAGAACGCCGGGTTAACGCGCATATCATTGTTAATGCGGTTATCGGTATTCTTCAGCACCTGGGCGATAATGCGTTCCATCGGGCTGTCACCGTCTTCGGTGAAGTAGCGCGTAATGGTTGGGAACAACGGCTGGAACAGGCTGTACTCACGCAGTTTTTTATAGGTTTCATACCCATAGCCCGCCTGTAACAGCTTAAGCGCTTCTTCAAACAGGCGTGCGGGAGGAATGTCGTTCAACAGCGTTGCCAGACGCGGGATCGGCTCTGCGGTTTCCGGGCTGATACGCATGTCGAGCTTGGCGGCAAAGCGCACGGCGCGCAGCATACGTACGGGATCTTCGCGATAGCGCGTTTCCGGATTACCGATCAGGCGAATGATGCCTTCTTCGAGATCCTGCATGCCACCGACGTAATCACGCACGGTGAAATCGGCCACGCTGTAATACAGGCTGTTGATCGTGAAATCGCGACGCTGGGCATCTTCTTCAATGGAGCCAAAGATGTTATCGCGCAGCAGCATACCGTTTTGCCCGCGTTGCGACGTGGTGCGATCGGCTTCGCTGCCTTCATGATGGCCGCGAAAGGTCGCCACTTCGATAATTTCCGGACCAAACATCACATGCGCAAGGCGGAAACGGCGACCGACCAGACGACAGTTGCGAAACAGTTTTCGCACCTGATCCGGCGTTGCGTTAGTGGTGACATCAAAATCTTTTGGCTTTTTGCCCAGCAAAAGATCGCGCACGCCCCCACCAACCAGCCATGCCTCGTATCCAGCCTTATTGAGCCTGTACATTACCTTCAGGGCATTTTCACTGATATCTTTGCGGGAGATTGAGTGCTGCTCACGCGGAATTACCGTCATATGTGGACGGGCGACGGCAAGCTCGGCCTCGCGCTCCTCGCGGCTTAGCACCTTGCGGCAAAAATTAGCGACTCGGGTAAAAATAGTGCACCTCGGTAGTGTCAAACTTCAATCAGAACAAGTGTTGCTGTGTAAAAATAGCGGCTAATCATAGCTCAGCGTGGCGCATTTGAGAATGGCGTATTTACGATCGCTGATTCTGGCACCGTTGTCAGACTCCAGTTTTTGACGGCAAACTGAAGGATCTGATCGACCTGCATTTCCTGCCACGCGATATCCGCACGCTGGCCGAGAAAGCGCAGCGCGGCAATAATCACCGGACGTGGATCGCCTTGCGGCAGGGCAGGTGCATGATTTTGTTTGGAAAGTTTAGCGCCTTGTTCGTTAAGCGCCAGCGGCAGATGAATATAGTCTGGCGCCTGCCAGCCAAACTGCTGATACAACGAAATTTGCCGCACCGTCGGTTCTATGAGATCGGCGCCGCGCACAATTTCCGTCACGCCCTGGAAATGGTCATCTACCACTACCGCGAGGTTATAGGCAAACAGCCCGTCGCGGCGGTGAATAATAAAATCTTCGCCAGCAAGTTGCGGGTCAGCCTGAATTACACCGCGTAGCCGGTCAGTAAACTGCAACACGGGGCGGCGTTGCTTGATGCGGACAGCCGCCTGCTCTGGCCCGAGGCGTAACTCACGGCAGTGGCCGTCGTAAATACCGCCGACGCTTTGAATACGCGCCCGTGTACAGGTGCAGTAATAGCTCAGATCCTGCTGATGCAGCCAGCTAAGCGCCTCTCGGTAGGCTTCATGACGCTGGGATTGCCATAAAATTTCGCCATCCCAGTGCAGGCCGTAATGTTCCAGCTGACGCAGAATCGTCTCTGCAGCACCGGGAACTTCACGAGGGGGGTCAATGTCTTCAATACGTACTCGCCAGATGCCGCGCCGGGCACGGGCCTGCAGGTAGCTCCCGAGGGCGGCAATGAGTGAACCGAAGTGCAGTTCGCCAGAAGGGGAGGGGGCGAAGCGGCCAATATAGTGTGAATCGCTCATTTTGCGGACTAACAAATAATAAGGCGGGAGAAACTCCCGCCTGTAGTAAACGTGGTAAAAATGACCGGAATTAACCTGCCATTTGTTTTTCGCGGATTTCTGCCAGCGTTTTGCAGTCGATACACAGATCGGCTGTCGGACGCGCTTCCAGACGGCGAATACCAATTTCTACGCCGCATGATTCGCAGTAGCCGAAATCTTCGTCTTCTACCTTCTTCAGCGTCTTCTCGATCTTTTTGATCAGTTTGCGCTCACGGTCACGGTTACGCAGCTCAAGGCTGAATTCTTCTTCCTGCGCGGCGCGGTCCACCGGATCAGGGAAGTTAGCCGCTTCGTCTTGCATATGAGATACGGTGCGATCGACTTCATCCCTAAGTTGATTACGCCATGCCTCAAGAATACGCCTGAAGTGCGACAGCTGGGCTTCGTTCATATACTCTTCGCCCGGTTTCTCCTGGTACGGCTCCACCCCAGCGATGGCGAGAATACTCAGGGACGATGTTTTACGGTTTTGCCCTTCTTGCATGTTGCTTCTCCTTAACACGCACTATCGATCCCCATGTTCGGGGGAAAAATCAGGTCGCTATAAATAGCAGATGCTTTTCCGGATAGCAATTATCTAAACGTAACACTTGACAACCCTGTGAGGAAAAGCGTATTTGCACACGCGCCCAGAATATTAATTAACCAGATGTTTACACCATTACAAGGTAATGGGCAACGGCTCTTTAAGAGTCATACCATGGGCAGAAAGTTCCGCTTTATAAACCAGAATTTCGACCCCCTTTTGCCGAGCTTCGACCAATAATTGCGCATATTTCGTATCAATATGGCGCGCGGGTGAAAACCGTGTAATGTCTGAATGTAGCACAGCGAAAAATATCACCGCCCGCTTACCTTCAGCCGCTACGCTCATCAATTCCCGAAGATGTTTCTGACCTCGTTCAGTGATGGCATCGGGAAAATAACCCTGATCTTTTTCCGCCAACGTGACTGATTTCACTTCAATATAGCAGTCAGGTCGGGAATCCGCCTGTAACAAAAAGTCTATACGACTCCCTTCAGCGCCGTATTTTACTTCACTTTTCAATATGCTATAGCCTGAAACTTCTGAAATTAGCGACTGCTGAATCGCCTCTTTCGCTAATCTGTTCGCCCACAGAGTGTTAACACAAATAAATGCCCCGGATTGCGTTTGCGTTAATTCCCAGGTATGCGGATATTTCCGTTTGGTATTTTCTGACGTTGAATACCAGACGGTATCACCTGGCGTTGCGCATCCGGTCATCGCGCCGGTATTTGGGCAGTGTAACGTTAACGTAGTGCCATCCGGTGTGATCACATCCGCTAAAAAACGCTTGTAGCGCTGGATGAGCGTAGCGGGTTGTAAAGGTGGAGAAAATTGCATGAACAGTCCCTTTGATTATTCAGTCAGCATCCAGCGTTGCAACTGCGTGTAACGCGTACGCCCCCGCGTGAATGTGGAGGAATAGAGCGCAAACCCGGTGACCGGGAACGACCAGCCAAAGCCGGGGGGCGGAATGGGAACCGCGTGTCCGGCATCGCGCAGCAGCGTGATATGCGGGTGAAACGGCTGCGGGCTTTGATAGCACCCGCTGCGTGAGGCCTGCGCCCGCAGCATATTCGCCAGTTGTAACAGTCCGCGCGGCGGCTGACGCATCCCCAGCCACACTACTCGCGAACGCAGCCATTGCCCGGCATCATCCAGATTGAGCGTAAAACCGGGCTGGCGAATGCGTCCGGCTAGCTGCGACAACGCCTGTTGCTTCTCTGCGCTGACATCACCTAAAAAGGCCAACGTCAGATGCAGATTCTCGGCGGCGACGGGACGGCCTGCTTCAGGAGGGAACTGCGCAGCTCGCCAGTGGATTAACTGCTCCCGAACCTCGGCAGGCAATTCAATCGCAAAGAACAGCCTTTTTGGCTCAGACATGATGGATACTCGGTTATGAATTAACGCGATGCTACAATGCAGCGCGAAGAATGTTAACCCTCTGGAGCCATTTGTGACGTCGTTGCCCGTTGCCGCCGTAGTGCCTGAACTGCTTACCGCCCTTGATGCCTCGCCGCAGGTGCTGCTGACCGCGCCGACCGGTGCCGGGAAATCGACCTGGCTGCCGTTGCGACTGCTTGAGCATGGTGGCATCAAGGGGCGGATAATTTTGCTGGAGCCGCGCCGTCTGGCGGCACTCAATGTGGCGCAGCGGTTGGCGGAGTTGCTGAACGAAAAGCCCGGCGAGACCGTGGGGTATCGCATGCGTGCGCAAAGCTGCGTGGGGCCGCAGACTCGGCTGGAAGTGGTGACGGAAGGCGTCCTGACGCGCATGATCCAACGCGATCCCGAACTCACGGACGTCGGATTAGTGATCCTCGATGAATTTCACGAACGGAGTCTGCAGGCCGACCTGGCGCTGGCGCTGCTGCTGGATGTACAGCAAGGTCTGCGTGACGATCTGAAACTGTTGATCATGTCCGCAACGCTCGATAACGGGCGCTTGCAGCAGTTATTGCCCGATGCGCCCATGATTATCTCTGAAGGCCGCACATTTCCGGTCGAGCGACGGTATCAACCGCTGGCGGCACATCTGCGTTTTGACGAAGCGGTGGCGATAGCCACGGCGGAGCTACTGCGCTATGAAAGCGGGTCGCTGCTGCTGTTTTTACCGGGCGTTGGGGAAATCCAGCGCGTGCAGGAGCATCTGGCAACGCGTGTGGGCAGCGATGTTGTGCTGTGCCCACTGTATGGCGCGCTGACGCTTGCCGAGCAGCGTCAGGCGATTTTGCCCGCGCCGCAAGGCCAGCGCAAAGTGGTGCTGGCCACCAACATTGCTGAAACCAGCTTAACGATTGAAGGTATTCGGCTGGTGGTAGACTGCGCTCAGGAGCGCGTGGCGCGCTATGACGCGCGCTCGGGACTGACGCGACTGATTACCCAGCGCATTAGCCAAGCCTCGATGACGCAGCGAGCGGGACGCGCAGGGCGTCTGGAACCCGGAATTTGTCTGCATCTGCTGGCCAAAGAACAGGCGGAAAGAGCGGCCCCGCAAGGGGAGCCGGAGATATTACAGAGCGATCTGTCCGGGCTGCTAATGGAGTTGCTGCAATGGGGATGCACCGATCCCGCGCAACTAAACTGGCTGGATACGCCGCCCGCTATCAACCTGCAGGCGGCAAAACAACTGTTGCAGATGCTGGGTGCGCTTGCGGGTGACAGGCTCAGCGCTCGCGGGCAGAAAATGGCGATGTTGGGGAACGATCCTCGCCTGGCGGCGATGCTGGTCAGCGCCAGCAATGATACCGAAGCGGCAACGGCGGCAAAACTGGCAGCGATTCTGGAGGAGCCGCCGCGTGGTGGCTGTACCGATCTGGCTGTGGCGTTTTCACGCAATCACCCCGCCTGGCAGCAGCGCAGCCAACAGTTGCTGAAACGGCTCAATGTTCGCAGCGGACAGCCCGACAGTACGCTGCTTTCCCCGTTGCTGGCGCAGGCGTTTGCCGACCGGATCGCGCGTCGACGCGGGCAGGAAGGGCGTTATCAACTGGCTAATGGTATGGGCGCAATGTTGGATGCTGATGACGCTTCCGGACGCCATGAATGGCTGATAGCGCCGTTGTTGCTACAGGGCAGCGCTTCGCCGGATGCGCGTATTCTGCTGGCCCTGCCGCTGGAGATTGACGTGCTGATGCAGACGTGTCCTGAACTGCTCCAGCAGTCCGACACTATCGAGTGGGATGAAACTCAGGGCACATTAAAAGCCTTACGCCGCTCGCGCATTGGTCAGCTCACGGTAAAAGTCCAGCCGCTGGCTAAACCCTCGGAAGAGGAGTTGCACCAGGCGATGTTGAATGGCATTCGCGATAAAGGGCTAAGTATGCTCAACTGGACGCCGGAGGCCGAGCAGTTTCGGCTGCGTTTGCATTGTGCGGCGACCTGGTTGCCAGAATATGACTGGCCTGCGGTAGATGAAGATTCTCTGCTGGCGACGCTGGAGACCTGGCTGTTGCCGCACATGAGCGGTGTGCACTCTTTACGCGCGTTAAAAGCATTAAATGTGGGTCAGGCATTGCGCGGTTTGCTGGACTGGTCAATGCTGCAACGTCTGGATAGTGAACTGCCGGCGCATTACACTGTGCCGACGGGGAGTCGGATTGCCATTCGCTATCATGAAGATAATCCTCCTGCGCTGGCGGTGCGGATGCAGGAAATGTTTGGCGAAGCGAGGACTCCAACCATCGCTCAGGGCCGCGTTCCGCTGGTGTTGGAGCTGCTGTCTCCGGCCCAACGACCGCTACAGGTGACCAGCGATCTGAGCGCGTTCTGGCAGGGATCGTACCGCGAGGTGCAAAAAGAGATGAAAGGGCGTTATCCGAAACACGTCTGGCCGGACGATCCGGCGAATACCGCGCCAACGCGGCGCACCAAAAAGTATTCGTAATGTAACTGTAGGCCGGATAAGGCGTTATGCCGCATCCGGCGAAAGAGCGGCAATAATTGAGAGATTTCTTCTTCTGTCGCAGGACGGAAGAACAGAGAATCGGGCCCTTGCGCCTGAATGTTGCGGAGAAAAAGCATGGCGGGGAATGACCGCGAGCCAATTGGACGTAAAGGGAGACCATCGCGTCCGGTAAAACAAAAGGTGAGCCGTCGTCAACTCAGAGATGAAGAGTATGACGACGATTATGATGATGACTATGAGGATGAAGAACCGATGCCGCGTAAGGGTAAGGGCAAAGGGCGTAAGCCTCGTGGTAAGCGCGGCTGGTTCTGGCTGCTGGTAAAACTGTCGATTGTCTTTTTGGTGCTGATCGCCATTTACGGCGTGTATCTGGACCAAAAAATTCGTAGCCGTATTGATGGCAAAGTCTGGCAACTTCCGGCGGCGGTATATGGCCGCATGGTTAACCTTGAGCCAGAAATGCCCATCGGCAAGAACGAGATGGTGAAGCTGCTGGAGGCCACGCAGTATCGTCAGGTGACGAAGATGACGCGTCCGGGCGAATTCACCGTACAGGCGAAGAGCATTGAGATGATTCGTCGCCCGTTTGACTTCCCGGACAGCAAAGAAGGGCAGGTGCGCGCGCGTCTGACCTTTGACGGCGATCATCTGGACACCATCGAGAATATGGATAACAACCGCCAGTTCGGTTTCTTCCGTCTCGATCCGCGTCTGATCACCATGCTCTCTTCACCAAACGGCGAGCAGCGCCTGTTTGTCCCGCGTAGCGGCTTCCCGGATCTGCTGGTGGACACGCTATTGGCGACAGAAGACCGTCACTTCTATGAGCACGACGGGATCAGTCTCTATTCCATTGGCCGTGCGGTGCTGGCGAACCTGACGGCAGGTCGTACGGTACAGGGGGCCAGTACGCTGACCCAGCAATTGGTGAAGAACCTGTTCCTCTCCAGCGAGCGCTCCTACTGGCGTAAAGCCAACGAAGCCTATATGGCGCTGATCATGGATGCGCGTTACAGCAAAGACCGCATTCTTGAGCTGTACATGAACGAAGTCTATCTCGGCCAGAGCGGTGACAACGAGATCCGTGGCTTCCCGCTGGCGAGCTTGTATTACTTCGGACGTCCGGTGGAAGAGTTAAGCCTCGACCAACAAGCACTGCTGGTTGGGATGGTGAAAGGGGCGTCGATTTATAACCCGTGGCGTAACCCGAAGCTGGCGCTGGAGCGTCGTAACCTGGTGCTGCGTCTGCTGCAACAGCAGCAGATTATCGACCAGGATCTGTATGACATGCTGAGCGCGCGTCCGTTAGGCGTGCAACCGCGCGGCGGGGTGATCTCCCCGCAGCCAGCGTTTATGCAGATGGTGCGTCAGGAGCTACAGGCGAAGCTCGGCGATAAAGTTAAAGATCTCTCCGGCGTGAAAATTTTCACCACCTTTGATTCCGTGGCGCAGGACGCTGCAGAAAAAGCGGCGGTGGAAGGCATTCCGGTGCTGAAGAAACAACGTAAGCTGAGCGATCTGGAAACGGCGATTGTGGTGGTTGATCGCTTTAGCGGTGAAGTTCGCGCCATGGTTGGCGGGGCAGAGCCGCAGTTTGCGGGCTATAACCGTGCGATGCAGGCGCGTCGTTCAATTGGTTCTCTGGCGAAGCCGGCGACCTATCTGACGGCGCTCAGCCAGCCGAAGCTGTACCGCCTGAATACCTGGATTGCCGATGCGCCAATTGCGCTGCGTCAGCCGAACGGCCAGGTGTGGTCGCCGCAGAACGATGACCGTCGCTATAGCGAAAGCGGTAAAGTGATGCTGGTGGACGCGTTAACGCGCTCGATGAACGTACCCACGGTGAATCTGGGGATGGCGCTGGGCTTGCCTGCCGTGACCGATACCTGGCTGAAGCTGGGCGCGCCGAAAGATCAGCTTAACCCGGTTCCGGCTATGCTGCTGGGGGCGCTGAACCTGACGCCAATCGAAGTGGCGCAGGCGTTCCAGACTATTGCCAGCGGTGGGAACCGCGCGCCGCTGTCGGCGCTGCGTTCGGTAATTGCCGAAGATGGCACGGTGTTATACCAGAGCTTCCCGCAGGCTGAGCGTGCCGTTCCGGCGCAGGCGGCGTATATGACGCTGTGGACCATGCAGCAGGTGGTTCAGCGTGGTACAGGCCGCCAGCTTGGCGCGAAGTATCCTGGGCTGCATCTGGCGGGTAAAACCGGGACCACCAACAACAACGTCGATACCTGGTTCGCCGGGATTGACGGCAGCCAGGTGACCATCACCTGGGTGGGCCGTGATAACAACCAGCCAACCAAGCTGTACGGTGCCAGCGGCGCGATGTCGATTTATCAGCGTTATCTGGCTAACCAGACTCCAACCCCGCTGGTGCTGACGCCACCGGAGGATGTGGTGGATATGGGCGTGGACTATGACGGCAACTTCGTGTGTAGTGGTGGGATGCGCACGCTGCCAGTATGGACCACCGATCCTGACTCACTGTGTCAGCAGGGGGAAATGCTGCAGCAGTCGGGTAATCCGTTCGATCAATCTTCTCAACAGCCGCAGCAACAGCAGCCTCAACAGCAGCAACCGGCGCAGCAAGAGAAGAAAGACAGCGACGGCGTAGCGGGTTGGATTAAGGATATGTTCGGCGGAAACTAATCAATGCGTCATCTGGTTCCCTTACTCAGTAGGGAGCCAGATTGGCGTTTACCCTCCTGTCTTTATTATTTATTTCAGCAATGTGTTGTTGGTAATTATATTTTTAATTTATTTTAGATTTCCTTAATTATTTGTTTATTATATTTCATAATTGATTATTTTCTTTAAAAACAATTGATTATGCATATCTCGGATATGAATTGTGTTCCTGATGATAATATTATGATATTAAATGTAATATAATATTTATGAATTAACGTTGTCCCTAAAAAATGTCTGCTTTTTGATTGTTGTTATTGTTGATATGGACATTGTCTTTTCTCTGTTAGTTATAAATAATATTTAGCATATGTAAGGAATACATTATGTATAAGAAGCATATTTCCACTTTGTTTGCAGGACTATTGCTTGCAACTGTGGCGACTCATGCCTTAGCGGTTGATACAGGAACTGTCACGTTTACAGGCAAAATTATTCCCGACACCTGCACCGTGGATGTCAATGGCGCAACTACCAGCGGTACGGTGACATTTAACCCTTTGAGCCAGACTGCGTTTGGCGCTGATAAGAAAGTGGGTGATTCTCAGAGTTTTGCGATTACAGTTGGTGCTTGTGATTCTGCAATTAGTAATCTGAATATTAAATTTAATGGCACACGTATTACGGGCTATGACGATGAAGTCCTGCAAGCGAGTGGTAGTGCGAAGAATCTCGGTGTTCGTTTATTACCGGAGAATAGCAGCAACTACATAAAATTTGATGGTTCAGATCCGGAATCGGCAACCAATAAATCTAACAGTGGCAGTATTGTCTTTAACTATACCGCAGAAGTCATTCAGGTGGGTTCAACATTACCAACTACCGGCGATTATAGCGCACAGGCAACATATACTCTGATGTATCGTTAATATTGATTGGCCTGAAAGGGCCAATCTTTCAATGGAATGAAAAATGAAAAGACAGTTAGGTATCTTCTCTTTTTTATCGCTTTTTCTTATGAACATTGCACAGGCTGGTGTGGTCATTAGCGGCACACGTATTATTTATCCGGCCAGCCAGGCTGAAGTACAAGTTACATTAAAAAATAAAGATAATGATAAACGTTACCTGGTTCAAAGCTGGGTGAGTAACGTTGATGACAGTAAAGCACCATTTGTTATTACTCCACCGATTTACAAGCTGGAAGAAAATCGCCAGACGCTGCTGCATGTCGTGTATACCGGTGATAAAAGCGCCTTACCTCAGGATCGTGAATCCCTGTTTATGGCAAATGTGAAATCGGTATCTGCCATTCCGGAAGCGTTGAGAGATAACAACACCTTGCAGCTTGCGATTAAAACGAAAGTTAAATTATTTTATCGCCCAAAGGCTTTAAGCGATCACGCGGCAAAGAATGCCTGGCAGTCGCTACAGTTTAGTCTTAATAACAATCAGCTTGTGATTAAAAACCCTACGCCATTTTATGTGACTTTTGGCCAGCTCACTGTCGGCGGGAAAGAAATTCAACAGGCTAAAAATCAGGATGTACCTTCTGCATTAAGCATGATGATTGCACCTTTTGGCGAGCAGCGTTATCCCCTGCCTTCTGGTGCCAAAGGACAGGTTAGCTGGACCGCTATTAATGATTATGGCTCTGAGACTGAACAACGTAAGCAGTCACTGTAGAGCTCTGCCAATATAAACCCCGCTGCTCATAATATGATTATTACATCGTTAATTGAATACTGATGTCTTTAATAAATTAAAAGGTGAAGATCTTAAAGGATCCATGTCTTCGTAAAAAATAAACTAGCCATCGGATGGGCAATATGTTTTCAATTCGCGTCTTGCGCACATTTACTTTTAATTCGTTGACCTTGGCAATACTGGCAGCAAGTGCTCCAGGGTATGCCGACGATTATTTTAACCTTAGTGCACTCGAAACCGATACTCCATTAGAAAATACGGGCGCGCTGGCCGCTTATTTACATAACAGTGGCCTGTTACCTGGTAACTATCTCACTTCTGTGGTTTGGGATCAGGAATTTATTGATAAAAGAAATATCAATTTTCTCCTTTCGAAGGACGGCAAAAAGCTGGTGCCGCAGTTCACTAAAGCAGAATTGCGCGAGTTGGGCGTTAAAGTTGACACGGTTCCGGCACTGAATCTGCTTGATGATAATTCACCTGCGGGGGACATTAGCGAATATATATCTGAGGCCCGTTATGACTTTAGTGCTGATACCCAGGTGTTGCAATTGCGTATACCGCAAATGTACCGAAATACTCAGATCTCAGGTGATACCAATCCAAAATACTGGGACGACGGTATTCCTGCGCTATGGACGAGTTACTACATCTCCGGTTCTCATCAACGATTTAATGGGGATGAAAGTTCTTCAAATTGGGTGAGTTTGAATTCAGGGATAAACCTTGGACCGTGGCGACTGCATAATATGGGAACCTGGGGCCAGGATGACGGCTGGCAATCGATCAATACCTCGCTGCAACGCGACATTAAACCGTTGCGCAGCCAGTTTGAAGCTGGGCAGACCTCGACCAATGGCGAACTATTTGACAGCGTACAGATGACAGGGATCAAACTTGAAACCGACACCAGTATGTTGCCGAGCAGCCTACAGGGTTTTGCGCCAGTGGTACGCGGGATTGCAAACAGTGATGCCAAAGTAACCGTCAAACAAAATGGTTATGTCATCTATCAGACGAATGTTTCTCCCGGACCATTTGAAATTCGCGACCTGAGTCAGGTGACGGCAGGGGCCGATCTTGAGGTGACGGTTCAGGAAGCCGATGGTACGGAGCGCAGCTTTATTCAGGCCAGTTCTTCAGTCCCGATTATGCTGCGAGAAGGGGCGATGAAATACAGCTTGGCGGCGGGGAAATATCGTGATGTCGATAATGGTGAAGAACCGGGATTCGGCCAGGCGACACTCATCTATGGTTTACCCTACGGCATGACCGCTTATGGCGGTATGCTAGGTGCATCGATGTACCATTCAGCCTTAGTAGGGATGGGGGTCGATCTTCAGCAGTTTGGTTCACTTTCGACGGACGTTACTGCCGCCAAAACCGCGTTTAATGACGATCGCGACGACGCTCGTGGTCAATCATGGCGGGCTCAGTATGCCAAAGATTTCCCGCTGACCGATACGACCGTGACGCTGGCTAGCTATCGCTACTCCACATCGGGTTTTTACACCTTCCAGGAAGCGCTGGATCAGCGCAACAATAACTATGATAGCGACGATATTTACAGTTATCGCAGCACTAATAATCGTCGTAGTCGTCAGCAGTTTAGCCTTTCTCAGTCGCTGCATTCATGGGGCTCGGTTTATGCCAATGCATATCAGCAGGATTACTGGGGGATGGACGGGTATGAACGCAGTATTAGCCTTGGCTACAGTAGCAGTTGGCAGGGAATCAACTGGTCGGTGAACTACAACCTGACGAAGACGCCTTCGACGACTGACGATCAGCAGATTGCCTTTTCCATTAATGTACCTTTGGCGCGTTGGCTGTCGAATTCATGGGCTACTTATAATATGAACAGCACCAGACATGGCAATACATCGCATCAAGTGGGGATTAGCGGCACGCTGCTGGAAGATAACAATTTAAGCTATAACCTTCAGCAAACCTACACCAATAGTGATGCTGGCAATGGCGCATATCTCTCATCGCGCTATCGCGCTTCGGTGGGCGAGTTCAGTTCCAGCTACAGCTATCAGAAAGATAACAAGCAGTGGAGCTATAGCGCACAGGGTAGCGTGGTCGCGCATTCGCATGGAGTCACGTTGGGCCCGTCTATACAGGATGCTTTTGCGATCGTGCATATTGCTGATGGCAATAATGTCAAAGTCCAAAATTCGTGGGGAGTTTATACCGATTATTGGGGCAATGCGGTTGTGCCTTCATTAACAAATTATCGGCGTAATACGATAACGGTTAATACGTATGGACGGGATGACATTGATATTCAGGATTCCTCATTAGACGTAACACCTACCAAAGGCGCGGTCGTTGCGGCGGATTTTACTGCTCGCACGGGTAAGCGTGCGTTGATAACGCTGAAGCGCAATCATGGCGTCGTGCCTTTTGGCGCGATGCTTAGTCTGTCGGAGAGCACCGCCATTGTGGGCGATGACGGTGAAGTTTATCTCACCGGACTTAAGGGAACCCAGACCTTTACCGTGCAATGGGGCGATGGACGAGAAGCAAGATGCGCTGGAAGCGTGACAATACCTGAAGAAGTACCGGCAGGTATTTATAAAGCAAACGTGCAGTGCCAGTGAAGACTGACTCTAAAAGAAAGGAATCTATAATGAATATTAAACCAGGCTATTTAGGGGCGCTGTTATTACTGATTAGCGGTAGCAGCTGGGCGAGTTGTTCTTTTACTCAGGGCGGTGTTGGGCCTGGACCTTTTACCATACCAGCGTTGGTGGTAAGCCAGGATGCGACGCCTGGTACGATACTTTATAGTCAAGAACTGGTTGGATCTGCGATTAAATTGAAATGTACGGGAGTTGCTCCTATTTATAAAGGATACAGGTATCTGAGCACCCGTTGGGAAAATAGTGTTGGACTGTCAGCTGTTTATAAAACTAACGTTCCCGGCATCGGTATTCAGGCAAAATGGAACAACACCGGGAGATCGCTTGCTACAGACGGTAACTATATCCTCTCTTATTTTGAAGCTAAGGATATGACAGAAGATTATGAATATACTATTTCACCCCGAATAGGTATTAGGATTGTTGTCATCGGGCCCATTGAAAGCGGCACTATTGATGCCAGCCGTTTGTTGGCCGAATGGGTATATGACAACCAGACGGTTGCCCAACTCACCTTTAACCCCGTGAGCGTAAACGTGCAGGCTAACACCTGTAACCTTGTTGAGAAAAATATTTCCGTACCGCTCAAACAGATCACAACGGGTGAATTTAACAACGGTTATTCAGACGTTGTCTCAGATGATGCCTTCAAAATTCAGCTTGATGCCTGTAAAGCCGATATACAGGTTGATTATCGGTTTACGACCTCAGGGTCGACGGGGGTAACCAGCGGTAACATTCTTAGTATTGCTAGCGGAACGGACGCCGCCGAAGGCGTGGGAATTCAAATCCTTGATAACAATAACAACGTTCTCCAGTTTGATACGGGTTATACCGCTGCCTCGAAAACGACAGAGAATCAGGCCATCACCATTCCTCTTCAGGCGCGTTATGTCAAAACGGGGACGGTCAAAGCCGGGCAGGTAGATGCCGTCGCGACGTTTGAAGTTTATTATCGCTAAACGTTAATGACCTGCCAAATTTGGCAGGTCATTACCCAATTCCATCATCTTTCTATATCCCTTCTCCCAATCTGGTTATTTCTTAACCCCTTAGTTTTAGTAGGGGCGCGTATTGCTTGCGCTCGCAACAGCGTTTCGAATATCATACTCTCGTTATAAGAATAATTCTCGTTTACGTTATCATTCACTTTCATCAGAGAAATACCAATGGCGCGTCTTAAAACTGCTCAGCCAAATTCCTCGCTGCGTAAAATTGCAGTTGTGGTAGCCACAGCGGTTAGCGGCATGTCTGTCTACGCACAGGCGGCGGTTCAACCGAAAGAAGAAACCATCACCGTAACCGCAGCGCCTGCTCCGCAGGAAAGTGCATGGGGGCCAGCGGCAACCATCGCCGCACGACAGTCTGCTACGGCGACCAAAACCGATACTCCGATTCAAAAAGTTCCTCAGTCTATTTCAGTGGTCACCGCTGAAGAGATGGCGTTACATCAGCCGAAATCGGTTAAAGAGGCGCTCAGCTACACTCCTGGTGTCGCCGTGGGTACGCGTGGCGCATCCAATACCTATGACTATCTGATTATTCGCGGATTCGCGGCAGACGGCCAAAGTCAGAACAACTATCTGAATGGCCTGAAGATGCAGGGTAACTTCTACAACGATGCGGTAATCGATCCTTATATGCTGGAGCGCGCTGAAGTGATGCGCGGTCCGGTTTCCGTTCTTTACGGAAAGAGCAACCCTGGCGGGTTGTTGAACATGGTCAGCAAGCGCCCCACGACAGAGCCGCTGAAAGAAGTTCAGTTCAAAATGGGCACTGACAGCCTGTTCCAGACCGGGTTTGATTTCAGCGACGCGCTGGATGACGATGGCGTGTACTCATACCGCCTGACCGGCCTGGCGCGTTCCGCTAATGCGCAGCAGCAGGGCGCAGAAGAGCAACGCTACGCTATCGCGCCATCGTTCTCATGGCGTCCGGATGATAAGACAAACTTTACCTTCCTTTCCTACTTCCAGAACGAGCCTGAAACCGGTTATTACGGTTGGTTGCCGAAAGAGGGTACCGTATCTAAGCTGCCAAACGGTTCACGTCTGCCCACCGATTTCAACGAAGGCGCAAACAACAATACCTACTCTCGTAATGAGAAGATGGTGGGCTACAGCTTTGACCACGAATTTAACGACACCTTTACCGTGCGTCAGAATCTGCGTTATGCGCAAAACAAAGTTTCGCAAAACAGCGTGTATGGCTACGGCATGTGCTCAGATCCGCTCTATACAAAAGATCCGGCTAACAGTCCTTGTGCCAGCGTTCCTCAGTCAGATTGGGGTCATACATTGACTCGTCAGTACGTTGACGATAATGAGAAATTGCAGAACTTTGCTGTTGATACGCAGGTGCAGAGCAAATTTGCTACCGGTTCCCTGGATCACACATTGCTGACCGGCGTTGACTATATGCGTATGCGTAACGACATCAACTCCTGGTTTGGTTGGGCTGGTTCTGTAGCGCCGTCAGATATCTATAACCTTGACCGCAGCGACTTTGATTTTGGCGCGCATCCTGGACCAGGTGCTCCGTATCGTGTTCTGAATAAACAGGAACAAACTGGTCTGTACGCTCAGGATCAGATGCAGTGGGATAAGGTGCTGGTTACTCTGGGTGGTCGTTACGACTGGGCTAAACAGGATTCTCTGAACCGCGTATCTGGCGTGCAGGACTCCCGTGATGACAGACAGTTCACCTGGCGTGGCGGTGTTAACTATCTGTTTGACAATGGTGTAACTCCGTATTTCAGCTATAGCGAATCTTTTGAACCGGCTTCCCAGACCGGGGCTAGCGGCAATATCTTTGCACCATCCAAAGGTAAGCAGTACGAAGCTGGCGTGAAATACGTGCCGGGCGATCGTCCGATCGTGTTGACCGGTGCGGTATACCAGCTCACCAAAACCAATAATTTGATGGCCGACCCGAATGGATCGCTTTTCTCGGTTGAAGGCGGTGAAATTCGTTCACGTGGTGTGGAAATTGAAGCAAAAGCGGCGCTGTCTGCCAGCGTTAACGTGGTGGGTTCTTATACCTACACCGATGCGGAATACACCACTGATACCAACTACAAAGGCAATACGCCTGCTCAGGTGCCAAAGCATATGGCATCCTTGTGGGGTGATTACACCATCTATGACGGCGCGCTCTCTGGCCTGACGCTGGGAACCGGCGCTCGTTTAACCGGTTCAAGCTACGGTGATCCGGCAAACTCCTTCAAAGTGGGAAGCTACACGGTGGTGGATGCGTTAGTGCGATACGATCTGGCGCGCGTCGGCATGGCGGGCTCCAACGTGGCGCTGCATGTGAACAACCTGCTTGATCGTGAATATGTCGCCAGTTGCTTCAACACCTATGGCTGTTTCTGGGGCGCAGAACGTCAGGTCGTTGCAACCGCAACCTTCCGTTTCTAATTTCTCTTTGGGCACGCTTTGCGTGCCCGTTTTACAAGTTGGCTGCTATGCAGGAAAACAGATCCCATCCCGATACCACTTTTGCGTTGCGTAATGTCTCCTTTCGTGTGCCTGGGCGCACGCTTTTGCATCCTCTCTCGTTAACGTTTCCCGTAGGAAAAGTGACCGGTCTTATCGGCCACAACGGTTCCGGAAAATCGACGTTATTGAAAATGCTGGGACGTCATCAGCCGCCGTCAGAAGGCGAGATCCTGCTCGACGAACAGCCGCTGGAGAACTGGAGCAGTAAAGCGTTTGCCCGCAAGGTCGCCTATTTGCCGCAGCAGTTGCCGCAGGCAGAAGGGATGACCGTTCGCGAACTGGTAGCGATTGGCCGCTATCCGTGGCACGGCGCGCTGGGACGTTTTGGCGTGGCCGACAGAGAGAAAGTCGAAGAAGCCATTTCGTTGGTGGGCTTAAAACCCCTGGCGCATCGTCTGGTCGATAGCCTGTCCGGCGGCGAGCGTCAGCGTGCGTGGATCGCCATGCTGGTGGCGCAGGACAGCCGCTGCCTGCTGCTTGACGAACCGACCTCTGCGCTGGATATCGCTCATCAGGTCGACGTACTGGCGCTGGTGCATCGCTTAAGTCAGGAGCGCGGCTTGACGGTGGTTGCCGTACTGCACGATATCAATATGGCGGCCCGCTACTGCGATTATTTAGTTGCGCTGCGCGGCGGCGAAATGATTGCTCAGGGAACGCCTGCGGAACTGATGCGCAGCGAAACGCTGGAACAGATTTACGGTATCCCGATGGGCATTTTGCCGCATCCGGCCGGTGCCGCACCCGTGAGTTTTGTCTATTAATGATCGGATTACCTCATATTACCCGTCGGCAGTTGCTGACGGCGATGGCGCTGTCGCCGCTGCTGTGGCG
>OIER01000737.1_pt1 | contig 20827 bp, 15 predicted proteins | sample 1581801 | NCBI WGS metagenome assembly OIER01 (sample SAMN03281006, study PRJEB24777) | human gut metagenome | isolation source: fecal sample PR165 from 1 month old male Malay infant, vaginally delivered... | reverse complement strand
GTCAATAACCTTAACATAAGTATTCATAACCCTTCCTCCTATTTTTTTCTTGAGTATACGCTATGATACCCGTTTCATAGGAAGCGGTTTGCTTAGCTTCTTTGTTCTCATTGTAAAAACAGTAAAAAATGGAAGCCATCATCTTCTTTTATACTGATATTAAAAAGCCTATGTCTTCAATAGAACGCTTAGGATTCTCGACAATCCAAAAACCCCAAGCAAAGTTTCCCTCTACCTAGGGTGTGTAAGTCAAAAAATTTTCTAATCCTATAAAGTAATTCTCTGAAAATTTTCTCCTAATATTTCATTTTTAACGTCTATGTTCGCTGGTTTGTTCCTCTTCAACATTCTTTGGCAGCAATCGGGCGTATTTTCGCTCCCGAACCTCATTAATAAAGGTGATCACTCGCACCCAATCAGGCAGGTACTGTTTTTCACTCCATTGGAACAGGTAAGGGACATCTGATGAAAAATATTTTGACAGATCAATCGCATAATCGGAAATAATCACATCAGGTTCCTCATTGATTCGCACCATGATTATTGGCCGCGGACTCAAGCGCACAAGTTTTTGCTTCTGCAAGGCTTCTTCAATTCCCCGTCCTTTTGATTCTATCGCCACACGAATCGGTATATCGTAATCCATTAGAATGTAATACAACAACTGAGAAGTGTAGTATTTGAACGAGTTCGATTTCAAAGCTTCGGTCCATTCTGGATTGTCAGTTTTTACTTTAGGTGCAATATCGTCTAAAACGGCGAACAAATAATGGTATTCTTCCTCCATCTCTGACACGGATAGGTAATCCCCAAAGGAATCAATTTGATTACTAAGTCCAAAAGAAAGCAGAAATGAAAATACATAGGTGGCATTTACGAACAAGTATTTCTTTTCATTTTCTCCAAATTGAAACTTCAGCTGACTTTCTACCAACGAGATCCAATCGTCAATTAGGCGACGATAATCACTTAAAAACATCGGTGATTGCAATTGGATTTTCTGCATCGAATCAATTGGATAGCTTTGTCCTATCGTAAACATGTAGTAAAGATACAGCAATTCTTCCTGGGTTAAATCCTTAGAAAAAAGAAAATTCGCCTCAAAAAATGGTAATAAAAGCTTCTCTTCAAAGGCCCCCTTCGCCATGAACGGATTGTAGAATTTTCTCACCGAATCCGGTACTTCAGAAATCACGTGCCCTTGCTTTATCCGCGTGACCGATACTGCTAAAAGATTAATGAAACGTTCCTTTGCCGCATGTCGGATAAATGGAAAATAAGCGGTTATTTTTTGATAAATCTCTGAAGCACTCTTTTCCGTGATCGGTGGCCGGTTGCTTTCAATTTCATCGAACACGTGCCAGTAAAAACTATGAAAAAAGTAACGAATACGATATTCTTCCCCTTCTAAATGATCGTTTTTTTTCAGATTTAATCCGATCTTATAACGATCCAGAATCGGGCCAAAAGCGGCTATTTGACGTTGGACTGTGCGGCGGCTCAAATAATTTTTCTGGCTGAAGGCATCTAACGACGTAAACTTTTGATAGAAAACCGCATTCCAGATAATGAATGGCACCGTTTCTTTGGTCAGATTCACACGAATCTTGTTCAATAAAAATTTTTCTGAGAAAGTAATCGTTACTGTACGACTTCCTCGATCTATAGAAAACTCAGGATAGCCGGCTTGAATGGCTTCTACCTGATCTAACGCATGTTTTAACATTGGATATGTAATATCCAATTCATCGATCAATTCCTTGTAGCTAAATGAATTTTGATAGGATCGATAATAGTATAAAAAAAGCTGCTGTACTAGTTGATCTTGTCCTTTGATAAAAGAATCTAGCACTGATATTCCTCCTTTTCCCCTGATAAATTTTAGAATATATCACCTTTTTTCGCCCGACTCAATCTATCTGCTTCACTGTGTAAAAAAATAGACAAAACACTTTGAGGTTTAAAAGAAACTTTAAAAACTCGTTGGCTGTCTATCTTTTTTGTACGAATAAATACCCTTGAATGAGTCTCATTGACGAAATATTCTCTGATTTTAGTGAGAAAAAAGACGATTCGCTTCTTGATGTCTATTATTTTGTTAAAAAGTGCAAGGAATGCGGCGGCGTGTTTAATATGTTTATTCCGCATTTTTCCTTGAAATAGGTTTTGAAATCATTTTGAGCAATCGTTAATATTTCTTCCTCTGAAAAAATAGATGCTCCTTCTGAATCTGCGATGCTGCACATTTCAATTAAGATCCATATTTCTGATTCCAGTCCATTGATTTGTGCTAAATGTTGAAAAAAATTTCTTCCATCAATTGAAGCAATTCTATTTTTTAACTCTGCACAATTCTGAAGAATACGCTCCTTGACCTGAGGAAACCTTATTTCAAATGACTGTTCATTTGCTTTTTCAATAAAATAGTACAAATAGTCGTCTATATTGTTAATTTGAAGTGTTTGCTTTAACATCTTCTTCCCTCCTTTTTCTGATTTAGCCAAGGAAGACGTGTGTTTAGCAGCCTTCCTTGACCAAATGCGTCACACTTAAACTGTTTTCCAACGAATGCCTTCTCCTCATAATTGTTACTGAACCAAACGTTATACTTTTTTCTTACACTTACCCTTGAGACCCCTATTGTTCTTCTGAAATTTCATTCCTTTGTCTAGGTACATGCAGTTCTTCAAGCTCTAGAGGCATCGTTTCTTTGACTAATTGTTCCATTTTTTCCTGCAGCTCTTCATACATTGTTAGCACTGCTTCTTTGGAATCATCCATTTCACTTAACATTTTGTTCGCGTGATGACTCATACCCTTCAGCTCTACTTTGGCGGAGGCAATGATTTGTTCTGCCTTTAGCTGTGCTTCTTCGATCGTTTGACTTGCCTGTTTTCTGGCAGAAAGCAGCACCTCACCGATTTCCTGCTGAGCCTGAGTGACTTCTTGCTTCAAGCGTTCATTTTGCGAAGTTAGGTCAGCGATTTTTCCCTGCAGTTCAACATACAAATCGTTCTCACCTGTTTGAACGGAATTCTCTGTTTCGATTTGTTGTCTCAGCTCATGCAATTCGTGGGATTGCTGCGCTAATTGTTCCTGCTGCTCTTGAAAGGCTTGTTCTTTTCCCTCATATTTTTCCTGTAGCTGAACTGTTTCTCTAGTCGCCTTCACTAATTGGGTAGTCAAAGCATCTTTTTCATCATTAAGCTGCTCGATTTTACCGCTCAATTGCTCAGCCTCATCTGTCCGATCCTGCAACAAACACTTTGTTCCCATTAGTTCTTTGACTTGATCATCATTTTGCTTCAATTGTTCATGGAGCTGCTGAATTTCAGCGTGTGCGTTTACCAAAGCTTCATTCAAAGTATTTTTTTCTTCTTTTAGCTGTGTAAATGTCTGCTGGGTGTTCTCGAAGGTTTGTTGAAGTTCCTCCACTCTTTTTTTTAGCTCAATTAGTTCATGCTCTTTCATTTCGCAGGCTGCTGTCAGTTCGTCATTTGATTCTTGTATCTTCGTATTTCGTCGCGTTATTTCTGCTATTTTTTGTTGCAGCATTTCTTGCTTTACCGTCAAATTTTGATTGACAGCATTAGCATTCTCGTATTCTTTTTGCAAATGCTCCATCTGCGTGGTTTGTTTTACCAGTTCTGATAACACGCGTTCTCGTTGACTTTGAATTTCATCCAATTTGGTTAAAACAGCGGTTTGCTCATTCAATAATTCGTCTTTTTCAGCCAACCAGATTTGTTTTTCTTCCTTTAATTGATTGACTGTCACTGTGATTTTTTCTACCTGTTCGTTCAGAGCTTCATTCGCACGTTGAAGCGACAGCTCGTTTTTGTCCTGTCCTTCTGTTGCTTCTTCTTTTTGTACTGAAGCCTTCAAAACTTCAATTTCCTGATGCAGCTCAGTCAATTGAGCTTGATACTGTTGATTCTCTTCGACTAACTGTGTCTTTTCTGCTTGAAGCTTTGCTGTTTGCGCTTCCTGCTCATGTCCTCCTTCATTTGAAGTCCTCATTTGTTTTTCTTTCATCGTTAGTTCCGTTTGCAGGTGTTGCTTTTCTGTTTGCAACTGTTGAATGGTTTGCTGCAGCTCTGCAAGAGATTCTTGGTGTTCTGTTACTTGATCTGTTCCTCTTGCGTCTTCTTCAGAAAGTAAATCCTCTGATACATTATTGATTTCATCAATAATATTTTTGGTAAAAAACCAACCGTCATTCTTTTTTGCCACGATTATCCTTTTCCTTTCTGATCACTTGATGTGTTCTCTATTTTTGAAAATTTCTGGTCATCCTTTTTGCGTAAAAACGTTTCATTATAAACTGTTTTGTCTTTTTCCTCCGCGGTAACTAAGACTTCTATATGAATTTGTGTCAGCTTAGGAATCGTCTTAGCTTCATTTATAAAGGTGTTCACGTTGGCTTCAATCATTTTTTGATTGTCTTCATTTTCTGTATTTCCAGTCAGTGAAAGACTCAACGTTTGAGAGGGTACATCGATGGAAACAATCGCTTGTGCCAATCCAAAATACGGCGCCAGCTTTTGTGACAGCTCCGTTTCAATTTTTGGCTGCAGTGACTCCTGCTGGTTCTCGTCGAAGACCTTTTCCCAAGCCATGCTCTCTAGTCCCAACCCTTCTTCCGGATAGAAACGCAGCGGTACTTTTGAAATTAGCATCTTTTGTTCGTTTTTCAACCTTTGTACAACTTCTTCTACTTGAACAACGCGTTGCTGCATTTTTGCTAATTGATCTTCCATTCGAAAATAAGAGATCATTAACAGCAACAACGCTGTGGCAAGCAACCAGCTGATTACCAGCAGAAATACAGTGTTCTTTTGACTTGCCAGTTGCTGTACAATTCGTAATTTTCGACGGAATTCTTGAGAATGCTGCGGGTCTTTTTCAACTTTTGTTAATTGAAAATGCACAAACAAACGTGGCACCAAAATCCCAAATACCATCACAATCATTACGACACCAATGACATTTATAACAAACACGAGGCGTCCTCCTTCTTCTAGCATCAAGGAAGAATACTTTTCAGCACTCCCTCGATTTGCGTCTTTTTAACATAACCAAATCTACGGCTATCCTGTGAAACATCGGTGTTATCGCCTAGCATAAAATAGTAGTTAGGCGGAATTCTTGTTTTTCCAGCCAGTTCCGCTGCAATTGACTCACTCAACTCAAGGCGCAGAGTCGACTGAAAGGTCCCCTTTCCACCTAAGTCAAGGATCAGCGTCTGATTCTGTACAAGAATTGAATCACCGGGAATACCTACGATTCGTTTGACAAACATCCCCGGTTCCTTTGAAACGGAGAAGGCCACAACGGAATACCGTTGAACCTTCTGCGTTTTTTCAATCACCACTTGGGCACCATCGTGGATTGTCGGCTCCATAGAGCTGCCAGAAACAGGATGGATAATATACCTCGTATGGAAAAATCCCAGAGTAGCTAGACCAATGAAAGCAAGGATCAGTATTAGACTTTTTTGGACTTTCTTTTTTTTACTCTCTGATGTACTAGCAAACTTTGAATCTACCGCCTGTTCCTTCCCAAGATCTGCGGTCTGCTGATTCAAGTTATTTTGCTTCAATATAGGTCACCAGCTGTGAACGAGCCAAGCTATTTGGAATGATGCGATAAGAAATGATCGTTCCTCCTACCACATTTCCTTCAGAAATCAAGATTCCTTCATCGGTAACAGCCTCCACAAAGGCAACATGCCCATAGCGAGGATCAGATCCGGCTGTCCCAGGACTAAAGGAGATTAACCATCCTGCTTTTGGTGTTTGACTCGTTTGATACCCTAAGCGTTTGGCCGAGGCGCCCCACTCCCCGCCATTTCCCATATAATCATCTACTCGTTTGCCCAATTGAGCGACACGATTATACGCATACCAGGTACATTGTCCGACGGGATAAGATCTCGAAAGATTATAATTTTTTCCGTCGTAATCTGGGTAAGTCATTTTCTCACGATAAGCCGCCGGGATGGTTTCTTTTCCTTGCATGACTGCACTTGTTTGGGTTCCAGTCACTTTATTTTCCGGAATCGGCAGGTCATATTGGGTAAGGTGATAAACGGCAATCAATGAACTGATTTTGCGATTGTAGCTTGTATCGGTCGCGTATTTTCCTGTTAATGCACTTGCAGATCGTAGATAGTTTTTCGCCTGTGAGCGCCAAACATCTTGATAATACTCTTCGTTTCCTTGAATGCCGCCTCGAATAAGAGTCACATAATCCCCCAACGATTCTGCGTAGCTAGGATAACGTCTGAAAGCCGCCTGAATAGTATACATATCGCCATTTCCTCGATCTTCCTGAGTCGAAAAATTCACCGAAGCGCCTTCGTAGCTCCCTTTAACACCAAATAAATTATAGTTAGGAGCTGCCGCTAAGGTACTCGTACCTGATCCGCTTTCCAAGATTGCCTGAGCGATCATTACTGAGGCAAACACATCATAGTCGAGTCCCAGCTTTTGAGCCGATTTTGCAATTGTTTCAATGAAGGCTTGAGTTTGCTCGTTTTCTGTAAAGTCCATGGATGCTGGATAAGCTTTTTCTACTTCCTTGCCATAGGTGGTTAAGGTGCTGTTGCTTAAACGCTGTACCTGCAGTGTTTGCTCCAAGTCTTTCTGGTCAGAAAAAAGGGCAATTTTTCCGATTTTATGATCGGCCTGTTCTGGATTTTCCTTTTTTTCTTTGTCACTCGGATCACCTGCGACTAAGTAATGGTCGCCGCCTAAATACAAGCCAAATAATTGATCATCTTTATAAAGCAAATCTCCCGGCTGTTTTTTTTCATTGGCAATACTTACTTTTTGAGCTGTCTCTGCCGATTCGCCAAAGAGATTTTTTGTGATCAGATGAAGTAACTCTTCTGTTGTCTTAAAGGTCTGACCTGTCTTATCTGCTTCTGCAGTCGTTACTTGGTACCTGCCAACCTGTCTTATCCCTTCATAAACCAGAACTGCTTTGCTTTTATCTTCAAAGGCTTTTAAAAGTGGTAATTCAAAGCCCTTTAAATCAGATTCTGAAACATCACTTACACGTAGGGTTTCATCCAAGGTAACCTCGTCTAATTGGGAAAGGACAGCCGCAGTTTGTGTAGCAGCCGCAGCGGTATCTCCGGTTCCTGCCGTTGGCGAAGATTGTGCAGTCGTCGCAGGAGCTGGTTGTTTTTCAGCTGTTATCTGATTTTCGTTATTTCTATTGTTTTCTTGACTTGCTTGTGTACTTCCGGCAGATGTCTCTTTAGAAGTTGACGACGCATTTTGTTCCTTACTAGGTGTGGTACTGGTAGACGGCTTCGAGGTTGTTGAAGAAGCTGTCGGTTTTGTACTAGAAGGTACCGTGCTGGATTCTGATTGCCCACCGCTAGACTCTGTACTAGAACTTGCTGGTTGCTCAGAAGATGTTGCCGTATTCTCCGAAGTCATTGACGACGAACTAGAAACACTTGATGATTCAGCGGCTGACTCGGTTGGTACAGTCGCCGACTCCTGAAGCTGTTCAGAACTCGTAACAGAATTTTCTGCGGATATTTTTTCATTTGCTGAGGATTCAGTCGAAGTGATTGTTGTTTCAGAGGTTAATTCATCCGCAGCCTGTAATGGTTGCCCAAAGGTACTATGTAAAAGCAAGACACTCAAACATGCTGCGCAAATTTTCCAAATGCTTTTTTTCATGTAATCCACCTTCTTTTTTTTTTTCTATAGTTAGTTGTTTATTGGTTTTTTTCAGTGACAATTCAATTTTCTCTTTTGAGTAACCAGGCTCAACGCAGAAGATTGAAAAACAGAATCGGCAGCATGAAGAATAGAAACATCGGTAAAATCGTCTGTAATGGTTCCTTCACAAATCTCGCAGCTACAGCCATCGCGAAGCTTTGAAAGGCTGAGACTGGATTTTTCTTCACCATTTTTCCATCTGATTTCTTTGTTGTTTGCTTTAATCCTATGGAAGACAGCTCTCCTGCGTTCATTTCTTGAACAGGCTCTATCGTTTGCAGATTCGCCTGAACGACACGACGATAGATCGTTCCAATATTCCCCTCACAGCGCAACAGCGTCAGCTTAGGCTGTGTGCCTGGTTTGTTTTTCTCGATGAAAGAGACTTCCGATTCCTTGACAACTTTATTTAATGAGACCGTATAGACATAAACGTCCTTAAAATCTGTGGTATAGATTTTGTCTCCTGTTTTCAAAAATTTAATTCGGTGAAGCAAGACATCCTGTTCATAAATGTTGTGGGCGAGTAAAACATAATTGTCTCTGCCTAATTGCTGCTCCTGGCGAAAGGTCGCAGCTCCTGTCAACAAGTTCTGATTGGCCAGTCCTGCTAAAATTGGCAGGTCAATCGATTGATCAGGAATTACCAGTTTACCGATGCCCCAATTATTGGTTGATTGCTGCAGCGCACTCTTCGCAGACGCATAATCTGCAACATTCACACTAGCTATTTGTCGTTCCTCATAATTGGCGCGTTGAATTTTGCTCAAATTGTAATCACTAAGTGTCTCCTCTACCCCTACATCTGCCGCTTCGACCACGGTATCATGCTGCATTTGGAGATAGCCATAAAAAGCGATGGCTAAGATTGTCAGCATACTGACAAATATCAATGCAAAATACGTCTTGGTCACAAGGAACAACCGCTTCAGATTTTTTCGCCCTCGTTCGGAGATTTTAGGATCATCTGAACGAAATCGTTTTAGCCAGAAGCGATAAATCACTATAAGAATCAAGAAAAGCACAATATTGATTCCTAGAGTCCCTAAAACGATATTCTGATAACTCCATAAATTCCGCTTTATGACCTTTTTCGCTATGGCATCCTTATAAGGAATCCGATGTCCTGTAACCAATAGTCGATAGGTATTGATCCCAGGCGGCGTACAGGTAAGCAGCGTCACTTGATCTTTCCCCGGTGTGATTTTTACTTTTTCAACCTCACTAGGTAAGATTTCTTCAAATGAATCGATTTGATACGCTAAGCGTTTGCCTAATATATTGATAAAGAACAGATCCCCCTCCGTGAGGTTGCGCACATCTGTAAAAAGGACTTGATTTTTAACACCGCTATGACCAGTGATGACTGAGCGGGTATTTTTCCCACCAATCGGAATAGATGTTGGTTCAAAATGTCCTAATCCTTTATCTAATGTTTTGTATGAGGTACCGTGATAAAACGGCATCTCTTTGATATCAATTGCCGGAATGTCGATCGTTCCCATAACACCCGAACGATTTTTCAAAATACTTTTATATACTGCAGGCTCAGGATTTTTTCCTTGCTGCTTTTCAAAAATGTAGTGATTGTACTTCTTTGCTAATTCGTATTGCGTGTTTTTCTCTGTCTCAGTCATTTCCTCTAGGGTTCGATCGTAAGCTGTTTCTGCTTGACTTCGTTCCCGATTAGCTAAATAATTCCCAACGATTGGATAAAGGAGGACCAAAAAGCCCGCGGTAATCATTGTTACTGCAAACACCATCAAGAAGGAATGCTTCTTTTTCTTGTTTTTTTTCTTCATGGCAGCTCCTCTCCCTTCGCTTTACTCACTGAGTGGTTCCTGTTTTTCCCCTCAGCTCTTATGTATGATTGCTTAAAAACATTTGTTTCAATAACCTTTTCTAAAAAAGCAGGGGGTAGTTTTTTTAGGACTACCCCGTGCAACAATCCTTTAAAATTTATGATGTTTTGTCTTGAGAACCTTTACCCCGATCGCTCCCATCACAACGATAAACGCCAAGATAAGATAAAGCGGCTGGGCGTTTCCAATACTTCCACTTGTTTGCGGGAGCTTGTCTGAAGCCGTCTGAGTACCCGTATTGGCACGGTCTTCATTTACAGTCTCCTCTGAAGAGCCCACCACACTTGATTTCGGATACAAGTAAACTTCACTTAATGCCTCACCCTCTCGTTGCGGTAAAGGTAATTCTAGAATGACCGGTTCCATCACAGAATTTAGTAAACTATTTTCTTTTTCAACCACCTGATACGTACCGCTCGCTAACCCATCAACTCGCGCTAATCCGTTTTGATCAGTGGTCACGGTTACGCTAAAGGCATCCGTCCCTTCCACCGGAGCAAACGCTGATTCTCCTTGAACGGGTGATACCCGAGTAATTTCATAGGAAATACCGGCTAAAGGCTCTAAGGCATTTCCGTTTTTATCGGTGACCTTTTCTGCCTTGGTTCCATCTAAGGGCAGTTCTGTCGAAAGAGCTGTTGCCTCACTCAATTTGTATTTCAAAATAGAGATCGCGTAACCATTGGTAGGAGTCGATGCATTCTCCGCAGCTTGCGAATGTAACGGACCTGCTCCTACTCCCAGCAAGAACAGGAGCGTGAAAAAGATGAGTATACGTTTTTTCATTTTCTTACGCTCCTTTCTTTCTAGGCTGACGATAGTAGTGATACAAAGCGCCAAGTCCTGCTAAACCTAAAGCACTAGCGATACCTAAGAGCCAAACCATCGGTCCATTGCCGCCAGCATGTGGCAGCTCTGTCGTTTTTTCATTGCCCTGATAAACCATGACCGTCTGATTGGCTTCAGCGAGCGTGACCTTTATCGGTGTTTTTATCAGCTCATAGCCTTCAGGGGCTTTGGTTTCCACCAAGTTGTAATCTCCCAGTGCCAAGCCGGTAAAATTCAAGTAACCATTTGCATCAGTGGTTGCTGTTCCAATCTTTTCAGTCTGATCGTTGCCCTTATAAAGATCGAAGGTCGCACCTGCTAAAGGTGTCCCGGTACTTTTTTCTGTATCACTGAGTGAACCGTCTGAATCCGCATCTACGGCACTGCCGGCTTCATATTTGAACAGACGGATACTAGAAAGACGGATCAAACCAATATTGACATCTGTTACATGGTGAGTAGCATTAGTTAAATTCTTATCTGTAGCTAAGTCCGATAGTTTGGGCTGTGTGTACTCGTCGGTCTTGAAGGTATCTGGGTCTGCCTTAGAATTTAATGTTGGATCATCTCCTACTAGAGGCTCTGTTACAGTAAATTTCTTCTGAACTACCTGATCGCCTACAACAAATTCAGCAATGTATTCTCCTTCAGCCAAGTTTGAGAATAGATATTTTCCGTTGGCATCTGTCTTAATCAAAGAATCCCCTGAATCATCAACAAATTTCTCACCAGTTAAGCTTTCTTTTACCAATTCATTCTTGTAATTTTCATCATCTAAACTGGTCCGATAAAGCTTGACAGGAATATCTTTTACAAATGGTTCTGCAGTATCGATCAAACCATCCGAATCATCGTCATACCACGCCACTCCAGAAAGGTCTCTTCCGTAAACCTTTGTTTCGAAGTTTTGTGAACGAACCATCATATCTAAATGAGAATTAAATCTCACATTATTCACCAGGATATCTCCAGGTTTCTGATCAGACGGGTCCAAAGTGACAGACAAAGTGATCGTTTTTCCGACAGGTAATGAATCCGATTTGACTAAAAAGGCTTTCGCTTTAGAAATATCCGAAGTTCCTGCTGTATAAAGTGTCCAATTATCAATATCATTAGGATCCGCCTCTTCATCGGCCGCTTCTGTTGTGAAATAGATTTCTGCATCTTCATCATCAACGTCGACATCTGTGACGGTATAGCTTCCATGGAAGATGGTGCCTCTTGAATCGCCATTATATGGAAGTACATCAACGATTCTTACATCCGTAACAGGTTGTGCGGATTCATTTTTAGTGGTCATTTCATACGTGATTGCATCCTTCGTTCCAACTGGCTTGTCATCACCTACTTCAATCGTCTTCTTATTTCCCGTTTTACTGACGATAATTTGCTGAATCAAATTTTCTTTGAACGTATCTGAGGATGAGCGAATCGCTTCAACTGCTTCATCTTTCACTGCAGTATTGCCCGATCGCCACATTTCACCCACTGTGGAAACCGTTAAATTTCCTGTAAAGCCGCTGGAATCAAAGCTTAGCTCTGAAAAATCCGATGTTGCCTTGAAATTCACTTCTACGCCTGTTGCTAATGGCATATCCGAGAAATTCCATCGAAGGGTGGTCGACCCATTTGCATTGTTAGTAATTGTGGGTTCTGGTAAGTCCTCTCCTTTAGCATCCTTACTGGAATTAGCTTTATAATGGATTCCTTTTGGTAACGTGGTGGTCAAAGCGCCATCATACTTTACGGAACTAGTTCCAGTCAGCGTTCCTGTTACCTTTATTGGAATCGTCTCTGATGTATCGTAAAGCTCTTTCTCGACTTCTGTTTTTGTTAAAATACTAAAGGGATTTACATAGGCAGACTCTCCGATCGTGCAGACATAGGACATTGGATAAGAGGTTGCCTTCCCATTGGCATCAAAGATCGTTGGCAAATATTTTCCATTATTGAGCCATTCTGGGGAATCTCTAACTGGATCATATATAATCCCACCATTATTATCTTTAAACTGCATGGTACTCAACAATACCAAAGGATTTCCTGCTGGTGTTTTATTTCCCGGCTGCATTTGAATAACTTTCAACGGGACTCTTTGCATGCCCTTCCAGCCTGTTGGTATTGAGGTTTTTGCATAACAGGCAACAGCGGAAATTTTTCCGCCGCTTGCTTCAGCTGCTTCTGGTGTTGAATACCAGTTGTACAATGTTTCTGTATTAGTGAACGACTGAACCTGCATGGTTGCCGGTGGCGAGTTTGAAAAATTCTTCGCTACCCCGTACATGAATTTCACAGTATCTGATTCAGCGTGTGAAAAAGCCTTTCTAGATTTGTCATATTCAAGTGCACTAGGATCCCACATCAGCATAGAATCTATTTCATAGACCGCATCGTTGGTGGTCCCTACAAAATTGAATCCAACGATAGAATCGCCAGAAGACAGTCTCGCATTGCCGGTATTGACTGCAGGTGAAGGCTCATTTAAATCTAGGTTAGTCAGATTACTGGTTATATCCTCTGGGTCACTCGTTTTTCCGAATACCGGACCTCCCGTATAGGCTCCTGATGGTGTCACGATGTTTGGATAACTGATACTGGCATTATTTGTAGTCGTTAGACCATCATATGAGACCGAATCTACATAGAAAGTGATATCATAACGATTCCAGTTATTCGAACGAGCCAGTGATTCTGTTTGGGTACGATCCCAGCCCATAATTAATTCCAGACTAGAAAAGGTTTTCGCTGCACTGCTTGAGATTCTAGTACCAGTCATGTTATAGGTATACGGATTTACAACCCCGGCATAATCCTTGTTCGTCACATTCCCGTTGCTGGTAACTTCAAAGTCGCCAGATTCATATACCCCGATCTCAGCAAGATTTCCTTCAGGTTGAGAGGAATAGATTTTTCCGGTGCTTGCGTTAGGCGCTGCCAGAGGATTCGTGAATACATTGGTATTTACCGTTCCAGTGTTTTTGGTAAAGGACGCCGTTCGAGAATAAGTTGCCGGCGCATATGCATTAACTGAATAATTAGCATATTGAGACGAGGTTAAATTATTCGTCGTTGCACTTCCGTTCACTTGATACGTCCCTTTTTGTTTGATAGTGTAAGTGATCGGACCACTAGGAAAAGTCGTACCACGATAATCTCCTGCTGCTCTGTCATCTAATGGTCGTAATACAGTGATCGCTGCAACATCATAAGCATCCAGATTGGCATTGCTGCCTCCAAATACCTCTGTTCCTTTTTTTCTATCTCCTTGAACCAATTGAATCGCTACCGATGGTTTTGCAGACACCGTCGTCTCAGGTACTGTGAACTCTGAATCGTACGTAGTATTGATTGCTTCAATGTTTCCTGTTTCTGCATTTTCGGCGTCCAAAACTTCTAATTCAAACGTTGGCTTTAATTCAGTCCCATGCTTAGCGTCAAAAACATTTACAACAACGGGAACAAAGACTTGTCCCGTATCACTGATAGTAGATTCCATGATCCCCTCGGAATACTGTGTGCCATCATTTATCGCATGATCATAATACGTTCCGTTGGCAATCTCCCCATTGACTTGTGGAACCCCATTCCCATCCTTTGTCACTGCGTTGGACAATGTTGCCTTCAAACGATAACGAATATTTGTATAATCCTGATCCTGCGTGCTATTTTGAATAGTAAAGGAAACAAGATAAATAACTTGATCATATGAACGAACAATTGTATTCGTATCGTTTGAATCGTGTCCAGGAGCATCATCACCATCAAAAGTCGCTGTTCCTGTCTTTAAGCTAATTCTTCCTTCTCCCATTTGAATGGGATCATCGGCAGCTAATACTGTCGCCTCTGATGTATCAGAACTAAAATAGACAGGTTTATTTAACGAATCTTCTGGCGCATAATTAGCAGCGGTCAACTCCTTCAAGCTTTTCTTTGTCACTTCGGTTGGAACGCTGATCACTTCTGCATTTGCTGTTTCTTTAGTAGCGTTGCCATCATCAGCTTTTAATGTAGAAGTGTGTGGAATTGCCCAAATAACCAACAAGACAAGCACAACCGGAAACAGAACGGCGACAAGTTTATTCAATTTAAGTTTGTTCATGTCTTAAGTCACCTCATTCTTTCCATTAGAACCTCTCTTAGTTGGCTTGGCGTTTTTTATCAATCACTACTGCCGCAGTACCGATTGTGATTGCGCCGATTGCAATGACAATCAATAAGGTCGTTCCGACGCCCCCTGTAAATGGTAGATCTGTTTTTGTTTCATTGACGATGGTTGCTTCAATTGTTGAATCATTTTCACTCGCCAAATTAACAGTAACTTTTTGAGGCGCTTTTAATAATTCGTAGCCATCAGGTGCTTTTGTTTCAACTACCCAGTAATCACGTTTGATTTGATCTTCAGTAAATGTTGGTTCAGTTCCAATATCCTGTTGACCATCGCCATCTGTGTCTGTAAACCAGTTCAACTCTAAACCGTTAAATTCCGTTAGACCTTGTGCATCCGAAGTTGCTTTCAACAGCGTCGTTCCTGCTGGCAATGCTGGTGTAGTCGTACCGTCATTATTTAGCGTATATGTTTTTCCATCTGAAGCTAAGAACTTATTAGCTTTCGCATCGTCTTCACTGATTGCAAGGTGGAATTCTGCCCCTGCTAATAATTTTGCTTCATCTTCTGCTGTCTTTTTAATATCAAAACCACCTGTGTAGTATTCAGGATCTTCTTCTGGCGGTGAAGGAACTTCGACTGGCTCTAATCCTGGACTCAAGTAGTCAACATCCATATGGTTGAGAATCGTACCATTGAAATCTTTGTCCGTATGTGTTTCAAAGACAACTTGAATCTTTGTATTGTTTCCAGTAGCTACTTTCTTCATCCCCGCAGTGGTCAAGTTAACCACAACTGCTTTTTCATTCGTAGAAGAATCAGTGATCGGGTGAGCGGTTTTAGAAGCACCGTTTAAAGTAACCGTGTAATCTGTTCCTAAAGTAAGAGCTGTCCAATCACCTGTTTCCGTCTTAACATTTACCGTAAGGCCGTCAAGCATGATTGCTTCGTTCAACGTATCGCGAATCGTATAGTAATCGGCATAAATTTCTTCTCCTGCTGAAACAGGCTTATCTGCGATTTGATTGCCATCCTTGTCGTAGACTGGTGTAATAACCATGTCTTGAGAAGCTACTTGATACAAGCCACTTGGCAAACTAGCATTTGCTTCCCAGGTGAAGTGATTTCCAGCTTTATTCGAGAAGCCTTTTCCTTCTTCGACTGTTTTATCAGGCTCAAGTAATGATTCCATGATGTTCTTAGGCTGTACCTGAACGTCATAAATCAATGAGCCGAGATCATCACGATCTGTTTGCGGAACTTGAACAAAGAACGGGTCCGCAGGTTTTGCGACTGTTGGAGACACGCCACGATCATCTTCTAATTCAGTAACCAGATAAATCCCATCTGCCGCATTCCCCGTGCCTAATTCTGCTTTGATCGAGCCGTCAGCTCCAGTGGTAACTGTTTGAGCAGTAAATGAAGAATCGATTGTATAATCTGTTCCTTCCTTTTGAACTAAAGGATTTGTCAACGCAGCATCTCCAATTGGTGTTACTCGTTGAATACGGAACTTGATCCCTGCTAATGGTGTTTTCGTTACTGTATCGTCTTTTTCACCGTCTCCGCGTTCTCCCAGCTCCGATAAATCCTTCACCTGATATTTCCAAAGTGTAATAGAACGCTTTGAGGTATTATCCGCAACAGGATTCGTCGTAGCAGCGTAAACAGAAAAAGAACCAACTACAGGAGCCACAACTCCTGCAGTAGTAAATAATGTAGTCGCCACGACAAATTTAGTAATTATTTTTTTATTGCCTTTCACATTCATAACCTACTTTCTTTTTACAAACCGTAAGTAACTTTGCTTTTGACTATCCAACAAACCAACTGCACTCCTTTTTATTGATGCATGGCCTTCCTCCTCAAAAATATATAATCTTTCTTCCAAGTCATTATTGATTATTTTGAGGCCTAAAAAACGTCATAATCGTCTATGATTGTTACGCTTTGAGGCTTATTTAGTAAAAACGCCACGTTTATTTTTCTATTATTTTTTCTTAACATTTCGGCTAGTTTTATAAATAAACATTGGATTAAATAAGGTTTTTCTTCAAAAACTGTCGTTTTCTCTCATCAAGAAAGTCAGTGATAGAAGGGTCGTTTTTTAGATTCACAAGATAGAAGTTATTATTAGACAGCGATTCTCTGCTGATAATTTTTATTATTATTTCAATGGTTATTTAATCAAGAGTCACAAATCAGGACAATTTTTATTTTTTTGGCGTATTTCACATAAATAAACTTTATTTCGAGACGATATGTTTACTTTTTTATAAAATAAACTTCTTCGTCCAAGGGGAAGCACTCAAAAAACATCCATGGCGAGTCGATTACACATGGATGGTTTTACTTTCCCTTCCCTATTTCAGCATCCGTGCAGCAAATGCGAAAACTATTTTCGAATATGCTAAACTAAAAAAAGCAATCCTTCTGCGAGTTTAGCGGATGGATTAACTGTTCAATTATTTTTCTCTATGAGGTGATCAAAATGAGTATGCAAGTGAGCTTCTTTGTAAAAGACCAACCAGAGGGCTGCTACTTTGAGAAAATCGAAGCAAGCTTTTTTGAAATAGAAAAAGTGATCGAGACCTATTATCCCAATGAGCAGTTTGATGCGATTCTGGATGATGCCCTCCTGCAAATCCTACGCACTGTCTTAGATAGTTTAGAAAGAATTGGCGAAGTCGAAGAGTATCTGCAATTTCTAGATTTTAAGATCGAGAACATCTATGATTCTGCATTTGTCAGCAAGCATTTTCTTTTATATAAAAATCCAGAGGTTGAGGCCTTGATGGAGCATGTCTTGTTGGAGGTTGCGGAGCCGTTAGCAGAAGGTTATTTCGAATCCATGATCGATTATTTAGAAACAGCGATGGACGACGAAGTGTTTGTGGATTTTCGTTTAAATGGTGAGGAATTACTGCTGGAGGTTCAAAGTAAAGGGCAAAAATTCAGTCAAACAGAGCCCTTAAAGCAATTACTAATCGACTACGATGAATCGTTTCAACGAGTCGCAACAGAATTTTTAGAAAGTTTTATTTAGTTCTTCAATGAACCGATAATCCATCAGAAGGGAGATATGACAAAAGTCTTGTCATATCTCCCTTTCTCGAACAAGCGGTATTCTAGAAGCAGCTTGTTCGAAAAAATGAGCCGAAATTTCTTGAAGCTGACCACTTTTAGTATAAGTCCTTTTCTTGTATAGGCAGAATTCTTTGGATTCAGTGATTTCCCCTTTATACTTTTGATAATAAGAATCCTAAAGGAGAGATTTCCATGCAAAAAAGGCTAAAATCCCTTTTTAGTATCATCTTTTTATTAAGCAATTTGTTTACTCAGCTAGGTTCAACTAATGCTTATGCAGCAGAAAACCTGGATGCTTCATAATTTGTCACAAGTGTGGCTCTTGCTGATGCGAACGGTCCCATCGGAACCAATAGAATTCGCGACACTTCTTCTGTTCAAGTGACCTATAATTTAAATTTGGGAAATGGCAGCGCCATCACTACAGACCAGCCTTACACCATGTCTTTACCTAAAGAACTGAATTACACAACGACGACACCAATCAGCATCAATACACCAACGGGCGTGCATTTGGCGGATGTTACCATCAGCAATGGCATCATTTCAATACAGTTTACTTCTGATGCTCAATCCTATGACAATTTAAGAATTAATTTTAATTTTTGGGCTACCTTCAATCGCAGTCAGTTAAATTATGAAACTGGAAATGATCTGGCCTTTCCGACACAGACCAACCCAAACAACACGGTTCACTTAAATTTTTCAAAAAGCAGCTCAGGCGGTGGATCTGGCACAAGTGCAATCGCCAAGAGCTTATCCTACGAGGATACAGACCCCACAATTATCAATTGGACACTAACGGTCAATAATGGCGGCTACCCAGTTGAAAATGCATCGCTTCAGGATATTATGGAGAACAATCAGGACTATATTCCTGGATCGATGACGATCATTCATCGAAATTGGCGCCGAGCTCCTTTAACTACTGAACATACTGAGCCAGTTATTACGCAACAGGCAGACGGGACGCAGACCTTCAATCTTAGCTTTGGAAAATTGACCAGTTCACAAGAACAGAATAATGCAGCTACAACTTCTTTAGTGATCCATTACCAAACACGATTATTATATAACTCAGCCAATAACCGTTATCCCAACACCGTATCTACTTATGATAACGGAAGTTTTATCGATACCGCTGTTTCCACCGCTACTTATCATGGCCAAGGCGGCGGCGGTGAAGGTGATCAGCTGATTACCATTTCGGGAACGAAAATTTGGGAGGACGAAGAGAATGGCTCCCAAACACGACCGGAAACTATCTCCGTCTCGTTGTTGCGAGATGGCGTAAACTATCGTCAAACAACGATCTCAGAAAGCCAAGACGGTAAACGTCCGGATCGGATTACCGTCAACCTGTTGGCCAACGGCGCCTTTCAGGAAAGTCAAACGGTCACGAGTCAAAATGATTGGCACTACCAATTCACCAACCTGCCTAAAATTTTAAATGGACGGGAGATCGAGTATAGCGTCTCCGAAAACGCCGTGCCTGATTATGTCACTACTATTGAAGGGAATACAATTACCAACACCCACACACCTGAAGTTCGAGCCATTAATGTTCAAAAGGTCTGGGACGATCAAAATGATCAGGATGGATTAAGACCGGAAGCTGTTACGTTAACACTTTTAGCTAACGGAGAAAAAATCGACGAAGCTTCTGTTTCTGGCACCGATCAATTGGCCCACACATGGGAGGGTCTTCCGAAAAATGACAAGGGACAAGCAATTAACTATACAATAGAAGAAGAAACGGCAGTACCTGGTTATACCTCTACTGTGTCTAAACAAAATGACGATAGCTTTATCGTTACCAATACTCATTCACCAGAACAAACCTCCGTCAAGGGGCACAAAAACTGGCAAGACAATAACGATCGTGATAAAAAAAGACCCAACAGCATCACCGTCCTACTGTTAGCAAATGGTGAGCAAGTAGCAACAAAACAAGTCACCGCCAATGACAATTGGGATTATGAGTTCACTGACCTGCCTAAAAATAGCAATGGTCAGCCGATCGTTTACACAATTAATGAAGAGCCCGTCTCTGGATATACGAGTCAGGTGGAGGGATTTAACTTAACGAATACGTATAAAGAAGTCCCTACTATTCCATCGGTAAACGTCACCCAACAATGGGATGATGACAACGATCGAGAAAAGGACCGCCCTTCTTCTGTTAAGGTACAGCTTTACGATCGCGATAAAAAACATGGAGACCCCGTAATTTTAAATGATGGCAATCATTGGAGCCACTCTTGGAAAAATCTTCCAAAACAGGATGCCAATGGAAACAAGACGAACTATACCGTTAAAGCCATCGACGTCCCAAAAAATTACCAATCAACAGTTGTTGAACAGGCACCCTTTGATTTTGTTATCGTGAATACGCACATAAATAATACAAATAAAGCAGCTAAAGCTTATCCGAATACTGGCGAGAAAAGTTCGACCGTAATAACGATTTTGGGAATGACTTTCCTATTAGGCGTCCTTTTAGTTCACCTGCATAGAAGATTTTTCATCAAGGACGACCGATAATCTAACAGTTCAACTCTAAGAAATAAAAGGCCATCTACGAGTCGCGGTTTATTCGCCAAAAGGAGCTGCCCTAAAAGGTTAAAAGACTTTTAGGGCAGCTCCTTTTTTTATTATGTAGTATTGCTCCCTCAGGCAGGGACATCTTGTGTATATAAGTCTTCACTTAGTGTGTCTAGCCGAACTAAATACCGTTTTGCGTCCTTTTTCGAAACGATTACAAAGGTTCGTTGATAAATACTCAACACTTCTCCTTCAACATAGTCGCCGTGGACACTTACTGCTTTTAACTTCATTCCAATACATAATTTCATTATACTCTCAACCTTTTCTTTTTATACTTTCAGTTAACAATGTTTCCTCACTGATTATTAACTAAAATAAAAGCAAAAAAATGACAGAATGATTTACAAATAATAACAGTAGTGTCGCGTTCCATAAAAGGAATTCTCTGATTTTATAAAACATCTGTTGTTATTTTTAGTTTTATGTTTATCGTATTCTGACCTACTTCAGGAAAACTGCTGATATTTCCTAATAACAAGAGATTCCTTCTTCGCTGCTTTTTCTCATTGTTTCTTCTTTACCAAAAATTTCTTATGGTTGAAAATATTGCTGGAGCTTGTTTTACTATGACAGATTACTCGCTAAAAGAAGTGAAC
>OIER01000723.1_pt1 | contig 21121 bp, 23 predicted proteins | sample 1581801 | NCBI WGS metagenome assembly OIER01 (sample SAMN03281006, study PRJEB24777) | human gut metagenome | isolation source: fecal sample PR165 from 1 month old male Malay infant, vaginally delivered... | reverse complement strand
CGGAAGGTTATGCAGCACGGCGAAATACCAGAAAAAAATCTGCAGCAGCGGGGGGATATTACGGAACGTCTCAATGTAAATGGTGGACAGCTTTCGCAGCAGCCAGTTATCTGACAGGCGAGCGAGGCCAATAAAAAAGCCCAGTATGGAGGCGAAAACAATACACAGCGCGGAGACCAGCAGTGTATTGAGTAAACCGACGAGGAACACGCGGCCGTAGGTATCGCCTTCCTGATAGTCAATAAGATGCTGAACAATGCCAAAACCCGCACTGCGATCCAGAAAAGCAAAGCCGGAGGTAATACCGCGATTATTCAGGTTGGTAACCGTGTTATGAATTAAATAAATGGCGATAAGAACAACCGCAAGAATGGCAATAATCTGGAATAGCCAGGCGCGGACCGCGGGATGAGAAAAGGATAACGATCCTTTTACGGGGGAGCGGCGATGGAACATAAAGAAACCTCGGTAACCATGACTCTGGAGTGGGCACTGCGTTCACAGTGCCCGTTACAGCAAAGACTTAACGTACTGGCGGTGCGTACTGAATACCGCCGTTATTCCAGAGATTGTTCTGGCCGCGTTTGATCTTCAGCGGGCTTTCTGATCCCACGTTGCGCTCAAAGATCTCAGCGTAGTTGCCCACCTGTTTAATGATGTGGTACGCCCACTTGTTATCCAGCTTCAGATCCTTGCCAAAATCGCCTTCTGTGCCCAGCAGGTGTGCCATATCCGGGGTAGACGGTTTGGCAGCTTTCTCATCGACGTTTTTCGAGCTGATACCCATCTCTTCTGCATTTAACATGGCGAACAGGGTCCAGCGAACGATAGAGAACCAGTCTTCGTCGCCACGGCGAACGACGGGACCAAGGGGCTCTTTAGAGATGACTTCAGGCAGGACGATCCACTCTGCCGGGTTACTCAGCTTAATACGCAGCGCGTAGAGCTGTGACTGGTCAGACGCCAGCGTATCGCAACGGCCAGATTCCAGCGCTTTGGCTGATTCATCAGAGCGATCGAATGTCACCGGGGTGTACTTCATATTATTCGCTTTGAAATAATCGGCGACGTTAAGCTCGGTATCGGTACCGGCCTGAATACACACGGTCGCACCGTCCAGCTCTTTGGCGCTCTTCAGACCCGCTTTATTGTGGGTAAGGAAACCGACGCCGTCATAATAAGTGACACCTGTGAATGACATCCCCATTCCTGCATCGCGGGAGGAGGTCCAGGTGGTATTACGGGAGAGCATGTCCACTTCGCCGGACTGCAGCGCGGTGAAACGTTCTTTGGCCGTCAGTGGGGTATATTTTACTTTGCTGTCATCACCGAAAACGGCAGCGGCGACGCCCCGGCAAACGTCAACATCGATACCGGTAAATTTGCCGTTCGCATCGGCATAAGAGAAGCCAGGCAAACCGTCGCTGATACCGCATTGAACAAAACCTTTCTTTTTCACGGCATCCAGCGTTGTGCCCGCATGGGCCTGACCCGCAACAGCAAACAACATACCCGCAGCGGCCAGGCTGGCTATCATCGTCTTTTTCATAATGCATCCTGTGTGGCTAAATTTATCGTTATTTAGGTGTTTTAAACACTTTTACCCATCTATGGCGTTGGCCGACGTTTATATAGCAAACGTAATGCCAGGTTTCGCGCTCGATGAAATAAGCGATAAGTGAACGCTTAATGCTGAGTGTAGACAGGCTTAAATAAAAGGAGCGCCCCGAAACGGTGCGAAATTACAACCTGTGCCACAAATCGGAGCAAAACTTTTAAGGAGGGTCAGAGAAAAAGAAGAGATAGTTTCCAGAGTGAATATTGGCCGGGTATTCAATAATATGAATGGGTGAAAATCATTAAAACTGAATACAAAATTAAAAGGGGAAGTGAAAAAGAGGTGACAGGCTTATGGCTAAAATTAATGGTGTGAATAAATACGGGTCTTTTTACTGATTTGATATTACTGCACTCATTCAAAGCAAAAGCGCGGCCAGAGCCGCGCTTTCTGAACAGATGTTATCGGGTCAGGGCAACAATACCCAGCGTCAACCCCGCCACCGCGGCAGCACCACCAGCGATAGCACCTGCTGTTTCCCAGTTATCCTGAGTGGTACCTTTCATACAGGTATTGGTATGAACCAGTCGGCCCTGATCGTCGTATACCGGTACACATGGAGAGTCGTGCGCGCATCCAGCCAGCAGCGCAGCGAGTAGTGCAACGGAAATGAATCTTTTCATGATGTTACCTCAGTATTATTTCTCGTCCGCTATAAAGCCAGGAGGGCAATTAACGAACTGGAGGTTATTTTACCACCGGGATAAGCCCACGTTACACGAGGAATAATCTCAAATTATGTTGTTTGTAAACATCGTGGAGAAAAGCGTTTCGTCAGAACGAATTAATGGAGAAATTATGGAGTAACAACGTGGCGTTCTTACTTAATGCAAACTGACTCTTTTTAACACTGCGATCTTAATACACTGTTTATCTTAAAATAAAAAAGGCACCAGAGGTGCCTTTCAGGTATTCATTACTCTTTATGGCGCGTAAAGCGTCGCCGGACGACCACAAAGAAAACGGGCACGAAGAAGATAGCCAGAAGCGTTGCGGAAAGCATGCCCCCCATTACCCCTGTCCCGACCGCGTTTTGCGCACCGCTCCCGGCGCCATGGCTGATCACCAGCGGCATGACGCCAAGAATAAAGGCGAGCGAGGTCATCAGGATCGGTCGAAGGCGCATTCTTGATGCTTCCAGCGTGGCTTCAATGATGCCTTTACCCTCTTTTTCCATCAGATCTTTGGCAAACTCAACGATCAGAATGGCGTTTTTAGCCGACAAACCAATCGTTGTCAGCAAACCCACCTGGAAATAGACGTCATTGTTCAAGCCACGTAACGCTGCTGCAACCAGCGCCCCTATGACTCCCAGCGGAACCACCAGCATCACTGAGAAGGGAATGGACCAGCTTTCGTAAAGAGCAGCCAGACACAGGAACACCACTATCAGTGAAATAGCGTACAACGCAGGCGCCTGATTTCCGGAAAGTCGCTCCTGATAAGACATTCCCGTCCAGTCATAGCCGATGCCGGAAGGCAGTTTTGCAGCAAGACTTTCCATCAGCGCCATCGCCTCACCGGTACTTTTCCCGGGTGCGGACTCACCGATGATCTCCATGGATGGCATCCCGTTATAGCGCTCCAGGCGAGGTGAACCGTACACCCAGTGCGAGGTGCTAAAGGCGGAGAAAGGAACCATCTCACCATTTGCGCTGCGTACATACAGGTTGCTGATGTCACCAGGCAGCATACGGAAGCGCGCATCGGCCTGGACATAGACTTTTTTCACGCGGCCATGATCGATAAAGTCATTTACATAAGTTCCACCCAGGGCCGTTGAGATGGTCTGGTTGACGTCAGAAAGACTGATGCCCAGCGCCTGAGCCTTCTCCTGGTCGACATCCAGTTTAAACTGCGGGGTATCTTCCAGACCATTTGGCCGCACGCGCACCAGCATGTCAGGGTGCGCTTTCACCATCCCGAGCAACTCATTCCGCGCTTGCGTCAGCGAGGTATGCCCCAGGTTTGCCTGATCAATCAGTTCGAAGTCGAAGCCCGTTGCGGTTCCCAGTTCGATAATCGCAGGCAGGTTAAACGGAAATACGAGCCCATCTTTTATCTGACTGAAGGCTTTTGTCGCGCGGCCAACAATCGCCTCAACGCTATTTTCCGCTCCCGGTCGTGCTTCCCAGGGCTTCAGGCTAATGAAGGCAATACCGGCGTTCTGGCCCTGGCCGCTAAAACTAAAGCCATTAACGGTAAAGACAGATTCAACATTGGCCTTCTCGTTTTTCAGATAATAGTTCTGGACCTGATCGAGGACCTGCTGTGTACGCGTCTGGGTCGCACCGGCCGGAAGTTGCACCATCGTCATAAATACCCCCTGGTCCTCTTCGGGCAGGAAGGAGGTGGGCAAGCGCAGGAACAGCACCGCCATACCACCCACAATGATGATGTACACCACCAGGTAGCGTCCGGTCTTGCGTAAAATGCCGCTCACGCTGTTGCTGTAGTGCTCCACGCTGCGGTCAAAAAGCGCATTAAACCAGCCAAAGAAACCGCCTTTCTTTTCGTGGTGATCGCCAGATACCGGTTTAAGCAGGGTTGCGCACAGCGCGGGGGTCAGGATCAGGGCGACCAACACGGAGAGCGCCATTGCCGAAACGATGGTCAGTGAAAACTGGCGATAGATGGCCCCGGTCGAGCCACCGAAAAATGCCATCGGGATAAAGACCGCCGACAGCACCATGGCTATACCCACCAGTGCGCCCTGAATCTGTTCCATTGACTTCTGCGTCGCCTCTTTCGGCGGCAGTTTGTCTTCTACCATCACGCGTTCGACGTTCTCAACGACCACGATGGCATCATCAACCAGCAAGCCTATTGCCAGTACCATCCCGAACATCGTCAGGGTATTGATGGAGAAACCGAACGCCGCCAGAACCGCGAAGGTACCCAGCAAAACAACCGGCACCGCGATAGTGGGGATAAGCGTCGCGCGCAGGTTTTGCAGGAACAGATACATCACCAGGAAGACGAGGATGATCGCTTCAAACAGGGTTTTCACCACTTCGTGAATAGAGATTTTCACGAACGGCGTGGTGTCGTACGGATAAACCACCTTCAGACCCTGTGGGAAGAATTGCTGCAGTTGCGCCAGCTTGCTCTTGATGGCTGCCGCCGTATCCAGCGCGTTTGCACCGGTCGCCAGCTTAATCCCCAGGCCGGTTGCGGCCTGCCCGTTGATTTTGGTCACCATATTGTAGTTTTCGCCGCCCAGTTCAATGCGTGCGACATCCTTCAGGTGCACCATCGAGCCGTCCTGGTTCACCTTCAGCGTCACGCGGCCAAACTCTTCCGGTGATTTCAGGCGGGTTTGCGCAATGATCGAGGCGTTCAATTGCTGGCCCGGCACGGACGGCGTTCCGCCTAGCTGGCCTGCCGCTATCTGGTCATTCTGGGTTTTCAGTTGATTAATAATGTCCAGCGGCGTCAGCTGGTATTTATTCATCGCGTTACTGTCGAGCCAGATGCGCATTGCATACTGGGCACCAAACAGCTGAACATCACCCACCCCTGTGGTTCGACTAATGGCATCTTTCACATTCGAGGCGACGTAGTCGGAAATGTCATCCTGCGAGAGGCTTTTATTGTCTGAAACAAAGCCAGCCACCAGCAGGAAGCTGCTGCTGGACTTCTCAACGCCGATCCCTTGTTGCTGCACTTCCTGCGGCAGCAGCGGCATGGCGAGCTGAAGTTTATTCTGAACCTGAACCTGGGCGATATCCGGGTCTGTACCAGACTCAAAGGTCAGGGTGATGGTGACATTACCTGCAGAATCGCTGGTGGATGACATATACATCAGGTTATCGATACCGTTCATATTCTGTTCGATAACCTGCGTGACGGTATCCTGCACCGTCTGCGCATCTGCGCCAGGGTAGGTTGCGGTTATAGCAACCGCGGGTGGGGCGATAGTCGGATACTGCGCGACGGGCAGTTTGAGGATCGCCAGCCCACCTGCAATCATCAAAATGATGGCAAGTACCCAGGCGAAAACCGGCCTCTGGATAAAGAAATTAGCCATGACGTCGTTCCTTAACCGGCTGGAGTCGTAGAGGTATCGGGTGTGGCGACGACGGTAGCCCCAGGTTTGGCTTTTTGTAACCCACTGACAATCACGCGGTCACCGTTTTTCAGCCCCTCTGTGACCAGCCAGCGATCGCCAATAGCCTGAGAGGCAACGACGGTGCGTGACTCAACCTGGTTTTTGTCGTTAACAATCAGGACGGTTGCATCCCCACGCGGCGTGCGGGTGACGCCTTGCTGTGGGATCAGAATCGCATTCGGCTGCGTACCCTCATTAATACGGGCGCGTACAAACATTCCCGGTAACAACAGGTGTTGCGGATTCGGGAAAATCGCCCGCAGAGTGATGGAGCCAGTGCTTTCATCAACCGTCACATCAGAAAACTGCAGCGTGCCTTTTAGCGGATAGGGCTGACCATTCTCCATCAACAGCTCGACGGTGCTGGTGGTCTCCCCTTTTTGCAGGCTTGTCTGCTTCAGACGCATAAAATCATTGCTGGACTGGGTGACATCGACATACATCGGATCCAGTTGCTGTACCGTTGCCAGGGCGTTAGCCTGGCCGTTGGTGACGAGTGCTCCCTCGGTCACGCTGGATTTACCAATGCGACCATCGACGGGAGAGGTGACTTTGGTATAGGCAAGGTTGATGCGTGCGCTTTCAACTCCTGCTTTTGCAGCAACGACGCTGGCATCCGCCTGCTGAGCCGTTGCAACGGCCTGGTCGTACTCCTGCTTACTGACATACTGTGTGCCCACCAGCGGGAGATAACGTTTCACCGTCAGGTGCGCAATATTGGCTGCCGCCTGGGCTTTCGCCAGCTCTCCTTTTGCGCTGTCATACGCCGCCTGATAGCTGGCGGGATCGATCTGATAAAGTGACTGACCAGCTTTGACATCGCTGCCTTCGGTGAAATTGCGACGCAGGATAATGCCGCTAACCTGAGGACGCACTTCCGCAACGCGAAACGCATCTGTTCTGCCCGGCAGCTCTGTTGTCACAGTGAGGGGGGCACTTTTGACAATGTGTACACTCACCTGAGGCGGCTGCGGTTGATGTTGCTGATTTTCCTGCCCATCGCATCCGGCAAGCAGTGCGGCGCAGACAATAAAACCGGTTAAGGGCAAGCGTCTGAAATGATTCGTCATTACTGTTCCTTTAAATACCCATTAACCGATATTTCCGTGGATCGGTGACAGGGCAGGGGACAAAAACAAAAAATGTAGCTGCGTATAATAATGAGGGTATTTAATGTTTTTTAATTTATAAGTGCGGATAAATGCGGCAGGAAAGAAAATCAGAAGAAGGCTTTGCGTTTACAGCAATATACTTTAACAAAAGTAATCAGGAGAGTGATGTTTCATAGAGGGCATTCATCTGTTTTGTGAATTTAATTATTGGTATGCATTTGCCTCAGTTATAAATAAAGCGAATTGACTTTTTTTGTGCAGAATTCACCTTGTCTTTCATGAATACTTCCGATTACAAAACCCTACTAAACAGCTTAATTCTTGTGAGTAACGAGTAGTCGTCCATGGCGCGTAAAAAGAAAGCAGAGGCTCAACAAACCCGTCAACAGCTGATTGAAGCGGCTATCGGGCAGTTTGCGACACGTGGCGTAACCAACACAACGCTGACGGATATCGCCGATGCGGCAAAGGTGACGCGTGGGGCCGTCTACTGGCATTTCACCAGTAAAACAGAGATATTTAATGCTATCTGGGAACAGCAATTGCCACTTCGCGATCTCATTCGCGACAGACTTTCTCTTTCCGAAAAAGATGATCCCTTGTTAATGCTTCGTGAGCAATTTATCACTGCGTTGCAATATATTGCGCATGAGCCTCGCCAGTGCGCGCTGTTACAGATTTTGTATCATAAGTGTGAATTTACCAGTGATATGGTTTCCGAGTATGAAATCAGGAAACGTATTGGTTTCAATAATGATTTTCTGCGTGCGACACTGGAGCGCTGTATTTCACGAAACATCATTTCTTCGCAGGTCAATGTGGATTTAACGCTGATAGTGTTCCACGGATTTTTTAGCGGAATAATTAAAAACTGGTTAATGAATAACGACAGCTTCAACCTCTATCAACAGGCACCTGCTCTGGTCGATAACATTCTGGCGACACTCCCGGTGGTGCGAGTGTCGCCACGTGAAGAGGCTTACGACTCGGTGTCGGGCAAGATCTCTCCCTGCTCGCAAAGCGTTTCAATGGTCTGCGCGCTGACAGGTTTCCCTAACAAATAGCCCTGAAGGGTATTACAGCCCAGTTCCGTCAAAAAGGCTTGCTGTGCTTCGGTTTCCACCCCTTCAGCCACTACTTTCAGATTCAGCGTTTTCGCCAGGGCGACAATCGCGGACACAATGGTCGCATCTTCGCTTTCTCCACTGAGCTCTTTTACAAACGCCCTGTCGATTTTCAATTCACAGGCGGGTAAGCGTTTAAGATACAGCAGGCTCGAGTAGCCGGTACCAAAGTCATCAATAGAGGCTTTCACACCCGCATTCGTCAGCTCTGTCAGCACCCGCACGCTCTCATCCGGGTTACTCATCGCAGTGGTTTCCGTCACTTCAAGGATCAGCATTTCCGGCGGTACCTGGTGACGTGTCAGACAATCAAGCACCGTACTCACCAGAGAAGGTTGTTCAAACTGAAGTGTCGACAGGTTCACCGCCATTGACCAGTTTTGATGCCCTTTAAGGTGCCATTCCCGCAACTGGCGGCAGGCTTCGTTGATAACCCAGTTGCCAATGGGAATGATCTGTCCCGTTTTTTCCGCCAGCGGCAGGAACAGGTCTGGCGTCAGCAATCCCAGCTTCGGGTGTTGCCAGCGCAGGAGTGCCTCAAACCCGAGTACGGGGCCTGCCGGCGCATGGAATTTGGGCTGATAATGCAGCTGTAGCTCATTACGATCGATGGCCAGCCACAGATCGTTCATCAGCTGCAGATGGGTTTGCGCCAGCGTGTTCATGGAGGGCTGGAAAAAGTGATAACCGTTACGGCCCATATGCTTGGTGTGGTACATCGCCGCATCGGCGTTAAACATCAGTTCGCGATCGGTTTTGCCATCGTGAGGATAAAGCGCAATGCCAATACTGAGGGTCACCACCAGCTCATACGGATCCACATTGAATGGACTATCGATAGTGCGCACCAGGGCATTGGCAAGGGAGGCTGCATCGTCCGGCCCCCCAACTTCTGCCAGCAGAACAAATTCATCACCGCCAATACGTGCAAGGGTGAACTGGCCTTTCAGGGGGAGCAGCAGGCGTTGCGTAACGGCAACCAGCAGTTTATCGCCGATATCATGCCCGTAGGCGTCATTGACGGTTTTAAAGCCGTCGAGATCCATAAACATCAATGCGAAATGCGTGCCTTCACGATCTGCTTTGTTGATGGCCTGATCGAGTCGATCTTCCAGCAGGATACGATTGGGCAGGCGCGTCAGCGTATCCTGTAGCGCCAGCTGGGCCAGCTCCCGGTTTGCTTCCGCCAGAGACGAGGCGAGGAGAGAGGTGCGCGCCTGCAGGCGCGCATCCAGCATCGACACCAGCAGTGTGATACCAAGGATGGCGAGTGCGACAACGCTCACCAGCACGGCCAGCCAGCTGCCGTTAATCCCCTCATGGTGAGCCATGGTCGACACTGGAAATTGTGCGGCTTTCATCCCCGCATAATGCATTCCGGCAATCGCAATCCCCATCGTGATTGCGGCACCCATGCGCATCAGCGCGACCTGAGCGGCCTCATGACGCAGGCGGAACGTCAGCCACAGTGCGGCGAGCGACGCAGCAAGCGCAATAGCGACTGATATCGCCACCCATGTTTTATCCCAGATAATACCGGGCGTAACCTCCAGGGCCGCCATGCCGGTGTAATGCATGGCCACGATACCGGTTCCCATGACTAGTGCACCGGGCAGCAGACGGCGCAAACGCAGCTGCTCGCTGCTGACAAGCCACAGCGCAAACAAGGATGAACCCACGGCGATAACCATCGATAACCCCGTCAGGGTGGCGTTGTAGCTCATGCTCATGGAGAGATCCATCGCCAGCATGCCGATAAAATGCATCGCCCATACGCCAATACCCATTGCAACACCGCCACCGGCCAGCCAGATGCGCGCTGCCACGCCCTGACTTCCCGCCACACGCGCGGCCATATTCAGCGCGGTATAGGCAGCAAGGATAGCGACAACAAAGGAGAGGACGACAAGGATATGGTTGTATTGGCTAACCAGCATGATCGGTTCAACTCGAGTGTGAGGTTACGCAAGGGCGGTGGTGAAGGGCGAGACATTATCATCGTAAGGTAATGACTCAAAGGGATTTAAATCCCCGTTTTTATTAAGTGATTTCGGGTTTTTTGACGACGTTGGCGGCTCAGTCCAGCTCTGAACAATTGACGAGTTTAAGCGGGTTCACGGAATCCATATTGCGACACTTATCGGTTTCGGTGCTCATCAGTTCAATCCACTGCATCAGCAGCGCATCAAAGAGAAAAACTGAGACAGCAAAGACAACCAGCCACCAGTATTTACGAATCATTATGACATTCCGGAAGAAGAGAGCCAGTAAGGTGGTGGAAATATACACGAAAAGCGGCGGTTGAAAAGTGGGGAAAGCGAAGGTTTACAAAGCGTTGACGGTGGCAGATGTGGAGCAATAAAAAAGGCGCATCCCCATGCCAGGTAGCGCCTTTTTAAACAAGCATTTCGCTAACCGAAATTAGTTCATGCCGTATTTTCAAAACCTACGTTTTTTACCGTTTGGCTATGTTTGCTAATGTTCGTCTATCATGCTGATACAAAACAATAAAATTGTTTTCCTGGTTTGCCTTTGTTCATTGCCGTTCATAGAGTAACATTGAGATGTGCAGTCAGTGGTGCAGTCAGTCTCCAATATGAACTAAGGTTTTCTATGGCTGGTGGAACGAACAAATTAAGCGACACGTCGCTTCGTAAAATGCTGGGAAGAGAAAGCCCCGGAGACAGCTTCTATGCTGATGGCGATGGGCTAAGTGTGAAGGTGTCCAGATCGGGCGTATTGACCTGGTATTTCACTTTCCGCATAGGTGGCCGGGAATCAAAATCTCAGCGTATAAAGCTGGGTAATTATCCAGACCTTTCACTTAAAGCAGCTCGTGAGAAACGAGAGCAGTGTCGCGCATGGCTCGCAGAAGGAAAGAATCCAAAGCACCAGTTGAGCGTTACGACTCAGGAAACGTTAAAGCCAGTGACGGTCAGGGATGCCCTTGAATACTGGATCAGGGAATATGCCACCCATAACCGCGCTAATGTTGAAAAGCACATTGAGCAGCTCAATAAGCATATCTTTCCTTATATAGGTACTTATCCGCTTTCTATGTGTGAAACTCGCCACTGGCTGGAATGTTTCGCCAGGGTAAGGAACGAAGCGCCTGTAGCGGCTGGCTATCTTTTGCAGATGTGTAAGCAAGCACTCAAGTTCTGCCGGGTTCATCGGTATGCAGTGAGTAACGTCCTGGACGATCTGACCATTGACGATGTTGGACGTAAACAGAATAAGCGGGACAGGGAGCATAGCCGGCAAGAGCTTGCTGATATATGGCGAGAATGCTCAGGCCTGAAATTTAAGCCCTACTACTCAACTCTATTACGTCTGCTGGTGGTGTTTGGCTGCCGAACTCAGGAGCTGAGATTATCTCGCGTAACCGAATGGGATCTAAATGATTGGGTTTGGACGGTACCTAAAGAGCACAGCAAAGGTGGTGAGAAAATACTACGGCCTATTCCCGTAGATATCCGCCCATTTATCAAACAGCTTTTAGAGCAGCACCAAAGCACAGGGCTATTGCTGGGAGAGATAAAGAAACCGGAAGCCGTAAGCCAATGGGGGAGGATGCTATATAAACGTCTGGGCCATTCTGAACCTTGGACGCTCCACGATCTGCGGCGGACGTTCGCCACCACACTAAACAATATGGGAATCGCTCCCCATGTTGTTGAGCAGTTGCTGGGTCACTCACTCGGCGGGGTTATGGCAGTTTACAACCGTAGCCAGTATTTACCGGAAAAACTGGATGCATTGAATAAATGGATGGAACGTTTAGAGGTCATTTCCTCTGATTATCCTAATGTTACTATTTTGGAGATGGCAAAATGAAAGACTTCGACTTACCTATTTTAGAATACTGCTCTCTAGAGCGTGCAGCTAGATTTATCGGTTCCGGTTGTGAGGTTGAAGATATTCTTCACTGGGCTGAGATTGGGGCTATAAATCTATCATATAAGTTTAAAGGCACTGAAGAATACAGTGCCTTTGTTAAATTCTTTGGTGACATGGGTAATATTGCTACACAAATATTTAATACAGGTCAGCTTGACGATTATCATATTAACCTTTCACCTTTTTCAGTAATTGCAACAAATGATTTTTGTGAATGCACATCTATTGATGATGTCTTATCAGTATTAACCAGGTTTACCGATAAACCAAAGGTAAGAGCAAAACTATACGGGGTTTGGGAATTAAATAGATATTTTGTTGATTACAATAGAAATACACCTTACACAAGGGCGGTACTAAAGCCATATGGAGAATCGGTTGTAGATGCTCTCGCTATCATTCCGGAGGAGGTTGGTTTCTCTGAAAAAGATTTGCTTATATCTAAAAACGCCTTAAAGAAAATCATTGGGAGTGAGCCGAGAGAAATAAATATAGAGAAAAAAGATGTCTCTAAAAATATCATTGAGGATGATAAATTAAGCAAGACCGTTGCAACTAATAGGGCCTCATTAATAAAGGCGCTATTAGCTATACATTATGGTGAGGATGTTGCTAATAACCCGAGAAAATTCATTGAAAGTAAAGATAGCGAGATATGCAGGGACTTTGAATTAAAAGGCATATCACTGCCTTCTGGTAAAACTGTAGCATCCTGGTTACAAGATGCTGATATAGATTTTAATTAACTGGAAATTCCTTTTGTATGTTGGAAATTTCCTAAACAAGAGTATCGCTTGTTTTTAAATGCTCTCGAACCTTAGCGAACGAGAGCATTTTTTTATGAACAATATTAAACAACCCCAGCAGCCAGCAGAAAGAGTTATCCGTGAGGCAGAATGCCGCCAGTTAACAGGAATATGCCGCACCACTCGATACGTGATGGAAAAAGAGGGGAGCTTTCCCGCCCGCCGCAAGCTGGGAGGTCGTGCCGTTGGTTGGCTTCTGTCTGAGGTCACAGCATGGCAGCAGAGCCGCAGCAAAGCAGCGTGAGGGCTGTGGAATGTCACATAAAACAAAAGCGGCCATGCAGGGCCGCCAATGTCACTACCAAAAACTTAAGCAAAGTCAGGATACCAGGGTTAATGCTGGTGGTCAAAGCCTGAGCGCTCCTGTGATTTCAGGAACTGCGCCATTGGCGCGGTTAAGGTGTACGGCATTGCCGCATACCCAATCTCCCGAAACTTCGGGAGAACTGGAACAGAGTGCCGGGTGTACTGCAATGCAGCATACCCCGGAGGAACTCCGTAGTTTCGACCGTTACCCAGATTTTGGGTATCAGCTTTTCGGCTCAATGCCTCGCTGCTGTAACTCTTTGCGGATTATTCGCTTTATCCATGCTGATACAGAAGCGTCACCATCTTGCGCCAGAGCCTGTTTAATTCCTTCTTCTAGGTTTGGTTCTACGCGTAATGCGATCTGCTTGTTACCTTTGGCTTTAATTTCTATGGTTGACATTTGGTTGACACCTGATTACTTTGAAATGGTAATCAAGTGTATGACAGGTGCATACCAAAAAGCAACGCCCCGGACTGTTAGAGCAGTACCAGGGCGTCTAACCAAACCGTTAATCGGAGTAACAGTTATGGCTGATCAACAGCATACCCAAACTCGCCCGGAATTTACATGGTTATTCCTAGCAACCCCAGACCACACCCCAGAATGCACACCTGTAGTGCTCCGCTTTGATGCTGACACGGAAGATAAAGCCCGCGCTGCATTCCCCGGCTGGGATTTGGTTTTCGCTGCCAAAATCCGCGCCCAGTCTCCTTGTCGCGTTGCGTTTTTCGATTACACCACCCGCCGTGGCTGGGAGTTCGATAGCGCAGCTATTCAGGAGGTGCGCCATGCGTGAATTAACCAATAAAAGTGCGTCAATAGCCTGTGAACTGGCTGCGTTGTTGATGGTTGTCGAAGAGTACGACGTTGATCAGGTTGAGCGTGAAAACCTTATCAGTCTGGCCAGACGAGTATCGGATCAACTTGCGGCAAGCATGGTGGAGCAGAATGAAACGGGAGCGCTCAATGGATAACTTTTACACCTACCGCAGCAAAAAAGATTTGCTGTTACTGGCGCAAGAGGTTGCTGCGCTCATGTCATGTGCTGCTTACCTTTCAACTATCAAGGGGGAGGCGGAGCGTATCCATGTAATGAGTTTAACGCACCTGGCTCAGCGCCTTTCTGACGAACTGGCAAACTCACTGGATATTTCTACTTTTTCAGACCCTGAAACGCAGGAGGCAAGACCATGATCAGCAATGTGAAGTTTAACGAACTTGCTAACCGCGTTGATCTGCTGGTTGAGAAGGTTTTGCGCCTTGAGGCTCAGGTTAAATCACTTACCGATAGTCAGGGCGGAGAAATCCCTCCGGGTATGACGCCAGTAGCAACACTGGCTGCTGAATACGGTATCTCAACCAAAAAGGCTGAGGAGCTGGCGAAAAACACAGGGGTGATGCTGGTTAAGCTGAAATCAGGCGGGTTCGTTGCACCTGATGAAAAGTTCAGGGAAGCGGCACGGTTGGTGCTGCGCAGTGCTAAGCGCAAATATGGCTCTGCATACTGGTTCCATCCTCTGATCGGCAAATTCCAGATGAGCGGGGGCATTCCAAAATGACGGTACAACTGACAGCTGTAGAAACCGTATCGGATGCCTTGTTCACCTGTTCGTATCTGTGGGCGCATGGCAAGCAGTACAGCCGCAGTGATTTGGATAAAGCCATCCACCAGCACAAAGACCCGACTACCCGTTACGGGAAGCTGGTGGCTCGACTCAACCAGATAGCAGCAATGCCGTATGAGGAGCTTTGTGATGCCGGGTATCTCGATACAGACCGCAAACAAATGATTGCTGCACGGCGTTCTGTGCTGGTGGAGGAGATAGGTGAAGAGGAGATGAATGCCTTACTGTCTGATTTACAGCGTATTCACCGAGTTTTCCCTGAGGCTGGTGCAAAGTTAAGGACAAAGTTACCGCTCACGCGTGGCTCAGAGGGCTTTGATGTCCGTCAGGACTATATCCTTAAACACTTCCTGCCAGCACAGTCACTGTGCAGCATTTACGGCCCCAGCGGTTCGTATAAGAGTTTTCTCGCCGTTTCGTGGGCCTGTCATATCGCTGCTGGCCTTTCATGGGCGGGTAAAAAGGTCACTCCCGGCGCAGTTCTGTATGTTGTCGGTGAGGGGGGCGTGGGTGTTCCCCGGCGTATACGGGCATGGGAGCAGGTGCATGGCATACATGCAGACAACCTCTGGCTGGTCAATCGCCCGGTGTTCCCTGTACGCGAGTCAGAGGTAACGGAAGTGCTTCTGGCTGCCAGACAGATTGAAGCTGAATGTGGTGTGCCGGTTCGCATGGTGGTGATCGATACGCTGGCCCGTTGTTTTGGCGGTAACGACGAGAACGATGCTCGTGATATGGGGGCATTTATTGAAGGGTGTGACGTTATCAAACAGAAAACGGGTGCAACGGTGCTGGTAGTTCACCACTCCGGCAAAGATGAAGGGAAAGGCGCTCGCGGTTCCAGTGCTTTCCGCGCTGCGCTTGATACTGAATTTAACGTTAAGCGTGAAGGGGATGGAAAAGCGCTTATTCTGACCTGTACCAAGATGAAAGACGCGGAGGAGCCAGAGCGTAAAGCGTATGACCTGAGAACGGCAGAGCTTTACACCGATGAAGATGGCGAGCTTGTTTGCTCTCTGGTTGTGCACGATCAGCCGAGAGAGGCTAAAGAGGTTGAGCCTGAACTGGCCCATGTATCCCGTCTTAGCGATAACCACCATGCACTATGGCAGGCAGTTCGCAGCCGAACAGCTAAGGGGGAGCCATGCACTATCTCCGTCATTAAAGACGATCTGCGTGCAACGCTGGGCGCAGACAAAGTGAGAAAGTCATTCCCGCGCTGGCTGGACAAGCTGGAGAGTGAGCAAATTATTCGCATCGAGGGTGAGAACCTTTACCCGGTAACGATCGAGTAAATGCGGCGGGAAATGCGGCATGTGCGGCATTTAGTATGTTTTATGACCAAATGCCGCACTTAGTCCCTGTATACACGCGCTAAGTGCGGCATTTCACTGAAAACCCCGTCATTACTGGGTTTGCGTAATTTTTTGAGAAAACTGGTGCGGCGCTAAATGCGGCATTGCTAAACGCGGCACTAAATGCGGCAGGTTAGACAAACAAGGAGAATTTATGCCTATTACGATTCATGAAATAAAGGAACATTACGATCATTATGCCTGATATGACCCGGTACGCTGGCGATGGTGCCGGGATAAAGGCTATTACCGGCGGTGATAAGGTTTCTATCGACCCAAAACACAAAGCGCCGTATTCGACCCGGATACAGGCTGTAGTGCTGGCCGTGAATAACAACGCCATGACGTTCAGCGACAGAAGCGGCGGTATCTCGCGCCGACGGGTGATATTCAAATTCACCGAGGTGGTACCAGAAAATGAACGCGACACCCTACTGGTCGAGAAGATAGAGGGGGAGCTGGCTGTGGTGATTCGCCATCTGCTGACGCGTTTTGCGGATCAGGACGATGCCAGGCGTTTACTGCACGAACAGCAGAAGTCAGAGGAATCGCTGGCGATTAAGCGTGAAGGTGATTCAGTGATTACGAGCTTAATTTAACAAAGCCGGGGAAACCCGGTTTTTTTATGTCTGAACCTAATTAATCTGTTTTTGTGATTAAAATTAGTTTACTTACCACTTTTATTGATCAATGATTGCACATGTACCATCAATCACGATAAGGGTAAGAAGATGGCAGAACGGAACAATAAGCAGCACGATAAGGGCGGGACGGTTCATATCGATGCTGAAACCATGAAGAAGATCGAGGAGTATCAGGCATTCATCCGTAAAAACCACCCGGAGATGCCTGTCCCTACCAAAGGGCAGATTGTCCGTAGCAGCGTGAATTACTGGCATCACCAGACGTTGGGGGCTTGGATATGAAATCCTGGTACACCATCAAAGCGGCCGGCGATGCCTCCAGTGCCAATATCAGTATTTACGAGGAGATCGGTGGCTGGGGTATTACTGCACAGCAGTTCTCTGAGGATTTGAAAGCCCTGGGCGATATTTCCCATATCAGTCTTCACATTCACTCACCCGGCGGTGACGTGTTCGACGGCATCGCTATCTACAACCTTCTGAATAAACACCCGGCAAAAGTCACAGTGCATATCGATGGTCTGGCCGCCTCTATGGCGTCAGTCATTGCGATGGCCGGTGACCGTATCGTTATGCCGGAAAACGCGCTCATGATGATCCACAAGCCGTGGGGTATTTCAGGCGGTAACGCCAACGACATGCGCGACTATGCCGAGCTGCTGGACAAGGTGGAAAGCGTCCTGATCCCAGCTTACGCCCGCAAAACGGGTAAATCAGCCGAAGTGCTGGGGGCCATGCTGGAGAGTGAGACCTGGATGGATGGGCGTGAATGTGTGGCTCAGGGCTTCGCCGATGAGCTGTTACCAGCGGTCAGCGCGATGGCCTGTATTGAATCGAAACGAATTGAGGATTTTGAGCATATGCCAAAAGATATTAAAGGGATGATCACCAGCCCGAAAGGCTCCACCGGCAGCACGGTACCGGAACAAAACCGCATCAACGGGATTAAAGACCTGTTTGCTATGTTCGGCGGTAAGCATGATTCACTGAAAATGCAGTGTCTGGAGGATGTGGACTGTACTCCAGAAAAAGCGAAAGACATGCTTCTCGCCGAAATGGGTAAAACCGCGTCACCCTCAAATAAAGCCTCACAAACCCATATTTACGTGGGAAATGGCAATATCACAGGGGACAGTATTCGCCAGGGACTTAATGCACGTCTGGGTCATGAACGCGCCGAACGCGGCAACCCTTACGCCATGATGAGTCTTTTTGAAATGGCTCAGGCCTCGCTGGTGGATCGCGGTGTCAGTATCAGTGGCTTCGGTAACCGCTCGCAAATCGTCAACCTGGCATTTACGCACAGCAGCAGTGATTTTTCTCATATTCTCGCTGGTGGAGCGGAAAAGTCTGTGCTGACTGGCTGGCAGAATAGTGGCGAAACTTTCCAGCAGTGGACGAAAACCGGTTCGTTGTCCAACTTCCATGAAGCCAAGCGGGTTGGGTTGAACGGCTTCTCTGAACTGAATAAGGTGCCGGAGGGTGCTGAATATAAATACGTTACTACCAGCGATAGTGGCGTGCCGATTGCCCTGGCTACCTACGGCAATATCTTCTCCATCACCCGGCAGGCAATCATTAACGATGATCTGAGCCAACTTTCAACTATCCCACAGGCGATGGGGCGTGCTGCCGCGCGTACGGTCGGCAATCTGGTCTATCTGCAGCTGACTGCCAACAGTAAATTCACAGATGGCAAATCGCTGTTCCATGCCGATCATAAAAACCTCATCGCTAAAGGGATGGATACAGACGGACTCAATGAAGCCCGTAAGGCCATGCGCCTGCAGCAGGATGCGAACGGCGACCCTATCAACGTCATTCCTGCTTATATTCTCGTACCGGCGGCGCTGGAAGGGCTGGCAAATCGCGCCGTGCTCTCGTCCTCCTCACTGTTCCCGGTTGACCAGAGCGGTACGCTGAACCAGAACCCCGGCATTATTAACGTCGTGAAGGATATGGCGCAGGTAGTGGTTGAGCCGCGTCTGGACAAGTCCAACAACAAGGAGTGGTACGTCACTGCAGCGCAAGGAACCGACACCATCGAGGTGGCTTATCTGGATGGAATGGACGTGCCGTATCTGGAGCAGCAGGAGGGCTTCACCGTGGACGGTATTGCATGGAAGGTGCGTATCGATGCTGGCGTGGCGGCGCTGGATTATCGGGGCATGGTGAAGTCGAGCGGGGCGGCATGACGACAGGAGGGCGGCAGGTGCTGCCCTTTTTTAAAAGGTACTCCCGACGGGGATGCCTGCCACGGGGCGGCGCACGCGCGGGAAACGGCTAGTTTTTGAATTCTATGGTCATCATCATCATGTGCTAACTGTTTGATTTTAAATGCATGAATATGATGAAAAACAGTAAAGATGATGAATTGTGTGTTTTTTGTTCATCATCTTTGGGGGTAATGATGAAACAAATACAGTTAACGATTACTGAACTGGCTGGCGCGACGGGGATGCACCGGCAGACGGTATCAAAGCGTCTGCGGGATATCTCGCCCGCGCCGGGTAGTAGCTGTAAGAGAAAAGTATACGACCTGAAATCAGCCTTATCGGCAATCTATTTCACCGGGGGAAGCCATAATGCAAAACAATGAAGTAATGACAAATATCAAACTGAGCGGATCGCTGGCTAAGATGTTCGGTCGTGTTCATCAGCGCCTGATAAGCACACCCCGAGAGGTATTTCGGGCTCTGTCGATTACGGTTCCGGGATTCGAAAAATACATGAATACCAGTAAGGCGCGCGGCTTAACGTATGCCATCGTGGTGGGTAAGAGAAATATCTCAGAGAGTGATTTGGATTTTCCTAATACGGGGCAGGAAATCAGGATTGTACCGGTCATCATAGGCAGTAAGCGAGCCGGCGTGCTGCAGACCATCTTAGGTGCAGCATTAGTTGTTGCATCCATCTGGATGCCTGGAGTTGGCATTGCTGCCAGTAACATGATGTTTGCAGCAGGGGCAGCAATGACAATGGGTGGGGTTGCACAAATGCTTTCGCCGCAACCGGGAGGGCTATCGAGTAAGCAGGATGCTGATAATAAGGCCTCCTATGCGTTTGGCGGTGTAACGAATACCACGGCGCAGAGCTACCCGGTTCCGTTGCTCTATGGTAAGCGTCGAATCGGTGGCGCAATCATTTCAGCGGGTATCTATGTCGAAGATAAAATGTGATCCGCTCCTCTGGCCGGAGGGAGAACAGTTCACCTGTGAAGTGCTCATTCCGACAAAATTCGAGCCGCTACCTGTGGAGATCACTTATACCGTTCCGCCATTTGAGGTGGTTGTAGAGACATGGCAGAACAGAGACCCGGCGAAGGGCTACACATTATTTCGGCAGTTCATCGTTGACTGGGATCAGCAGGATAAGCTGACGGATGATGTTCTGATTGCCTATCTGATTAAATGGCCTGGAACAGATATGGCTATCTTTGACGCTTGGGCTGAACACATGAAAGATGTGATAGCAAAAAACCTATCTGCATTTCCTGCCCCTTCATGCACCCTGAACTGATTAATCAATTCTGACGCTTTCGCCCTCGATATGGGGGCGTCTGTCATCACCATCATCCCGCACAACGTTACATTGACCGGGAAAACCATAGCGTGAGCAGTTGCACCATACACCTTTCCCATCCCCACTTTGCGTCGTGTCCTGGCGTCTCTCGTAGCTGATAACCTTTTCCAGTAGCCCGTCTTTTACCATTGCCTCAAGCGTTCTGCGGGTTGATTCCAGTTGGTAGCTTTTATCAAAGCTACCTGTGCCGTACAGCAGGTAAGTAACACCGTAAACGTCAATAGGAGGTGCGCCAACTTCACTGGTTACCCACTCACGGTGCTCTGGTTCAAAGAAGTTGAGGATCTCTTTTTTTCTGGTAGTCATGCGCATTATGAGTGATTCCTTATCGTGGGATAAATCTATCCTGCAGTAGGGTGTTCAATTATCAATCTCTTATTGTAGGATACATCTCTCCTACAACAAGAGCTACTTAGTTAGAGGTCGATTATGTATGGGTTAGGCTGCGTACCACTGTCTTACTATTGCGAGGTTATAGGGGAAACGCCGGAGGCAATCAACAAGCGGATACAGCGGGGCATCTGGCGAGAGGGAACGCACGTACTGAAGATTGAGGGAGTGAAGGAGCGCTGGATTGATCTGATAGAGGTCACGAACTGGGCCAGAGGACATGCAAAACCACTTACCGATAAAGAGCTGGGTTTTAACCTGGATGCGCTGGATAAACTTCCTTCAAAGAAAGGCGGTCGGAAAAAATAGTTATCAGCATCGTTCAAAGATGTTCGCGCTTCGGTGTAGTCAGTGGTGTAGTCAGTTTAATAAAAAAGGCGCATCCCCATGCCGAAGAGCGCCTTTTTAAACAAACACTTAACTGATTAGTATCAGTTCATGCCGTATTTTTTCAGTTTCTTACGCAGAGTACCACGGTTGATACCCATCATCAGCGCAGCGCGGGTTTGGTTACCGCGGGTGTATTGCATCACCATGTCCAACA
>OIER01000717.1_pt1 | contig 21224 bp, 20 predicted proteins | sample 1581801 | NCBI WGS metagenome assembly OIER01 (sample SAMN03281006, study PRJEB24777) | human gut metagenome | isolation source: fecal sample PR165 from 1 month old male Malay infant, vaginally delivered... | reverse complement strand
GATTATTGATTTAATTAATAATCAATTTAATGGACAACTTCTTTTTAGTTGTTTTAGAACAAGTGGCAGGATAATAGTAAAAGAAGGTATGTAAAGGTGACATCTATTGCATGCCAGTTTTGTACGTTATTATTCGCCATTTAATTGATAGCATAAGTACAGACACAACAGAACATAGCGAACAAAACCTGGACATTGACTTAAAACAAATGTTTACATCCAACCCCATTAATATAACCCTACCCAAAAATCAGTCAATATAAAAACTTAACAAATTATAACGATTTAAACACTCTCGCTGTCTTAAATAGGATAATAGCATGAAAAACGAATCACTCAGAAACATAAACTATCACAATGTAATTATACCTGACAGCGTTTCACAATACTCAAAGCAACCACTATACATAATTATTGCTCTATGGTGTCAGCAACAAAAAAAATGGGTGAATCGCAACGACATTGCTAAGGCTTTTGCGATGCCTAAACGAAGGGCCTCTTTCCAGTTATCATATATAATAAGTCGCCCTAACTCTATTCATTTTCGATCACGACAGCAGATACAGCCAGGAATGCGCCATCCATGTAATGAAATATGGGTGGAACGCGTCATGATCGAATCAGTGAAGAACAAGATAAAAAAGTCGCCCCCATCAAATGCAAAACCCCGGAGAACTATTATGGGATCTTATCGTTCACGAGTTGGAAATGGTATGTCGGGTAACAACGATATATGGCATACCCTTGTCATGATGCGGAATACAAAAATGGGGGGAGAAGATGAATAATATTAGCTATAGCGAATTTCTGATCGTATATGCACTACAATGGCCTGAAGCTTATGCAATCGAGGAGTTGTATAGCCAGGTATTTCCCGATACCCAGATTAAGACCTGCTTCTCACCACAATCACTCGTAGAATTATTGGAGGTGTATACCACTGCGCCAGTAATTCTTGGAATACTTCCACATGAAAGTATTCTGTTATTATCCAGATTATCTCCTCATCTACAGCAACGACGAATACTATTTTTCGGTCAAAAATTTAACTATGCCGATCGCGTAGTTCCACTCTACTTTTTCCCGACAGATATTGAATTTATTGAATATATGCATAAAACACCAAAACAAATCATCCCGATGTTATCAAGCCTTATCATTTCAAAACTTGATAGCTCTGATATTATTAAAAAATATCGCCACCCTATTCCATCAAATACTGATGATTTAATTTATCATGTCAATAGCTATATTTACCAGACACTTTCAAATTATGGAATAGGAAAGCAACCGAGAAGAGTATTACTCTTGCTGGCATGTGGTTTATCAGTGAAAAAAATTGCGCAAATATTAAGCATTAATATAAAAACAGTAAGTTTATATAAACTCAAAGGATTTCATCATTTAGGAATGGGAACAAGTAGCTATGATGTTTATCGTGGTGTTTTTGTGAAATCTATATTACAACAATACAAACCAGATGATAAACGCAATCAAAAAAAGGAGCTTCCAGCTAACCGCGCCAAAAAAGAAAATAGCCGAAATCTACTATTTCTTATTCAGATGCTTGATCATGAGATTGACATAGGTGAGCATTTTCAGTGAAAACCCTCATTTCAGTCGAAATGGTACTCCCCTGAAGGCTATATTGGGGAGTCGCCTTTAAATGACCTCAAACCTGCTCCTTTCCATCAGCTCACCAGGACGTTTAATCTGCCGTCTCAGGCTATCGAAATTACGCTCATTGAGCCACATATCGTAGACCGGTCGGAGTGTCGGGTACTCACCGTCAATGCCTCGGATCTGTCTGTTCTTGCATGTTTTTTACATCATCCAGGAAGGCGTCAAAAGTTTCAAAAGGCCATGCCGCCAGATATGTCTAGTCACGAAAATCGCTCGCTTTGCAGTACGCTTCATAACCATACTTTGCATGGCAAACAACATTAAGACGTTCTGAACAAATTATTATTTAAATAACCTGAGCCAGACGACGTATCCCATCAACAAGTGCCTCTGCCGGATGATTTGCAAAACCAATCAAAATCCCCTGTCGGGTGATATCTCGCTGGTAATAACGGCTCAGTGATAGTATTCCCATCCCCAGTGCTCTGGCTTTTTCCTCGACATCATTTCCGGTCAATCCGTTTTGTAGCCAGCACACAATATGAACGCCAGAGTCAGAAGGCTGAACAATCATTTTATCAGCAAGGTATTCTTGAATAGCATTGACCAGCGCAGTTCTTCTTTCATAACACGCCTTGCGAATTCGACGCACATGACTGGCATAATGCCCATCCTCAATAAAACTCGCCATCATTGCCTGCTCAAGATAGCTGGTGCCGAGATCTGTAAAATATTTCGTCACCATAATCTGTTGTTGCAAACCTGGCGGGACAACTAAAAAACCTAAACGGAACTCTGGATACATCATTTTCGAAAATGTACCGGCATAAATAACCCGTTGATTATCATCTAATCCCTGCAATGCCTGTAAAGAGCGATCGGCATAGCGGAACTCGCTATTATAATCATCTTCAAATATCCATGCCTGGTTTGACTTCGCCCATTCCAACAGCTCAAAACGCCGGGATAAATTCAATGTTCCACTTAATGGATATTGATCCGACGGGACAACATAGGCCAGCTTAGCGTCAGGGAAATGATCAATACCATAGCGGACGTTCATTCCTTCGCTGTCTACCGGTACCGGCCTCACCATTGCGCCAACAGACATAAAAGCCCCTCGTGCGCCTTTGTAACCCGGTTCATCCAGCCAAACTTCATGGCCTGTCGACAGCAGCGCTCGTGCGGTAATGTTCAATGCTTGTTGGATACCATTTACGATGATTATCTGCTCTTCGTTACAGTTCACTCCACGCGTTGTTTTGATGTAACGACAAACCGCTTTTCTCAAAGGAAAGTATCCGCAAGGGTGAGTGTGGGCCCCCAATTGGTGCCGGGATTGTCTCCAGATCCGTTGCAGTAATTTGCCCCATAGTGCGTGCGGGAAGAGATCCGTACAGCCAACACCAACCGCAAATAGACGGTTCATGCCGCGCCCTTCATACTCATTTGACCATAAATCGCGCACAGGATTATTTTGGCCATTTACCTGTTCATCAGGCGCGACGACTTCCCCCGACGCTATCATTGGATAGCTATTGCTGATACTCCGATCCGGAATATTGTGCGCAACGTAGGTTCCAGACCCTTTCCGGGTCAAAATATACCCTTCATCTAATAGCCTGTCATAACCGGCAATCACTGAATTTCGTGAAATTGCCATCATCTCGGACAACGCCCGGGTTGAAGGCATCTTTGTTCCTGTTGGTAATCGGCCTGCAAGAATGTGTTCACGAAGAGCATGATAAACCTGTTCCTTCACGACACCTTTTCCTAAAACAAATCCTTGAAATAAAGGTGCATTATTTTTCTTCATTGTATTAACCTTTATGCTAAAAGTGGATCCTATCAATAGGTAAAAAGTGTCTCTTTACCAGAATTTATAAAGCCCCTAGGATCATACTCCTGAGACATTATTCTTATACAATATCAGGAGAAATATATGAATAGCAAAAATACTATTACTATTGCAGCTGCAGAACAAGAAGATTACTCCAGCTGGCTTCCTTTATGGATAAACTACCAAACATTTTATCGTACTAAAATTTCAGATGAAGTAACAAAATTAACCTGGGAGCGTTTTCTGACGCCAGACGAACCAGTTTATTGTGCAGTTGCCAAATATGATGGTAAAATTGTGGGCCTGGTGCATTATGTTTTTCACCGTTCAACCTGGGCAGAATCAAACTATTGCTATCTCGAAGATCTATTTGTTAGCGAAGAAGTGCGCGGTCAACATATCGGTAAACAGCTGATCGAGTATGTTCAAAAGCAAGCCCAAAAAAACCATGCGTCAAGATTATACTGGCACACGCATGAAACCAACCTGCGTGGACAAAGACTGTATGACTGGGTGGCCAAAAAGAGTGGGATGATTGAATATCGTATGTGAGAGAAATAATACTTTTCACAGACGTTAATCATTCAGTTTAAAAAAAATCAAAGATTAGCCTCTGAGTAGATATACTCAGAGGATGTACTGATAACTCATCACCCCGGTCTTAATTCGATGAAGAAAGAACGTTTCACAACCCTTCGATGTGGGATGGCAGGTGTCCATGCGGTATCTGCCGATACGTCCTTCCGGTTTGGGCGTCATACTCATGATCAGTTCGGCATTGGCTTAATCGTTCGTGGAGCTCAGGTTTCGATGAGCGGGCGCGGTAGGGTAGAAGCTGTAGTGGGGAATGTGATCACCGTTAATCCTGGTGAAGTCCATGATGGCTCACCTTTGGGAACAGAAAGCAGGTCGTGGCGCATGCTCTATTTCGACCCCACCGTTTTGTCCGGCGCTATGCAAGCTCTGACGGAAAGTCGCTCTGGCTGCGTTGAGCTATCCAGCCCAGTATTTCGTAATCGTGAGCCTGCAGCCCATTTCTCAACACTCTTTCGAATTCTGACGGATTCCCGCGGCGGGCACAGCGAAATTGAACAGGAAGAAACCCTGCTCTTTTTACTGGCAGGCTTACTCGCAAGCCCGCGTATTGAGAAAAAAGGCGTACCAAAATCAATTATCCTGGCAAAGGAGCGTATTGATGATGACCCCTCATTACCGTTATCACTCCATGAGCTTTCAGCTCTGGGAGGCGTGAGTCAGTTTCAGCTACTACGCGCTTTTTCTACAGTCACAGGGCTTACTCCACATGCTTATCTTATCCAGCGGAGACTGCAAAAGGCGAGGCAGCTTATCGCTGGAGGAATGTCTCTTACTGATGCCTCCTATACCGCCGGTTTTGCAGATCAAAGTCATATGACGCGACTTTTTGTTCGTACTTATGGCATAACGCCCGGCGCCTATGCTGCAGCGATAAAGTAAGCTGCAATTTTATTCAATACACCAATCGTGACACTCGGCATGCTGCTGGAAACATTCCGGAAGAGAGATTTGCCAATGTCACTATTCTACCCTCCCATCATTCGTAATCATGTTGAACGACTCTACACTGGAATAATTCATGCAGATGGCATTATTTCCCGTACCAACCTCACTGCGCAGACTCAGTTGCCCCGTTACATCGAGTCCGAAGTAAAAGTCTGTGGGGGAAATTCATTATGACGCTTGAGTTTCTCCTTACCACTCTCATTATCGTGGCATCTCCAGGGACTGGCGTACTCTATACTGTCGCCACGGGCATTTCAGATGGTGCTCGCGTAAGTATAATTGCTGCATTGGGTTGCACGCTGGGTATTGTTCCGCACATATTAACAGTTATTACAGGACTGGCTGCAATACTGCATACCAGTGAAATGGCCCTTCAGATAATTAAATATTTGGGCGTAGCATATCTGCTTTATATGGCATGGAAAACGCTTAATGAAAATAAAAATCTGAATATGGCTAGTAAAACTAAAAAACAGAGTTTAAGGCAAGTTATAACCTCAGCGATACTTATCAATCTACTCAACCCCAAACTCTCCATGTTTTTCCTGGCATTCTTACCGCAGTTCGTTATTAAAGGTGAGATCTCACCTGTTTCTCAGATGATGGAGATGAGCCTGATTTTTATGGTTATGACTTTCTTTGTTTTTACCGTATATGGAATTAGTGCAGCCAGCATACGCCAGCATGTGGTTGCTAATGCTGCTGTGCAACGTTGGGTATTGCGTTTCTTTGCTGTTGCGTTTGCCGGGCTTGCCGTTAAACTGGCATTGATGCAAATCTAGACGTCAGATGAACTCATGATAAATAAAATCCAATAGTTAATTTTCCAAATAAAAACCAGTGATAAGCAAATTCTCAAGCATCAATAAGGTAAAGAGCCGGTATGGCAACGATAAAGGATGTTGCAGAGTTAGCAAGAGTATCCACTGCAACCGTTTCACGCGTTATTAATCAAACTGCATGGGTTGAACCGGTGACGCGTGAGCGTGTTGAAAAAGCTATGCGCGAGCTGAATTATCATCGCAATGCCGCCGCAATTGCATTAGCGAAACGCAGCGGGGACATGCTCGGGTTATTGACCGGCAATCTTGCCGATCCTTTTTTTGCCAGACTTGCCCGAGGCGTGGAAGAAGTATCACGCCAGCAGCAATTTCGGCTGATGGTATGCAGCGGTGGCCACGATGAAGGAATGGAAAAATCCGGGCTCGATTTCCTGATCAACCAGGGCTGTGAAGCTATTGTGGTCCATGCCAGTAGGCTCTCCGAAAAAGAACTGTTGCGATATGCCGCGCATTTCCCGGCCATGGTCGTCGTGAATCGCTATATTGCCGGGATGGCCAATCGCTGCGTATGGCTGGAAAATAGTCAAGCAGCTAAAACAGCCACGCTACATCTACTGGAACAAGGACACCGTTGTATTGCCTGCGTGACAAGTGATTTACCGATTATCGATCGTCGTGAGCGGCTGGAAGGCTATCAGCTGGCGCTGGCCGAATATGGCATTACGCCAGATAAAAACTGGGTTATTAGCGTCCCCTTCAATGAAGAGGGGGGCGAACGCGCTGCGCATCAGTTGCTAAATTGCGGCATCCCTTTCACCGCAGCGGTGACATTTAATGATGTGATGGCCGCCGGGATTATGCGCATCCTTCATCAACAAGGAATTACCCTTCCACAGCAGCTTTCAATCGTTGGGTTCGATGATGTGGTGATGGCGCGCTATCTCTATCCCGCGCTGACAACAATGCATTACCCCGTTGAACGGATGGCGCGCTGTGCTTCGCACCTGGCGATACAGCTTTTTAAGGGCGCAACCCAGCGTCCCAGTGTGAATAGCTTCACTGCGGATCTGGTGATCCGCGATTCTGTTCTTCCCCCCGTCATCAATGCGTAAATCGTCAAGCCCCTGAATTGTGATCGACTTCAAGTTTAACGTTCTCATGTAATCGCTTACATGAGGGCCAATGAACGATCACAGTCAGGCCTAAGGGTGTTCTCTACTCTTGAACGACCTTACAGACTGGAGATTCATGAATGAATGCCTCTCAAAATCAGAAAAAAACGCTCTCATTTGGACTGGCAGCGATCCCTATTTTAGCCATGCTCCTGCTATTAATTATTGGCTACGGCATTATGGGGTTACGCATTGAACCTTTGTTACTGTGCTCTGCCGCTGTCGCCGCAGGGATGGCCTGGTGGCAAGGGTATTGCTGGGAAGACATCATTAATTCGGTGGTCGATAAACTCGCCAAAGCAATGCCGGTTATTATGATTCTTATCTGCGTTGGCGGCCTGATTGGAACATGGATGTTTAGCGGCACCATCCCTTATATGGTGTACTGGGGACTTAAACTCATCAGCCCCGAATACATTCTCATCGCCGCCTTCTTTTTGACCAGCGTCGTATCGGTATGTACCGGAACCTCCTGGGGTTCAGCCGGAACGGTGGGCGTAGCATTGATGGGGGTTGCCGCCGGACTGGATGTCTCGATGGCAGCGGCTGCGGGAGCCGTTGTTTCAGGTGCTTACTTCGGCGACAAGATATCGCCTCTGTCAGACTCAACTAACTTTGCGGCCATTGTCGCAGATACTACCCTTTTCGAGCATATTCAGCACTTATTGTGGACCACAATTCCCAGCTTTCTGCTTGCAGCCGTGGTTTATTTAATTGCGGGCCACAGCAATATGCTGGGCGAGGTCGCCACGCCACAACGGGTGACCGATATTGTCAACGCACTGGAGTCGCTGTACCACTTCAATATCATTCTGATTTTGCCGCCAGTAATCGTTTTATGGGGGGCGATTCGTAAAAAACCGGTCATTCCTTTAATGCTGAGCGCGTGCGTATTAGCCCTGATTCTGGGCGTTGTGATGCAGGGACTTAGCATCAAGCAAGGACTGGATGCCTTTATCGATGGCTTTAATATTACGATGTTCCCGCAAGGGAGCGAGGGCATTATTGCGGATGTACCACGCCTGCTTAACCGTGGTGGAATGTTCTCAATGATGAGCACTATCCTTCTGGTATTTTGCGCATTCTCTTTTGCCGGGGCTTTAACGTTAACGGGGGCGCTCAACATTCTTATTAACCGCCTGTTGACCGTCATTCACAGTGTCGGTCAGCTAATTGCGGCGACCATTGGAACCACCATTCTGGTGACAGGTGCGACAAGCGACGGCAAACTCGCTCTTCTGGTTCCAGCTGAATTATTTAAAGACGCTTACCGTCGTATGGGACTGGATACTAAAAATCTATCCCGCACTATTGAAGATGCGGGCACAGTTATTGAACCGCTATTGCCGTGGACCTCTGCCGGAGTCTATATGGCAACGACATTAGGCGTGAGCACGCTGGATTTACTGCCATGGGCAATTCAGTGCTATGCCGCAATCTTCTTCGCCTTGATTTATGGTTTTACAGGAATCGGTATCGCAAAAGCGCCATCAGCGGCAGGTACAGCTAAAAAAATTACGGCAACAGAATAGGGAGAGCATGTAATGGATTTTAATAAGGTTATCGATCGCCACAATACCGGTTCGCTGAAATGGGACTTTATGACGCGATATTTCGGCGAAGATACACATGAACTGTTGCCAATGTGGGTTTCTGACTTTGACTTTGCTTGCCCCCCTGCCGTTCAGGAGGCTTTAACACTCCGCGTCGGGCACGGCATTTTTGGTTACAGCGAACGCCCACAAAGTTACTTTGATTCATTAAACTCATGGTTCTCCACCCGCCATCAACTGGAAATAAAGCAGGAATGGGTCTGCAGCATTGAAGGCGTCGTTCCGGGGTTATCTCTACTGGTGCAAATGCTGAGTCAACCCGGTGAAGGCGTGGTCGTTCAGGGGCCGTACTACGGGTCATTCGCCAAAATTATCACTCTGAACGGCAGGCAGCTCCTGGAAAACCCATTATCTGAGGATCCGGTTACGGGTTATCAAATGGATTTTGTGCACCTGGAAATGTTATTCCGGACTGAACGCCCACCGTTGATGATTTTATGTAATCCGCATAACCCAACTGGCCGTTGTTGGTCTGCGCAGGAGCTGGAACAGTTACTCACCTTATGTGAGACCTATAATGTTACGTTGCTGTCTGATGAAATATGGGCTGATTTATTACTGCCAGGGAAAAAATTTACTTCAGTTCTGCATCTGGGAGCGCGCTGGCATTCGCGCGTTATCTCTGCCACCTCCGCCAGTAAAACGTTTGGTTTGTCGACACTACGCATTGCTAATTTTCTGATACCGGCACCGGCATTGCGTGAACACTTTTTACGCCGTCTGGATGCCCATGGGCTGGATGTGTTCAATGCGCTATCCGTCGAGGCAAGTACGGCAGCATGGCAGCATGGCGCGCCCTGGTTAGACGAGTTACTCGATTATCTGGCTGAAAATCGACGCTGGTTTATTCAACAGATTAATGAATATCTCCCGTGGGCTCGGCTTGTTCCTTCCCAGGGTACGTATCTGCTGTGGATCGATTGCAAAGCGCTTGGACTGGATGATGAGCAACTCAAAGGGGTTATGCTTGATGTTGCCGGTATTGCGCCTTCAATGGGAAATAGCTTTGGTTCGGCTGGCAAAGGTTTTATTCGCCTGAACATGGGATGTCCACGCGCCTACCTCGAAAAAGCGATAGCGGGGTTGAAGCGTATTACAGTTTAATCTTCCTGCAAAAATAAAGTAAAAATCCCCGCCATCCGATGAGGATGCGGGGACATTCACAAAATCATAGAGAGCTAAAATTACTTAGCTCGCCGATATCATGCTTAAAGGTCTTTTATTTCGTCGTCCGGTAGATGACATTGCGTAATAAAAGCATTCAGCGTTTCGATATCCGGCAGTGCGGTCAGCGCCCCCTTGCGGGTTGTCGCGAGCGCTCAACAATTGATCTAGCCCCCTAAGTTCTCTCGTCATTGGGTGTATATTTATTAACCACCCCTCTAACAAAAGGAACGTTGTATGACAGAGCATGAACGGTTTTGCCAGGCCTGCGGAATGCCAATCTCCGGTAGTGATGCCAACGTTGCCAGCAATCAATATTGCACCTGGTGTAGTGATGCCGACGGTAATTTGAAATCCTGGGATGAAGCCGTTGCAGGTCTGGCGGCGTTTCTCGACTCATGGCAAAAGGTCGGCCCGGAAGAGGCGCGTATACGTGCTAAGCGTTATCTTACAGCGATGCCCGCCTGGGCGCATAAGGCGGATAACCACTGAGCCTCCTGGCATCATGAATATGAGGGACAGTATGTTTTCTTACATTATGTTAGGTACCAACAATCTCCCACGCGCCATTCAGTTTTACGATCCGCTAATGGAACTGCTTGGGCAACCGCAGGCCGGGCGTAATGAAGAAGGGGCGTCGTGGGGAACATTCAACGGCAACCACACCGTTGGACTGTGCATCGGCAGCCCCTTCGATCGACAACCTGCCAGCGTTGGTAATGGCACGATGGTGGCGCTGAATGCACGTTCCGTCGAGCATATTGAGCAGTTACACACCCTCGCACTCAGTCTGGGCGGTACAGATGAAGGCGCGCCGGGTCACAGGCCGCAGTATGGTCAGGGATTTTACAGCGCCTACGTACGCGATCCGGACGGCAACAAGCTCGCGTTTATCTATTACGCGAACGTAGCCTGAAGGAGTCTTTATCCGGCAATTCTGCTATCGGTGTGAACTCGACAGGCATAGAACCCAAAAGCAGTTCAAATCTTTACCCCGAGTCGAAAAGTATGCGTGCGGCGCGAGAGGAGAAACGTGGTTTTCTTAAAGGCCGGAGGACGTCCTGGCTTGAAATGGTGCCGATAAGAGGAGTCGAACCTCCGACCTTCGCATTACGAATGCGCTGCTCTACCAACTGAGCTATATCGGCCCTGAAAAGGACATGTCCACGAATGTGAACACGGGGTAGAAGGTTAAAACTAACCGGGCGATGCGTCAATGGCCTTGTGAATCAAACGCCTATTTTTGCATCACCCGGATTCAATTACGCACGAATCGTGCCATCACCCGCTACGGAGGAACGCGCTCAGCGCTTTCCGTGTTCGCGATAGCGCGTTTTTGCATCAGACATTTCTATAACCAACGACGAACCCGTTGCTCATAGCGTTCCCATTCCGGCCCGAAATGTTTTCGCAGCTGTTCTTCTTCAAAATCGATATGCAATCTGGCTATCACCAGCATAAATAATGGTACAGCCAGTATCCCGGCGAGGCTGCCGACGTAGAAAGCGAAGGCCAACTGGAGTCCACTCATACCAAGGTAAATAGGGTTGCGACTCCAGGCGTAACAACCTTCGGTAACAAGCGTGGTCGTTCTTTCCGTATGAAGCGGGTTCAGCGTCGTGCGTTTCATCCTCATCTGCCACACAGTATGCAGTGCTACCGCCAGACTAACGCAGGCCAGCAATAGGCTTACGACGATATTCACAGCACCGAACGTAAAATGCGGGGTCGCCGTCAACGCATCCATGACAAGAAATAATACTAAGATGAGCGGTGGCGGAAACCATACTCTTACTTTTGTCAGAAATGTACGCATGGCGAAGGGCTAACCTCAAAACTTTTGTATTGAACATTAATACAGTTATGAATAACCCTTTTAGGATAAACAAACAAACGATGCCTCGCTCAGAACAGCAAACCTTCTTGAGATCTAGGTTGAGAAAGTTGAACCAGATACAGGTTCATACAAACTGACAGAGTGCTTGTAATACCGGATAAAATCACTAAATGTCACTGGCGGTAGAAATTGATAGCCTTGCAGGTAATCAACTCTCTGTTTTTCCAGCCATTGCTGTTGAAAGTTATGTTCAACGCCCTCCGCCACTACGCGTAGCCCTAAAAGCCCGGAAAGATGAATAATTGACTCAAGCATAGGAATATGTTGCTCAACCTCTTTAATAGCCTTAATGAATGTTTTATCAATCTTGATTACATCCAGGTCTAACTCATTGAGATAACAGAGGTTAGCGTAACCGGTCCCAAAATCATCTAAAGCAAACAGAACGCCTCTGTTTCGTAATGAACGAATAAGCTCTTTGATTGCTGGAGTGATTGTAAGCGTCTGATTTTCAGTTATTTCTATCATCAGTTTTATGGGTAATTTTTGCGTCATTTCCATAAAGTTAAGGCATTCCCAATAAAAGACAGGGTTACTTAAACCTGATGGGCTGACATTGAATGAGACAAATAAAGTGTTGTTGATCCCTACACCTCCGCCGACGAAATCACGCGCAACGACGGTCATTAAATAGCTGGTCAACTCATTAATCAACCCACTTTTTTCTGCCAATGGAATAAACTCACGTTGAGAAATAGCGTAGTTATGCCCCTGTGGCCAACGAGCCAAAACCTCAACGCCGCAAACATCACCACTGGTATTTACTATGGGTTGAAAATAAGGAATGATTTCTTCATTCCTTATTGCCATGCTCAGTCGGCTAGTATCTGAAACATCATACACCTCATCGTAAATCATATTCTCCGCTGTATTTCTTAGCGGTGAACTGTCTTCACGCAAGAAATTATTCCTGGTTAAAAAAATGATTGTTTCATTGAAATGAGAAAATCCGAGCCGAGTGGTAATTTTTTCCCGATATCGATATACTGACTTAATTGTCAGCGAGTTGGCAATACAAAAATCGTGCAATCTTTCTTTAGTGAAAGAAGCATACAACATTTCTTCCTCAAACTCGGTTAAATAAAAAGTAAATAGTGGTGAACCTCTGTTAATTTCGGCTATCTCACCAGGTGCCAATAAATAATCTTTTAACTGAGAGATCACCTTCTCTGATAATTCCCATCCATTAATAAAAACAAACTCTTCATACCCTCGATTAACAGCCTGGTTTTCACTCATCCGAAGAACAATACAGCTCATATTAATGAACTGTGCACTATTTCTCTGGAGCCACTTCCTGACCAGGAATAATGGCAGTCGATTATCAATAACCAACACACAGGATGGATATTGTGGTATGACGGGTTGCGCTCCAGAAATATATGTGCGCGCATCAACCAGTACTAAATTTGGCAAAGACGCTTTTAACCCTGAGAAAAGGAAAATATCATAACTGAGAAGAAAAGCCTTTTTCACATTCATAATTATCACCAACTTTAATTTATGGCATAGCAGGTCCCTCGTTTTATGCACGAGAGCATATACAACACCTTCGACCTCCAATAATTATAAGGCGGTGCGTGAGTTAACTTTTTCCATAAGTCATATTACACAGGTTAGGAATTTATGATTACAACTGTCCATATGAATATCCCCGTCAAATAGTAAGGCCATTTAAAATATTGAAAAAGGAAAATTCCCATTTTCTAATCAGAACAAATAAATTTACTCACTTTCACAACATGACAAAATATAAAACCATAAAAAAGCAAAACAACAACATATGTAACTAAAAAAATTTGTAATACAATATATAAACTCTCTTAAGCAGCTCGACAAACCATAAGCGTACGTCGCAAATCTCTTATCCCATAAACATTTCCGGCGATACGGACAACCTTATAATAGAAAATATCCTGCCGTGACATAAGCAGCTCAGTAATTTCATCAGGGACATTATCATTTTTATTTTTAACAATAGCCACGCGGCGAGTCTGTCGGTATCCATCGTGATCTTTACCAATAAATTTCAGGACGACATTACGATCTACGGCATAATGTTTGCCCTGAATGACGAGACTTCCTACCTGAGATACTCGCCCTTCGGTGGCGGAAGATATCCGGAAGACAAGAAGGACTTCACCTTCAATTTTCACCCCCTGAGTTTGAGCTTCCAGATGCAGATAATTTTTGGCAGAACAAGTCAGCGTCTCAGGTTGCAGATGAAGGTAAAAATATACTGTTATCGCTGCAAGGAGGATCACCCCACTAATAAATATAGTTTTCGCATTCATGCGCAGCACCTCGTTTATCTAGCGAACAAACTCCAAGAAAGTTCTCTTTAAGAGAATTGCTTGCTGATAAATTATTATCATCATAGAAAACTATTGTTTTCTTACCGCTATGACAAACCGAATTTACTTTTCGCCACATATCAGAGGATAAGAATGCTTTCGTTTTATCAGCATTATTGTCATCTGCAGTATAAAGTTCACAATCACCTACTGTCCTGATGTAGATAAAATTCCTGGTACCTGTATTAAAAGTCTTCACGATAAAAAAAGTGCTTGCGATTAAAGCGATTAATAAAATGAGAACAAAAATTTTTACGTATTTCACTTTTCTTGATGGAACTGCCATTTCCGTTTTAGGTACCAAGCGCCTGTCTTGATCCTCACTGGAGGATGTCGATGCGTCACGGACCGCAGCATGGAACAAAAATCCCTGTCTGGGCAATGTTTCAATGGGGTTCTCCGCCCCCAACTCGCTAAATGCTTTTCGTAAGACACTTATACTTTTATTAAGACTATGGCCGGATGGCACCATGCCATGCTTTTCCCATACTTCCTCAATGATAAATTCGCGGTGGAGCTGTTGATTTTTATGAGTAATGAGTAAATCAAGTAGTCTCGCTGTAGACGGCGAAAGAATTATTGTAGTATCGCCATGTTTCAGGCTTTTCCTGGTGGAATCGTACTCAACCTGATCATTAATTATACTTTTCATACAACCTGACTCTTAAATACCGTAATATTGAGTTCGGATGGCCAAAATTTCATCTACTCTGAGCTTATGACTGTATTTTATAAAGATACATACAGTATAGATTCAATATCTCATCATGACATATCCGATCAGATTCAATACTTACTCACGATTGAGTTTGAAGCACCCCTGCCCCACGGGTAGGTATTTCTGCAAGGCAACTATAAATTTTCTGTTTTGTGTTTTTAGTTGGCTACTACGCCAGGTTTCCCCCGGCAACACATAACGCATGGTGGCTTCATCATCGGTTGAGTTGCACCCCTGGTGTACGATGATTTTAAAAAAAGTATTCCCGGTGTTTTTCAGCGTTCCGTTAGCCTCATCAATGGTGTAGGTCAGATTTATTTTTCTCGGACGAACAACCAGTATGGTGTCCATAGCGATCACCGGGAGAGCCTGTCCCCCTTTTCCTTGATTACGCTCGGTAAACAGCGTGATCGGCATTTCACGAAACAGAATTCTATAATAACGCTCCTTATCATCCTGCGGTCCACGGTAGAAAATCTTAAAAAACTCACTCGCCTGCGGTGCCAGTGAGAAATTCAGCGGTGTAAACAGAAGTTCGCCTTCAGCAATGGCGCTTCTGTTTTCACCTCCCGGCCCCGGCTTATCAATTTTTACGGCGCTAATACTGTACAAATTCTGTTTGTGGCTATCGTTATAGATTCGCTTACTGATAAATGATTTATCCGATGGCATCTCATAGATGGTCGACTCCAGGTAGACAGCCTGTGCAGAGCATGCAGTCAGCCCACAAAAAAAGACAAATGCCCATCTAAGTGCGAAATGGTAGCGATTCATGGCGTGACGCCCACCCAATTCGCCGTCACTTTTATCTCTCCGCTGGCGCTGACGACACCTTCCCAGTCTGCTCCGGAAACGGTTAACAGCGAACGTGAATCATTCATGGGGAAAAGCAACTTCAAATCAGTCGTATAATAGCTTCCATCGTCATTGTTATTTGCATCCCAGGGCGTCTGTTGCCACTGCGCATCGCTCATGCTGATTGGTGCTTCACTGCAGCTATTTCGTTTCTGCACTACGCCCCCCGACTGGCTGTTGTACTGCAGAAAGGCGGGGATTGGGACGGATAGCCCGCCTTGCGTAGAGGTAAACAGGCAATAAGGCACACTATTGATCGTTGTACTATCCCCGATAACCTGGGCGGTAATGCTATCGGCCTGACGAGGGCCTGAGACGGTTACGGTGTAATCCATTTCTATAGGAGCGGCATCGCCAATCGTGCCACTGCCGCTCGCAGAAGCTGTGTTGTCCGAAGAGACAATACTGATTCCATACTCCTTCGGCACAATATTGAGCTGTAACGAAGGGGTAAACTGGTAGTGCCCTGACTCTGGTGTTAAGCCATTATAAAAACCGAAAGTAAACGGTTGACTGTTAGTAATACTGATCCCTGAATCGACGAGATTTTTCAGAAATACTTTCGACAGAAAAATATAAATATACTCCCCGGACGTGGTGAAAACGTTGTAATACGCTGTTGAAGAACCATAGTTATACCAGTTTGAGCCATTCCCGGAGTATCTCACGGTGGCCGCTCCGGGCGTAAAACCAAGCATCGCTGTGTCAACATAAGCGCGAAACGTCAGAGAGGGGGTCAGATTAGCCGTTTGTTGCAGGTTATAACTCACCATCTTGCAAATCACACCGTCTGTGCCGCCCACCACGCCAAGCTCACAATAACCAGAGTCTTTGGTGATGCTCGGCGTTCCGTCGCTGGCAACCCAAAGTTCCTGAAACGCATTAGTCGATTCAAGCGACAGATGCCCGCGTTTGGTCAACGTATAATTAACGTAATTCCATGATCCGGTCGACTGGTCTTTGCAACGCTGTCCGGAAGAATAATCATAATTTACAGACGTATAACAGCGGTTGAATACGTAGGTTTCGCTGCTACCGGTAGACACATTGCGAAAATACTCATAGGCAGTATCCGTCAGAGAGGCGAATCCGTAGGCTCCGCCAACAACGCCTGCGACAGATCCCACCTGTGCATGATAAAACCCGTTATTGTCAGTTCCTTGCCCGGCAATAAACCCGGTCGATGGACACTGGGTTCCACTATAACAACGTATTCCCCGGAAAGGCCCATTAATCGGGGAATTATCAATCCACATATCCTGATAATAATTTCCGGGTGCAGTCCAGCCCACAAAACCTAAATATCCGAGACTGACCTGCGAGGTACCGTATTTTATCCACGTATTTGACCCGCTGAAGCGCGGATCAAGTGCCGATGGGGTAATAAAATATTCACCATCGATAGCATTTTCAATAAACAAATAATTATTGCTGACTGAGCCGGACGAGGAGGCCTTCAAAGCTAAAACAGGCAAGGGCGTAAAGCTTCCGACAGCACAGATTAAAATAGCCAACTTATTTAATACTTTCATTTTATTACCTCTGCGCCATAGTGGTTTGCGTTGCGCATTTCACCTCACCCACCCACGCTGCGCCGCGTGCTTTTTCCAGATCGAGATCGGCTTCACAAACGCTGCCATTGGCTGAAATTAGCGTGATGACCGGATATTTTTTATCAATATCGATAGCAAACTCACCCTTTTCATCGGTACGTGTTTTCCCGATGTGGTTATGAATATCGGTATTTGCAGCTAACTGCCCATCAGGGTAACGAATACGCCCAAACACGGTGACCATGCTTTTCATTTCAGGGTTAATAACACCAACGTTACCCGGATATAACGTCAGTTCCTGCTTGCGTCCTGAAACAATATCGAAGCTGTCCTCAGAGTTTTTATCATTGAGGATTTCCAGCTTGTACTGGGCATAGGGCGGCAGTGCAATGAAATTTGATTTACCGCTGAGAAGATAATTACGATTGTTAATCTTCGCCGCCAGTTTCCCCTCACCGGTCAAATCGGTTTTCACGATGACACCTGACCGTTGCCTCTCTTTACTCAGACCGAAGTCTTTCCCAGCCCACGCCAGAGAGCCTTGAGAAGAGAAGTTCATATTGGTGGAGTTATCCGCGGAACGCGTTACCGATACGGTACCGGCGTTATATTTCGTGTCATAACTCAAATTGCCGTTTATCGAATAGTTGTTGTCGTAATATTGTTCACCACTCAGACGGGTTGACGCCGCCAGGCCGACTGATTTAATGGGGCCTTCAGTATACTGCTTACGCGCGCTGAGATTCCCCTGGGTGCTGCCATAGCGATCCCGGGAGACCCCCATGCTCAACCAGGAAGCCAACGGCAACGATAAATCCAGGCTGACATAACGTTCCTGTCGCCCATCGTCATTTCGGTTGTTGTAGTAATAACGCTGGATCCCTGCACGCAGTCCAACCGAGGCATATCTGCCTGAATAAAGGGTCGTGCTGTAGTCCAGGTTACGGTATTTATTGCCTGAATAGCGATTCTCCGTCTGGCTAACGGTGAGCGAACCGCCATGAGGAATAAACTTTCCGATATTCAGCGTGCCGCCAATGGAATAATTGTCACGTTCCTGCACGGGCAAACGATCGCCAATTTTACTGTCTTCACGCGATGCCCAGAGAGAGCCATACCCCTCAGGCACATTGAGATTAATGTTACTGATGTTTCGCCATGACGAATCGTTCGCCACCAGCGTCTGAGTGCCAATGCTTACGTATTCATTCACATTGAGCGCGACATCCGTTTCATTAACCGCATTGTTGTCAAAACCGTAGAGCGTGGATTTCAGGCCCAGTCCCGACAATACCGCCAGCGTTACCGATGCGGCCCCGCCAGCAATCCATGTCTGCTCCCTGCCCAAATCCTGATAATGATTTCGCTTATAGCTCACACGATCATAATCCAGTGAGCCGCCAAAAAATTGCCACGAGAGCTGATCAATTCCGGCTGCTTGTTGGCGGGCAAAGATTTTATTTACCCTGCTGATACGACTATTAATTGTCCGGCCATTGACCACGATATCTACCGTAACGTCATAAACTCCATACGGGAAACGACTGGTATCAATTTCATAGCTGCCCATATTAAAGTTCTGCACGCTGAGCAATCGCCCGTCACGAAAGACATGAACCTCGCCAGCGGCTGGCAAAAATACGGTAATCGGCGTGAGCGAAAGCGCGGTATTTTCAACAACCGTACTTCCTTTATTTCCATAGCTCACACCGTAAATTTTACCGCCGTTCAGCGCATTCAGGCTGGCAATAGACTGGACATTCCAGGTGTCAAGCATCCCAAGCGCCAGTCGATACCCGTTATAATCGCGCTCATACATCGCCCGATAGAGTTTGCTGGTGCCATTGCTGTCGCCTATACCGTAAAACGAACCGTTAATGTTGATATGGTGCTCACGCAGCGATGTTGTATTGTCTACCGTCAGATAGCTGCGAGTACTGCTGCCGTTGTGATAATCGTTGTAGTAGGTACCAAAGTTATAATTCAGGACATTGGAGAGCGTCTCCACACTGGAAGGCCCAAGCAGACTGCTGCGTGCGACAATCGCTTCAGTTAGCGCATCTTTACTAACAATCATCTCCAGATGAAATGAAGAGACGTTAAGCTGCAGGCGTGCATTAGCCGATAGCTCGATATTGGTATTATCGTGAAACTTCACATCACGAATTTTTTCCACCAATGCGCGGGTTTTTCCAGATAACACGGCATTATTAGGTAATTCAGTAAGCGTCAGGGATTTAACGGTAATATTGCCATCAACAAGAGAAATTACCGCATCGGCAATTTTTTGCTGACTTTTCTCGTCAGTCTCGTTGTAGCGAATATATACCGGTACCGTCATTCCCTGCTCCAGTGAACGGGCGAAAGCGCTGGGAATAACGTAATTACCCACTTTTACTGGGGCTGCATGTGAAAATCCTGGTGTCAGCGCAAGAAAAAGGCAAAAGCTACCGCCGACAATGTTTTTTGTTGTCATATGCATCCTTACATTCCGGTATTTTATTTATCCCGTACAGATGGCTGCAATCGACCATCACTTCACTGTAATAAACTGCTTACCGTGCCAGATACCGATCCGTGAACGGCTATTATTAATATCGGTAAACTGTAATTTTATTTTCGTACCTGGCATAATGTAATAACGTTCGCGACAGCCTCGTCCTCGATCGCGGGCTTTCTCTTTACACGTGCCATAGGCGATCACTCGAAACGAAACATTGCCAGTATTGGTAATAACATCGCCATTTCGGTTATATTCAAAACGCTCCTTTCTCGGCGCAACCACCAAAATAGTTCCAATTTCAGCCGACGCTGTTGCAACCGCCATTTTATTGGCCCGGGTTTCCGCGCTCTCGGTAACCGGTTCATCAATCCATTGCAGACGATAATAACGCTCAACATCATCTGCTGGTCCTTTATAGAAAAAGCGAAATACATCCTTCGCCTGACCAGGAAGAATAAGGTTGGCAGGTGTAGAAAGTAACTCTCCGGAATTAACAGGCTTTATTTCGACTCCGCCAGCTAAAGGTGATGACAATTGTTTTACCGAAACACTGACATAACGCGCCGCATCAGTCGTATTGGTAATTTCTTTCGATAATGAACTCTCAGCAGAAGTCATTATCGATGTAATTTCACCAACATTAATTGCCCATCCGGGAAAAGATACTACTAACCCTACCAACATCGCTGTCGGTAAATATTTTTTCATGACACCATTCCTGATAAATTCGGGAGATAAAATTCTCCCGAATTTTTTATTACTTAGGTAGTCGTCCAGGTTGCATTGAACTGTACTTTTACATCACCAGTCCAATAGCCGTCTGGCAGGGCAGAGTAATCCGTTACTGCCTGGGTACCATCAGAAGTCGCTGACGTGATGGTGAATTTGAAGTTGGATTGATCGCTGACACGAGCAGCACCGTTATAAGCGCCATCAGCCATCAGGCTTTCAAGACCAGAAGTCGAGCTGGAGTTGACCAGGACAGTATCTGAAGACTTAGTCAGCGCGGTGCCATTCCATGCCACTCCTACGTTCAGGGTAGATGCATCACCACTGGCGTTGGTCAGAGTGTTGCTAATGATCTGCGCAGTCAGCTCAAAATCAGTTGCCGTCTCCTGGCCCTGAATAGTCACATCAAAAGCACCGTCCTGAGAGTTGAAGGCATTCAGTCCTTCAGCATACTGGAAAGTCAAAGAGTTTAGCGGGGTGACAACCAACATGCTGGTGGTATCTTTTGTTGCCGTCGCATCCCACGAGGCAGTTGCAGAAGCAGTAACATCTGCCATTGCATTTGCCGCAACAAATACAGAAGCCAGAGAGGTTACTAATAATAGTTTTTTCATTTTTATCTTCTCCTAAGAACAAACTCACCACCGAGTCTTATTATTAAGTCACTCCAGCGGTTCCATTAATTGCGAGCCAGAATTGCCGCGCAAAAAAATTATCATTTGAATTAAGTAACATCTCAACAAACCCTGAAACGCAGAAATTACAAAAGACTAAGAATTTTCTTACACAAATAGTCTTCCAGGAACTTTCCCAAGATATATTTACTCAAAATAAGCCGCATTTCAGAATTATTAACCACACAAATAAGTCGAACCAAAC
>OIER01000689.1_pt1 | contig 22039 bp, 19 predicted proteins | sample 1581801 | NCBI WGS metagenome assembly OIER01 (sample SAMN03281006, study PRJEB24777) | human gut metagenome | isolation source: fecal sample PR165 from 1 month old male Malay infant, vaginally delivered... | reverse complement strand
GTAAAAGTCATAAGCTTTATCAGTTTTACTTGTCAAACGCCTGTTTTTTCAACATATCACTAAATGTTATCGAATTCGTTAATTCAGTGAGCACAGGCAGTGAAAAATGGCGCAGACAGCGACGGGTTTTAAATGCCATAATCGGGACCGTCTCAAATTAACAACAATACCAGTACATGGTTTGCGCAAGGCGAAGGATTATTTTTATGAAGCTTAAGAACACACTCCTGGCGTCCGCACTTCTTTGTGGGACCGCCCTGTCTGCGAATGCCGCAACAGAGTTAACGCCGGAGCAAGCGGCAGCGTTAAAACCTTTTGACCATACGGTCATTGTGGGTCGTTATAATTCTATTGGCGATGCCGTCGCCGCTGCATCAAAAGCCGCTGATAAAAACGGAGCGGCCTCGTTTTACGTTGTTGACCAGTCTGACTATGGCAACAGCGGTAACCAGCGTGTGACCATTGCGCTGTACAAAGACAATGCGCCAAAAGCTGACGCACCGAAAAACCGCGTGATCAACGGTGTCGTTGAGTTGCCGAAAGATCAGGCGATTGAGCTGGAACCTTACGACACGGTTACCGTTCAGGGCTTCTATCGCAGCCAGCCTGAAGTGAACGATGCCATCACCAAAGCCGCGAAAGCGAAAGGTGCATACTCTTTCTACATCGTGCGTCAGGTCGATGCCAACCAGGGCGGCAACCAGCGTATTACCGCATTCATCTATAAAGAAGATGCGAAAAAACGTGTTCTGCAAAGCCCGGATGCGATCCCGGCTGATTCAGAAGCGGGTCGTGCAGCGCTGGCGAAAGGCGGCGAAGAAGCGAAGAAAGTTGAAATCCCTGGCGTAGCAACCTCTGCTGCACCAAGTGCTGAAGTGGGCCGTTTCTTTGAAACGCAATCCACAAAAGGTGGCCGTTATTCCGTGACGCTGCCAGACGGCACCAAAATTGAAGAGCTGAACAAAGCCACTGCTGCGCAGATGGTGCCGTTCGACAGCATCAAGTTTACCGGCAACTACGGCAACATGACGGAAGTCTCTTATCAGGTCGCGAAGCGTGCGGCGAAGAAAGGGGCGAAGTACTACCATATCACCCGCCAGTGGCAGGAACGTGGTAACAACGTGACCATCAGCGCCGATCTGTACAAGTAACAAAACCGTTTACGAAAGGCGGCGCAATGCCGCCTTTTTTGTTACTTTTTTTGAATTTCTGCCACACGTCATTGCATGCTTTCGTTACACTCCGTAAAATCCCGCGCCTTAGTGTGATCCACCATTTTTATGCGCCTGTGCGAAATAATTATTCTGGATTTGGACCTTTCATAACAGGAAGCCAATGGAAAAGAAACTTGGCCTGAGTGCTCTGACTGCACTCGTTTTAAGCTCGATGCTGGGTGCGGGCGTATTCAGTTTGCCGCAAAACATGGCGGCCGTCGCAAGCCCTGCCGCACTGCTCATTGGCTGGGGCATTACGGGCGTTGGAATAATGCTGCTGGCCTTCGCCATGCTGCTGCTCACCCGCATTCGCCCCGATCTGGACGGCGGGATTTTCACCTATGCCCGTGAAGGTTTCGGCGAGCTGATTGGCTTCTGTTCCGCGTGGGGATACTGGCTGTGTGCGGTTATCGCCAATGTCTCTTATCTGGTTATTGTCTTTTCGGCGCTCAGTTTCTTTACCGATACCCCAGCACTACGCCTCTTTGGCGACGGCAATACCTGGCAGTCTATTGTCGGCGCCTCGGTGTTGCTGTGGTTCGTCCACTGGCTGGTGCTGCGTGGCGTACAAACGGCCGCCAGCATTAACCTGGTTGCTACCCTCGCGAAGCTGGTTCCGCTTGGCCTGTTTATCATTCTGGCCTTTATCGCGTTTCGTCTCGACGTGTTTACGCTCGATTTCAGCGGCATGGCGCTTGGCGTCCCGGTCTGGGAGCAGGTGAAAAATACGATGCTGATCACCCTGTGGGTGTTTATCGGGGTTGAAGGCGCGGTCGTGGTGTCAGCCCGTGCCCGCAATAAACGTGACGTTGGCCGTGCCACGCTGCTGGCCGTGCTGGCGGCGCTGGGGGTGTATCTGCTGGTGACGCTGCTGTCGCTGGGCGTGGTGGCGCGTCCTGAGCTGGCCGAAATGCGTAACCCGTCAATGGCCGGACTGATGGTGAAAATGCTCGGTCCCTGGGGCGATGTGGTGATTGCTGCGGGCCTGATTATCTCCGTCTGCGGGGCTTACCTGAGCTGGACCATCATGGCGGCGGAAGTACCGTTCCTGGCCTCTACGCACAAAGCATTTCCTCGCCTGTTTGCGCGTCAGAACAAAAACAATGCGCCTGCCGCGTCACTGTGGCTGACCAACATCAGCGTTCAGGTCTGCCTGGTGCTGATCTGGCTCACAGGTTCAGACTATAACACCCTGTTGACCATCGCCTCGGAAATGATTCTGGTACCCTATTTCTTAGTGGGCGCCTATTTGTTAAAAATTGCCACACGCCCGGTGCATTATGTCGTGGGTGTCGGAGCCTGTATTTACGGCCTGTGGTTGTTGTATGCTTCCGGGCCTATGCATCTGCTGCTGTCGGTGGTGTTGTACGCGCCGGGGCTGCTGGTGTTTATCTACGCCCGCCACACGCATCAGCTGGAGAATGCGCTGAAACGCCGTGAAATGGCATTAATTGGACTGTTACTGGTTGCTGCCGTACCGGCAACCTGGATGTTGATGGGATAGCATCGCCTTTCCCATTGTTGAACTGCAAAGGAGAATACGATGGGAAATGCACAGCTTCGTCCAATACTGATCACCGGCGGAGGCCGTCGAATCGGCCTCGCCCTCGCCCATCATTTTCTTAACCTTCGCCAGCCGGTCATTGTCAGCTACCGTACCGAATATCCGTCAATTGAAGGCCTGCGCAAAGCCGGAGCGGTCTGCATTCAGGCTGATTTTTCAACCGATGACGGCATTCTGGCCTTTGCGGAAAAGGTGAAATCCACCACCACGGCTCTGCGTGCGGTGATCCATAACGCCAGCGCATGGCAGGCCGAAAAGTCCGGCACGTCACTCAGCGAAACGCTCTCCGCCATGCTGCAGATCCACGTCAACGCGCCTTATCTGCTTAACCATGCGCTACAGGATCTGCTGCGCGGGCATGGACATGCTGCGGGCGATATCATTCACTTCACCGATTATGTGGTAGAGCGCGGAAGCGACAAGCACATCGCCTATGCGGCCAGTAAAGCAGCACTGGATAACATGACGCGCTCGTTTGCCCGTAAACTCGCCCCGGAGGTGAAGGTCAACGCCATCGCCCCGGCGATGATTTTGTTCAACGAAAACGATGATGCAGAGTACCGTCAGCAGGCGCTGAATAAGTCGCTCATGAAAATTGCGCCGGGCGAAAAAGAGGTGATCGACCTGGTGGATTACCTGCTCACCAGTTGCTATGTCACCGGCAGAACCTTTGCCGTGGACGGCGGCCGGCCGCTGCGCTAGTGAAAATATCGGAACCGGCGTTAATGTTGAAAGATTAATGGAAGGTTAAGGTTCCGCGGTGTATGTTGGCTTTTTTCACGAAAACAGACGTTGTATGAATAAGATTGTTTATGTTGAAGACGAACCCGAAGTCGGGCAACTGATTGCCGCCTATCTGGGTAAACATGATATGGACGTCATTGTTGAGCCTCGCGGCGATTGTGCCGAAGAGGTGGTGGTCCGTGAAAACCCCGATCTGGTGTTGCTGGATATCATGTTGCCAGGAAAGGACGGCATGACGCTCTGCCGTGACCTGCGCGCCCGCTGGGACGGCCCTATCGTACTTCTCACCTCTCTGGACAGCGATATGAACCATATTCTGTCGCTGGAGATGGGAGCCAATGACTACATTCTGAAAACCACACCGCCTGCCGTCCTGCTTGCCCGCCTGCGCCTCCATTTACGCCAGCACGCCAGCATCGAACGCGAAGCACCGGCGCCGTCTCTGACACCGCATAAAGCCATGCGGTTTGGTACGCTGTCGATTGATCCGATTAACCGTCAGGTGTTGCTGTCCGGGGAACTTATAGCCCTCTCTACCGCAGACTTTGACCTGCTGTGGGAGCTGGCAACCCATGCCGGGCAGATCATGGACCGTGACGCGCTGCTGAAAAACCTGCGGGGAGTAAGCTATGACGGAATGGACCGCAGCGTGGACGTTGCGATTTCGCGACTGCGCAAGAAACTGCAGGATAATGCCACCGAGCCCTACCGCATCAAAACCGTGCGTAACAAGGGCTACCTGTTTGCCCCCCACGCCTGGGAAACCTGATCGTCTTATCCGTACAAGATAATCTGCGCGAAATGAAGGCATTACGCGACGTTCGCCTTTCTTTCGCGCGTTTATTCCCCCGTTTGCGCAACAATTAACTTGCTAAGCCCGCGAACTATTCCATAATTACCTTCTCATCTCTCTTCTCTTCAGCTCGCCCCGCACCGGCGACCGTTCTACTCATTTTCGCCGTGAAGCTTTCACGACATCTCTCCCATAAAATCTTGAAATGAGGATTTAAGATCATGAATTATGTATAGCTACAATCAGGTAGAAGCCATCAAAACCAATCTTGAGTGGATTGTAAATCAGGCTACCCTTAACCACGCCTCCCCCTCACGCACCGATCAAAAAGCGCTCTTTGACCTGCTGGAACTGATCCAGTCATACGAAATACTCCTGGACCTCATTCGCGAATTCGGGACGGATGTGATTGATATGCACATTGCGGAAGGCCTGGCCGTGACGGAAAAACTCATCGCCAAGGTAAAAAAACCGCGCGAAAGCCATTTAACACGCTCGACAGACATGAAAAACCTGAAGGGTTTTCATGTATATTCTGCACATAGCGTTTTTGCGGTGAGATCCAATGAAAAAGCTGTTTGTGCAGTTTTATCTTTTACTGTTTGTCTGCTTCCTCGTGATGACCATGCTGGTCGGACTGGTTTATAAGTTTACCGCCGAACGTGCGGGCAGACAGTCGCTGGATGACCTGATGAAAAGCTCGCTCTATCTGATGCGCAGCGAGCTGAGAGAGATCCCGCCACACGACTGGGCGAAAACCCTGAAAGAGCTGGATCTGAATCTGTCGTTCGATTTACGCATCGAGCCGTTGAAAGATTTCGAACTCGATCCGCCCGCCATGCAGCGTCTGCGCGAGGGCGACATCGTCGCGCTGGATGAGAAATATACCTTTATCCAGCGTATTCCTCGCAGCCACTACGTGCTGGCCGTCGGGCCGGTGCCCTATCTCTATTATCTGCACCAAATGCGTCTGCTGGACATGGCGCTGATGGCCTTTATTGCCATTTCACTGGCGTTTCCGGTCTTTATCTGGATGCGCCCACACTGGCAGGACATGCTGAAACTCGAATCCGCCGCGCAGCGTTTTGGCGAGGGGCATTTTACCGAGCGTATCCACTTCGACAGCGGTTCCAGCTTTGAACGACTGGGCGTGGCCTTCAACCAGATGGCCGATAATATCAATGCCCTTATCGCCAGCAAGAAGCAATTGATTGACGGGATTGCGCACGAGCTGCGTACGCCGCTGGTTCGCCTGCGCTACCGTCTGGAGATGAGCGAGAATCTGACGGAATCAGAGTCTCAGGCGCTTAACCGCGATATTGGTCAGCTTGAAGCGCTGATTGAGGAGCTGCTTACTTACGCGCGCCTCGACCGCCCGCAGAACGAACTCAACCTCAGCACGCCGGACCTGCCTGACTGGCTGCAAACCCACATTGATGATGTCCAGAGCGTGAACCCGCAGCGCACGCTGCGCACGCGCGTCACGCAAGGTGATTACGGCGCGCTCGATATGCGCCTGATGGAGCGCGTGCTGGACAATCTGATCAACAACGCCCTGCGCTACAGTGAAAGTACGCTCCAGATTGGCCTGGATGTGCAGGGCAATCAGGCCAGCCTGACGGTTGAGGATGACGGCCCGGGAATTGCCCCGGAAGCACGCGAAACCGTGTTTGAACCGTTTGTACGTTTAGACCCCAGCCGCGATCGCGCCACCGGTGGATGTGGTCTGGGGCTGGCGATTGTTTACTCTATCGCCCAGGCCATGGGCGGCACCGTGCATTGTGAGGAGAGCGAACTCGGCGGCGCGCGCTTCTGCTTTAGCTGGCCCGTGTACCATAACATCGCCCTTCCCGTTCCTGCCTGACCTAAACCGCACGCTGGCCTGACCCGGCGCGCTGTGCTATATGATAAGTATGTTGTAACTAATGAGAGTGTTTATGGCATCCTACGATCTCATCGAAAGGCTGAACAGCACCTTTCGCGAAATAGAACACGAGCTACTGACCCTGACAGAACGTTTGCAGGCCTGCCGTCTGCTGGCCGCGCGCGTCTTTACCCTGCCCGATGTGGCCAAAGGGGCCGAGCACGATCCGCTGGATACCATCGAGGTGAAACAGCACCTCGGCAACGCCGCCTGTGAGCTGGCGATGAAGCACTACCGCCATCTCTTTATCCAGCAGCAGTCAGAACAGCGCAGCAGTAAGGCGGCCGTGCGTCTGCCGGGTGTGATCTGCCTGCAAACCGATGCCCCAGCGCGTGAAGCGCTGGAAACCCAGATTGCCCACATCAACACCCTGAAAGCGACCTTTGAAAAAATCATCACCGAAGAGTCGGGCCTGGCCCCTGCCGCCCGGTTTGAGTGGGTGCACCGCCAGCTTCCGGGCCTGATAACCCTTAATGCCTACCGCACCCTGACGGTACTGCGTCACCCCGCCACGCTGCGTTTCGGCTGGGCGAATAAGCACATCATTAAGAATTTCACCCGGGATGAAATTCTGGCCCAACTGGAAAAAAGTCTGAAGACGCCACGCACCGTCGCACCGTGGTCGCGCGAGCAGTGGATTGAGCGCCTGGAGCAGGAATATCACAGCATCGCGTCTCTACCGGCAAAGACGCGCCTCAAGATCAAGCGCCCGGTGAAAGTTCAGCCTATCGCCCGCGTCTGGTATTCCGGTCAGCAAAAACAGGTGCAGTATGCCTGCCCGACGCCTTTGATTGCGCTTTATGATGCCGATCAGGGTGCCATCGTGCCGGACATTGGTGAGCTGTTGAATTACGATGCTGAAAATGTCCAGCACCGTTACAGACCCCAGGCGCAACCGCTTCAGCTGATTATTCCGCGGTTGCACCTGTATGTGGCGGAATGATTATTTCAGACTGCCGACCATCGCTTCCGGGCGTACCCAGGCGTCAAATTCCGCCTCCGTCAGATAGCCCAGCGCCAGGGAGGAGGCTTTCAGCGTCAGCCCCTCCTTATGCGCTTTTTTGGCGATCTCGGCGGCCTTGTCGTAGCCGATATGGGTATTAAGTGCAGTCACCAGCATCAGAGACTCATTCAACAGCTGGCTGATGCGCTCGCGGTTTGGCTCAATGCCCACCGCGCAGTGCTCGTTAAAGCTCTCCATCCCATCCGCCAGCAGACGAATTGATTGCAGAACGTTGTGGATCACCATCGGGCGATAGACGTTCAGCTCGAAGTTGCCGGATGCACCGCCCATATTGACGGCCACGTCGTTGCCCATCACCTGACAGCAGAGCATGGTCATGGCTTCGCACTGGGTCGGGTTCACTTTACCCGGCATGATAGAACTGCCCGGCTCGTTTTCCGGAATGCTGATTTCACCAATGCCGCAGCGCGGGCCTGAGGCCAGCCAGCGCACGTCGTTGGCAATTTTCATCAGCGAGGCCGCCAGCCCTTTCAGCGCACCGTGGGTGTGAACCAGCGCATCGCAGGTCGCCAGCGCTTCGAACTTATTGGGCGCCGTGACAAACGGCAGACCGGTAATGGCAGCAAGCTCCTTCGCCACGCGCACCGCGTACTCCGGATGGGTATTTAACCCGGTCCCCACCGCCGTGCCGCCGAGCGCCAGCTCCGACAGATGCGGCAGGCTGTTCTCAATATGCTTCAGATTGTGTTCCAGCATCGCCACCCAGCCGGAAATCTCCTGGCCGAGCGTTAACGGCGTGGCGTCCTGCAGGTGCGTACGGCCAATTTTAACGATATCGCGGAAGGCCTGCGCCTTGTCATTAAGCGTGGACTTGAGGACGTTGAGCTGCGGGATAAGCTGTTCGCGAAGAGCAATCACCGCCGCCACGTGCATCGCCGTGGGGAAAACGTCATTAGAACTTTGGCTCTTGTTGACGTCATCGTTTGGATGGACCTTACGCTCCATGCCACGCACGCCGCCCAGCAGCTCACTGGCCCGGTTTGCCAGCACCTCGTTCATGTTCATATTGCTTTGCGTGCCGGAACCGGTCTGCCAGATGGCAAGGGGGAATTCGTCGGGGTGCTTGCCCGCCAGCACTTCGTCGGCGGCATTCATGATGGCGGTGGCTTTATCGGCCGCCAGCAGGCCTAAATCCTGGTTAACTTTCGCGGCGGCCCGTTTGGTGAGGGCCAGCGCCTGAATCAGCGAGACGGGCATTTTCTCGGTCGAAATACGGAAATGCTCGAGCGAACGCTGGGTTTGCGCGCCCCAGAGCTTGTCGGCCGGAACCTCGATGGCGCCCATAGAATCTTTCTCATGGCGTACCGTTGTCATTACTTTCTCCTTGATAACAAAAGAGGGATTGCTCACATGCTTAAGGGATAAGTATTGATGACTTCTGAGAAACGTTATGGCGCTTTGTGCGCTCTTTTTGGTGTCGGCTGGCGCTGATGCTTACCCGACCTACCAGACACGTAGGCCGGGTAAGGCACAGCCGCCACCCGGCAATTTACAGAATTACTTCACACAGGCCGAACACTGAGAGGACTGGATCTGTTTGAAGAAGTCGTTGCCTTTGTCATCCACGAGGATAAACGCCGGGAAGTCTTCCACTTCGATTTTCCAGATAGCTTCCATTCCCAGCTCCGGGTATTCCACGCACTCCAGGCTCTTGATGCTGCCCTGCGCCAGCACCGCAGCCGGGCCGCCTATGCTGCCGAGGTAGAAGCCGCCGTGCTTGTGGCACGCGTCCGTCACCTGCTGACTACGGTTTCCTTTTGCCAGCATAATCATGCTGCCGCCGTTAGCCTGCAGCTGGTCAACGTACGAGTCCATACGCCCGGCCGTGGTGGGGCCTAACGAGCCAGAAGCATAGCCCTCAGGCGTTTTCGCCGGGCCCGCGTAGTAGATCGGATGATCTTTAATGTACTGCGGCAGCCCTTCGCCGTTGTCCAGACGCTCTTTCAGCTTCGCGTGCGCGATGTCGCGGCCCACGATAATGGTGCCGTTGAGGGAGAGACGAGTCGAGACCGGATACTGTGAAAGCTGCGCCAGGATCTCTTTCATCGGACGGTTCAGATCAACGCGAACCGCTTCGCCCTCACCCGCTTTACGCAGTTCTTCCGGGATGTATTTACCCGGGTTGTTTTCCAGTTTTTCGATCCACACGCCTTCACGGTTGATCTTCGCCTTGATGTTACGATCCGCGGAGCAGGACACGCCCATCCCGACCGGACAGGATGCACCGTGACGCGGCAGACGGATCACGCGCACGTCGTGGGCGAAGTATTTACCGCCAAACTGCGCACCGAGGCCCAGATTGCGCGCTTCTTCCAGCAGCTCCTGTTCAAGCTGAACGTCGCGGAACGCCTGGCCGTGCTCGTTACCTTCTGTCGGCAGGCCGTCGTAGTATTTGGTAGAGGCCAGCTTCACGGTTTTCAGCGTGCTTTCCGCCGACGTACCGCCAATCACAAACGCGATATGGTACGGCGGGCACGCCGCGGTACCGAGGGTGCGCATTTTTTCCACCAGATAGTTCTTCAGCTTACCCGGGGTGAGCAGCGCTTTGGTTTCCTGGTAGAGATAGGTCTTGTTGGCTGAACCGCCGCCTTTGGCGATACAGAGGAATTTGTACTCGTCGCCGTCCACGCTGTAGAGGTCAATCTGTGCAGGCAGGTTGGTGCCGGTGTTGACCTCTTTGTACATGTCCAGCGGCGCGTTCTGCGAATAGCGCAGGTTGTCTTCGGTGTAGGTGTTGTAAACGCCGTGCGCCAGCGCCGCCTCATCGCCGCCGCCGGTCCAGACGCGCTGGCCTTTTTTCCCGACGATGATTGCCGTGCCGGTGTCCTGGCAGGTTGGCAGAATGCCTTTCGCCGCGATATCGGAGTTACGCAGGAACTGCAGGGCAACGTATTTATCGTTTTCGCTGGCCTCCGGATCGCTCAGGATATCGGCCACCTGTTGCTGGTGTGCAGGACGGAGCATAAACGAGGCGTCGTGAAAAGCCTGCTGCGCCAGCAGCGTCAGCGCCTGCGGATCGACCTTCAGGATCTCTTGTCCTTCAAACTCAGAGACAGAGACGTGATCGCGGGTTAACAGATAGTATTCGGTCTGATCCTTACTCAGCGGGAAAGGATCCTGATAATGGAAGGGTTTGTTCGACATTGTTCTCTCACTTACTGCTTCAGTCTGATTATTTGGGCAGATGTTCCGCTGCCCGCTTAAAAGCGAGTCAGCTTATCCTACACAATTTTTTAACAAAAACTGAGACTAGTACGACTTTTTACATCCACAGGTTACTTCCCGGTGGTTTATTGCTTTAATACCCGAAGTTTATTCCACATTTGAATCAGGGCTTGATAATGCAAAAACTCATCAACTCAGTGCAAAACTACGCCTGGGGAAGTAAAACTGCGTTAACGGATCTCTACGGTATCGCGAACCCGAACAACCTGCCGATGGCAGAACTGTGGATGGGTGCGCACCCGAAGAGCAGCTCAAAAATTGAAGACGCCAGCGGTCAGGTGCACAGCCTGCGTGACGTCATTGATGCCGATAAAGCCGCGCTGCTGGGCGATAAGGTGGCTCAGCGCTTTGGCGAACTGCCGTTCCTGTTTAAAGTGCTGTGCGCCGACCAGCCGCTCTCCATCCAGGTCCACCCGAATAAGAAAGCCTCTGAAATGGGCTTTGCGAAAGAGAATGCGGCCGGTATTCCGTTAGACGCTGCCGAGCGTAACTACAAAGATCCAAACCATAAGCCGGAGCTGGTGTTCGCGCTGACTCCGTTCCTGGCGATGAACGCCTTCCGCGAGTTTTCAGAGATTATCTCCCTGCTGCAACCGGTCGCAGGTGCCAATAACGCTATCGCCCACTTCCTCGAAAACCCCAATGCTGAAGGCCTGAGCCAGCTGTTTGCCAGCCTGCTTAACATGCAGGGTGACGAGAAATCCCACGCGCTGGCGGTGCTGAAAGCAGCCCTGACCACGCAGCAAGGTGAACCGTGGGACACCATTCGCCTGATCTCCGAGTTCTACCCGGACGACAGCGGCCTGTTCTCTCCTCTGCTGCTGAACGTGGTGAAGCTGAACCCGGGCGAAGCGATGTTCCTGTTCGCGGAAACCCCGCACGCCTACCTGCAGGGCGTGGCGCTGGAAGTGATGGCCAACTCCGACAACGTGCTACGCGCGGGCCTGACGCCGAAATACATCGACATCCCTGAACTGGTTGCTAACGTGAAGTTCGTGGCGAAACCTGCCGCAGAGCTGCTGACTCAGCCAGTGAAAAAGGGTGCAGAGCTGGACTTCCCGATCCCGGTTGAGGATTTTGCTTTCTCGCTGCATGACCTGAGCCAGACAGAAACGACCATCGCGCAGGAGAGCGCGGCGATCCTGTTCTGCGTGGAGGGCGAAGCTACTCTGCATAAAAATAGCGAGCGTCTGGTGCTGAAACCGGGTGAATCGGCGTTTGTTGCGGCGAATGAGTCTCCGGTAAGCGTAAGTGGCACCGGTCGTCTGGCGCGCGTTTTTAATAAGCTATAGGCACTTACTGAATTTTTTAACAACTCTTGCTAAGCTAGTGGCAGGTTTTATATCTCCGGGCGGTTTCAACCGCCTGGTTTCATTTTAGGGATAGTCGCAATGAAAAAATCGGTCGTAGCGGTTGGAGTGATTGTAGCGTTAGGCGTGGTCTGGACGGGTGCCTCCTGGTATACCGGGAAACAGCTGGAAAGCCGTCTGGCTGAGATGGTGGCGCAGGCTAACAGCGAAATTAAGGGCAGCGCACCGGAAGCGGGCGTAGAGCTGAGCTACCAGAATTATCAGCGCGGTGTGTTCACCAGCCATATGCAGCTGGTGGTGAAGCCGGTTGCCGGTAATGAAAACGGCTGGCTGAAGCCGGGTCAGAGCGTGGTGCTGAATGAAGTGGTAAGCCACGGTCCATTCCCGCTGGCGCAGTTAAAGTCGTTTAACCTGATCCCGTCGATGGCGTCCGTTCATACTGTTCTGGTGAACAACGACCTGACCAAACCGCTGTTTGATCTGGCGAAGAATGAATCACCTTTCGATATTAACACCCGCATTAGCTACTCCGGTGATACCCGTTCTGATATCGCGCTGAAAGCGCTGAACTACGAGAAAGAGAATGAGAAAGTCGCCTTTAGCGGCGGCAATTTCCAGGTTGATACTGACCGCGACGGGAACGTGTTATCTCTGACGGGTGAAGCGGAAAGTGGCCTGGTCGATGCCGTAAACGAATATAACCAAAAAGTTCAGCTGACCTTTAACAATCTGAAAGCCGACGGCAACAGCCGAATGACCGACTTTAAAGAGCGCATCGGCGATCAGAAACTGTCTGTCGACAAGATTGCGATTGCCATTGAAGGTAAAGAGATGGCTGTGCTGGAAGGCATGAACATCGACGGCAAATCCGACGTGTCTAAAGACGGCAAAAACATCAACACCCAGCTGGATTACACGCTGAAGAGCCTGAAAGTCCAGAATCAGGATCTGGGCACCGGCAAGTTTTCGCTGAAAATCGGCAATATCGACGGCCAGGCGTGGCACGAATTTAGCCAGAAATACAGCAAAGAGAGCCAGGCGCTGCTGACCGATGCCGCGCTGCAGCAGAACCCGGAGGTGTACCAGCAGCAGGCTATGGCGGTACTGTTCAACAACCTGCCAATCCTGCTGAAAGGCGAGCCGGTGGTCACCGTTGCGCCGCTGAGCTGGAAAAACAGCAAAGGCGAAACCAGCTTCAACCTCTCTCTGTTCCTGAAAGATCCGGCAACCGCCACGGGCGAACCTCAGACGCTGGCACAGGAAGTGGATCGCAGCGTGAAGTCCCTCGACAGCAAGCTGACTATCCCGATGGATATGGCCACCGAGTTTATGACCCAGATTGCGAAGCTGGAAGGCTACGGCGATGAAGATGCTGGCAAGCTGGCGAATCAGCAGGTGAAAGGTCTGGCGGCAATGGGCCAGATGTTCCGCATCACGAAGGTGGACAACAACACCATCTCCACCAGCCTGCAGTATGCCAACGGTCAGGTGACGCTCAACGGCGACAAAATGCCGCTGGATGACTTTGTCGGCATGTTTGGTATGCCTGCTCTGGGCGCGCCGGAACCGGCTGAACCCGCAGCGCCAGCCGAACCAGCAGCGCCACAACAGTAAACGTCAAAACCCCTCATGCGAGGGGTTTTTTATTGCCGGGTGGCGCTGACGCTTACCCGGCCTACGATTCCGGGCCGTTGTAGGCCCGTGCAAGCGCAGCGCCGCCGGGCATGACCTCAGCGCAGCAGGTAAGGTTCTCTGACATAGTCAGCCAGGAGATAAATCAGGTCATGCAATAACCCGGCAAGTTCTTGCGAGACAGCACTCGCAAGGGTCTGGCTCAACAAAGCCTGGTTAAGGGCCTGAGCATACCCCACCAGCATCGCAGTATCTTGCCAGCAATCCGGCATACATGATTGCGCGGGTAACGCTGTACTCAGTTTCTCAATCAGATGAGACGGTAAATCCTCATCGCATCGATTTTTCAGCTCCTCAATAGCAAATGCCAGACGGCCACACAGTGCTAAGCGCTCTGCTCTATTGTGGGTTTCCAGCAGCACATTAACAAAAGCGCAGCAGCAGTCCGTCAGTTCGAAGAGATCCTGCGTTGAGGATATCGGCAGGTCAAGAAGTTGGCAGGCAATACTGTCGCTGGAGTGAGGGTGAGCAAGGGTTGGGATCGTAGCCATAAGGCAGCCTCCGTGTGATGTTTCAAGACCACTCTCTAAGTTTCCACGCTCAGAGGGTGGCGGCGCTGACAGGGGTGGAAACTGAATCACACGGTCTTCAGCCAGCCTTTCGACTGCCCTACCAGCGCCACCGTTGATTTTACAAGGATATGCGCTGCCCCGACACCAAAACTGTGTCGTCGTGTGATAGTTCAGGTTTCCACGCCTGACTGCGGAATTTGCCGCAGTGGGGAAACTGTAAGCTCGTTATAGGTGGAAATAAATAATGATTTCGGGTTTACATGGTGTTTCTAACAGGTTTGCGAGCATGCTTCCAGATATGGAATACTTCGTTTTTCATACTTGAATAATGATGAGCATTTTTAACTTTCGACATCACATTTCAGTCATAAGTAACAAGGAATAAATCGATGGATGATTTTCTGAATGAGTTTACGTCTGATGAAGAACGCGCCAGACACCTGGAAAATTTGCTAATTGATGTTGCTCGCGGTGGGCCTCGGGATAATAGTGAATGTTTCATCTCTCTCAGGTCTCACTTCGTTCAAAATTCCGCACTAAAAGCCCTTCTCCCTGCTTTTGTTAGAGAATGCAGAACTCTTAAACAGTTTTGGGGATTCATACAGCCTGCATACTCATCCTATAGAGAACGCGAAAATTTCATTTCAACTGAATTCACCCCTCTTTTTGATTTTTTCGAAGGGGTCAATACAACACCAATAGATATTCATATCACTGATGGTTTAAGGAGTTACGACGAACGGGGGGTAAATGAAGCTTGGGCGAAGGCTTTAGAACGCAGGAACTCAGACCCAGAAGGAGCTATCACTTCCGCCAGGACCTTAGTTGAAACGGTATGTAAACATATACTCGACGACTTAAAAATTCCCTATGACCGTAATTTTGACATGAGTGAATTGTATAAACTAACTTCCAAAGAGCTAAATTTAGCCCCCGACCAGCATGGAGAGCAGATCTTTAAGCAAATACTCAAAGGATGCTCATCAGTTGTTAATGGTCTCGGCACGTTGAGAAATAAATATGGTGATGCGCATGGGATCGGTAAAAAACCACCTAAACCCGCAGACAGGCACGCTCTTTTAGCTGTTAACCTGGCCGGAAGCATGGCTGTTTTTTTGATTCAGACGTGGCAAAAAGTATCGAACAACCAGTAACAAGGTTTATGGTTAATTGAAAATAAACCATGCATTTTTATATATTTCTGTATTGAAATGCCCGAGAAGTTTAGCGCCGGTAATATTTTAGCCGGGTGGCGGCTACGCCTTACCCGGCCTACGATTCCGGGCCGTTGTAGGCCCGTGCAAGCGCAGCGTCGCCGGGCAATGTGCCGAGGTGTCTATTTCACCGTCACTAGCCGCGCCGCCACAATCTGGTGCCCGGCCTGAACATCCGTATTGTCGATGCGCTGCATGATCCTGTCCGCCAGGGTGTAGCCCATCTCCCGCGCTGGGGTCGTGGCCCAGACGATCGGCAGATCGTCGAGCGCGTTTTCGCCGACGTCGGCGAACGCCCCCAGCGCCACCTGATGGCCGAAGAAGGTTTCCACCCCGCCCTCGCCGCTCTGACGCCCGGCGCGGATCAGGCCAAACCAGGCGCCCATGGCAATCACGTCGTTATAGCAAATCACGGCGCTGATCGTCGGGCTGCTGCGCAGCAGTGCACCTATCGCTTCTGCCGCTTTCTTCTGGCTGGATTCACACTCCACGACCCATTCGCTGTGGAACGGCAGGCCATATTTGATCAGCGTTGCGCAGTAGCCGCCTACCCGCTCAGCCCGCGTCAGGGAAGAGCTTTTGCCCCCCAGCCAGGCAATGCGCTGGTGCCCGCGGCGAATCAGATGCTCGGTCAACATTTGCGCGGCCTGCATGTTATCCGGGCGCAGCGTGTCGGCCTCGTCGAGATAGCTGGCGCGGGAGGCAAACACCAGCGGCACGCCTTTTTCGGCGGCACGCTCGCACAACTCGCTGCCCACGCCCGACGCGCCGGCGACGATCACCCCGTCCACCCCCTGGGTCAGCAGCATATCGAGACGGGAGAGAAGCTGATCGGCCTCGCGTCCGCCATGCAGCAAAAAGACCATTCGCCCCTGCGCTTCAAGGGCTTCCGTTAGCCCTGCTGTCAGCTCCGCATAGAACGGTGACGTCAGGTCGCGGACAATCAGGCCAATCACCCCGCTCTGCCCGCCGCGCAGCGCCGATGCCTGGCGGTTACGCACAAAGCCCAGTTGCTCAACCGCCTCGTTAACCCGCTGGCCGGTTGCGGGTGAGATACGTCCTTTTCCGCTCAGCACCAGCGAAACGGTACTGACGGAAACCCCCGCCGCCAGCGCGACATCGTTAATGGTGATTTTTTTCGCTACAGCCATGTGTCGGCGTGACTCCCTGAAATGAGATCGGTAAAACGTTTTATCAATACGTTATCTTTATACTACCAGTCAAAGCCTGAGAATGTGATATAGCGCGCACTAAAGTTTGATAAAACGTTTTATCTTCTCGCAGCATTGAAGCAGGCAAACTGATTTTAACAATAAAGGAGTCGTTTTATGACGGCGAAAGCAGCACAAAAAATATCGCTGTGGGAATTTTTCCAGCAACTGGGTAAAACCTTTATGCTGCCCGTGGCGCTCCTCTCGTTCTGCGGGATCATGCTCGGTATCGGCAGCTCGTTAAGCAGTAAAGACGTCATCACCCTGATCCCGTTCCTCGACGCGCCCGCGCTGCAGGCGATCTTTATCTGGATGAGTAAAGTCGGCTCCTTCGCCTTCAGCTTCCTCCCCGTTATGTTCTGTATCGCTATCCCGCTGGGCCTGGCCCGCGAGAACAAAGGCGTCGCGGCGTTCGCCGGGTTTGTGGGTTACGCCGTAATGAACCTCGCGGTTAACTTCTGGCTGACCGCGAAAGGCATTCTGCCTACCACCGACGCGGCGGTACTGAAAGCCAACAATATTCAGAGCGTGATTGGTATCCAGTCTATTGATACCGGGATCCTCGGGGCGGTGATCGCCGGGGTGATTATCTGGATGCTGCACGAGCGTTTCCACAATATCCGTCTGCCGGATGCGCTGGCCTTCTTTGGCGGCACCCGCTTTGTGCCGATTGTCACCCTGGTGGTGATGGGCCTGTTTGGTTTGATCATTCCGCTGATCTGGCCGGTCTTCGCGATGGGCATTAACGGCATTGGCCGCATCATTAACGGCGCGGGCGATTTTGGTCCGATGATCTTCGGCACCGGCGAACGTCTGCTGCTGCCGTTTGGCCTGCAGCATATCCTGGTGGCGCTCATCCGCTTTACCGAAGCGGGCGGCACCATGGAGGTGTGCGGGCACGATGTGAGCGGTGCGCTGACCATCTTCCAGGCACAGCTGAGCTGCCCGACCACCCACGGTTTCTCTGAAAGCGCAACCCGTTTCCTGTCTCAGGGTAAAATGCCGGCCTTCCTCGGCGGCCTGCCTGGCGCCGCGCTGGCGATGTACCACTGTGCGCGTCCGGAAAACCGCCATAAAATTAAAGGCCTGCTGATTTCCGGCGTGATCGCCTGCGTCGTGGGCGGAACCACTGAGCCCATCGAATTCCTGTTCCTGTTTGTCGCGCCGGTGCTGTATCTCATCCACGCGGTGCTGACCGGTCTGGGCTTTACCGTGATGGCGGTGCTGGGCGTCACCATCGGCAATACCGACGGCAACGTGATCGACTTCGTGGTGTTCGGCATCCTGCACGGCCTCTCCACCAAGTGGTACCTGGTGCCGGTTGTGGCGGCGATCTGGTTCGCGGTGTACTACGGCATCTTCCGCTTCGCCATCACCCGCTTTAACCTGAAAACGCCGGGCCGCGATACCGATACGGCCACCAGCGTGGAACAGGCGGTTGCAGGAACCGTGGGGAAATCCGGCTATAACACCCCGGCCATTCTGGCGGCGCTGGGCGGTGCGGATAACATTACCTCTCTGGATAACTGTATTACCCGCCTGCGTCTGTCGGTGGCGGATATGTCCAAAGTGGACACCAACGCCCTGAAAGCCAACCGGGCCATCGGCGTGGTACAACTTAATCAGCACAATTTGCAGGTGGTTATCGGCCCGCAGGTGCAGTCAGTGAAAGATGAACTGGCCACCCTGATGCGAACAGTTGAAGCCTGATGCCTCAGCCCCCTCACCTTGAGGGGGTTTTACGATAAGGATTAAAGCATGTTTGATTTCTCAACCGTCGTGGATCGTCACGGCACCTGGTGTACGCAGTGGGACTATGTCGCCGACCGTTTTGGCGCGGCCGATCTACTGCCCTTCACCATCTCGGATATGGATTTCGCTACCGCCCCCTGCATTACCGACGCGCTGCATGAGCGTATTCATCACGGCGTGTTCGGCTACAGCCGCTGGAAAAATGATGAATTTCTCGCCGCCATCGCGCACTGGTTTGAGCAACGCTTTAACTGCCAGATTGATACTGAAAGCGTGGTCTATGGCCCTTCCGTTATCTACATGGTCTCCGAGCTGATACGACTCTGGTCAAACCCTGGCGACGGCGTGGTGGTGCACACCCCTGCCTACGATGCGTTTTATAAAGCCATCGAGGGTAACGCGCGTCGTGTTGTGGCGGTTGAGATGGAAAAGCAGGCGTCAGGCTGGCAGGGGAATATGGCGGCCCTTGAAGCAGCCCTGGCGAAACCGGAAAATAAAATTTTGCTGCTGTGCAGCCCGCAAAACCCTACCGGCAAAGTCTGGACGCGGGATGAACTGACGCAGATGGCAGAACTGTGCGAACGCTATAACGTGGCGGTGATCAGTGATGAAATCCATATGGATATGGTGTGGGGCGAACATCGTCACACGCCATGGAGCGCGGTGGCGCGTGGCAAATGGGCGCTTCTGACCTCCGGCTCGAAAAGCTTTAATATTCCGGCGCTCACCGGGGCTTACGGCCTCATTGGCGATGAAGCGAGCCGCAACGGCTATCTCAGCGCCCTGAAAGGCCGCGACGGGCTCTCTTCCCCCTCCGTGCTGGCGCTGACGGCCCATATCGCGGCCTATCAGCAGGGGGCCCCCTGGCTGGATGCCTTACGCCAATATCTCGAAGACAATTTGTTGTATATCGCTCGCGAATTAAACGGCGCTTTTCCGAAACTGAACTGGCAGCCGCCAGAGGCGACCTATCTGGCCTGGATTGACCTGCGCCCGCTGAACCTTGACGATCGGTTGCTGCAAAAGGTGCTGATCGAGCAGCAAAAAGTCGCCATCATGCCGGGATATACCTACGGAAAAGAGGGAAACGGCTTCGTACGTCTGAATGCGGGCTGCCCGCGCAGCAAGCTGGAGCAAGGGGTTCAGCGCCTCATCGCGGGCATTAACACACTGCGGTAATCAGTTTGCGCAACGGAATATTCCCTTGCGCAAATAGCTTTTTACCCCGTTTTGTTTTTATAATATGGCGCACTTTAACCAGAAAAGAGTGCGACCATGATTGATACACGCCTGCCTTTAACTGATATTCATCGTCACCTTGACGGTAACATTCGTGCCCAAACCATTCTCGATCTTGGCCGCCAGTTCAATTTAACGCTCCCCGCTCAAACGCTTGATGCCCTGATCCCTCACGTACAGGTCACCTCAAATGAACCGGATCTGGTCAGCTTCCTGAGCAAACTCGACTGGGGCGTAAAGATGCTGGCCTCGCTGGATGCCTGCCGTCGCGTAGCGTTCGAGAACATTGAAGATGCGGCCCGCAACGGTCTGCACTATGTCGAACTGCGCTTCTCGCCGGGCTATATGGCGATGAACCACAACCTGCCCGTTGCGGGCGTGGTGGAAGCCGTCATTGCAGGCGTTCGTGAAGGATGTAAAGCCTTCGATGTTCAGGCCCGCCTGATTGGCATTATGAGCCGTACGTTCGGCGAAGCCGCCTGCCTGCAGGAGCTGGAGGCGCTGCTGGCCCATCGCGATGCCATCACCGCCATCGATCTTGCCGGTGATGAGCTGGGCTTCCCGGGCAGTCTGTTCCTCTCCCATTTCAACCGCGCGCGCGATGCCGGCTGGCATGTTACCGTTCACGCCGGGGAAGCCGCAGGCCCGGAAAGCATCTGGCAGGCCATCCGTGAGCTGGGTGCCGAGCGTATCGGTCACGGCGTGAAGGCGGTGGAAGATCGCGCCCTGATGGATTTCCTGGCAGAGCAGCGTATCGGGATTGAGTCCTGTCTGACGTCCAACATTCAGACCAGCACCGTGGCGACGCTTGCCCAGCACCCGCTGAAAACGTTCCTGGAGCACGGCGTACTGGCCTCGCTGAACACGGACGATCCGGCGGTACAGGGCGTGGATATTATCCATGAGTACAACATCGCCGCACCGCAGGCGGGCCTGAGCCGCGAACAGATCCGTCAGGCGCAGATCAACGGACTGGAAATGGCCTTCCTGACGCCAGCAGAGAAGCAGGCGCTGCGGGATAAGGTGGCAACAGCGTAACCCCCTTTGCCGGGTGGCGCTGACGCTGACCCGGCCTACACAATAGTTAAAACTTATGCCAGACAGAGCGTGGCGCGATGTTTGGCAGATTCAATCCCCAGTTCAATCAGCTCCATAATCTGAATCGCCTGGCTGGCTGGCACCGGGTTCTCCCCCGAGCCGTTCAGCGCATCGCGAATGGCCGCGTAATACGCCGGATAGTTACCCGGGATTGTCAGCAGGGTTTCCTCGACCAGCTCTTCACCTTCGACCCGCGTGACAACGCCGTCGCGCATATCGTAGCCCCAGTCTTCCTGCGGCAAACGCTCGCCATTTTTCAGCCGGTCCTCCTGGGGATCGAGGCCAAATTTCACGTAGCTTCCGCGCGTGCCGTGGACAATATAACGGGCGGATTCCGCGGCCGCGACCATCGTGCCGTGCAGCACTATCCGTCGCTGCGGGTAACTTAACACGGCGTGGAAGTAATCCGTGGTCTGCGCCCCGGGCCTGAGCTGGGCCAGATCGACCGTCATGCTCACCGGCAGGCCAAAAAGATTCACGGCCTGATCCAGCAGATGCGGGGCTAAATCGTACCAGATGCCGCTGCCCGGACCGGCCTGCTCGCGCCAGCGGTTGCGTACCTGTGGGCGGAAGCGGTCAAAGTGCGATTCAAAAAAGAGGATCTCCCCTAACGTACCCTCACCGAGAAGCCTTTTTACCGTCAGAAAGTCGCTGTCCCAGCGGCGGTTATGGAAAACCGACAGCAACCTGCCCAGACTCTTCGCCAGCGCATCCAGCTCGCGAGCCTGTGACAACGTCACAGTGAAGGGCTTATCCACCACCACGTGTTTACCGGCTTCCAGCGCCGCTTTTGCCAGCGGAAAGTGGGTATCGTTCGGCGTGGGGATCACGATTAAATCAATGTTCGGATCGTTGAAAAGATGTTTAGGCTCAGAGACAACCGGCACGGAAGGCCAGTCGGCATGAACTTTAGCAGCATCGCTGCTGGAGACTGCCGCCAACGCCATCCCCGGCGTTCCGGCTATCAGAGGCGCATGAAACGTTTTGCTCGCGTAGCCATATCCAATAAGCCCGACGCGGATATTATCACTCATAGTGCCATCCTCTTTTATGACGTTCTTATTTCACACTGGGTAGTCTGGCATTACCACAGATTAATAATGAGCCATATGACTTAAAATAGCAGGTTGTGCCGGTTGTTTTTGTTACATAGTATTAACCTGCTGATTTTGTTTAGGGGAACCGTTCCCAAAGCCCTTGCCGTCGGGAAAAGCTCGCTGTAACATTTGCACCCGGTCTTTATGGATAAAGTACAATTACGAATCATGACGTCAATTATTAATCGAATCATTGAATTATCGGGATGGATTGTTCTTGGGGTATCGGTCATTTTGCTTGGCGTCGCCAGCCATATCGATAACTACCAGCCGCCGGAGCCTGTCACTGTCGCCCAACCTAAGGAAGGTGCGAATAAGCAGGTCATTTCTTCCCAAGCTGACTCGCTGATTAAAATTTCGCGGATCTGGGCCGATTTTTTTCCCGCAAACACATCGAATCAGCCTATTTAGGCTATTTTTTCCACC
>OIER01000665.1_pt1 | contig 22748 bp, 30 predicted proteins | sample 1581801 | NCBI WGS metagenome assembly OIER01 (sample SAMN03281006, study PRJEB24777) | human gut metagenome | isolation source: fecal sample PR165 from 1 month old male Malay infant, vaginally delivered... | reverse complement strand
TGAATACTAAAGGAATAAATACTAGAGACGATTTTGTTAAATTTCTTGAGAATTTATCTTCAAATGCCAGAAATAATCTAAGTGAGTGGGAGAGCAAAGACTTACCCTCATATTTTGAATCGATGGCATCTTGGGTTGAAGATATGGATGGATATTATTTAAATCAAAAATTACCTGTTCCAGAAAATGTTAACTGGACATTTATTGCAGATATTTTAATGGCTGCAAGAGTTTATGAATAATATTCAATAATAATTGGCTGGGAAGAGTATCAAATCTTCCAGGCTTTTTATTATTTAACGTGTTAAAAAGTATGATGGCGTCCGAATCGTTCCGATGACCCGATAGGTTTAAGTGGCGGTATAAATACTTACGTTTACGCCACTAATCCGTTGAATTGGGTTGATCCATTAGGATTGAAAGCGAAGTGTGCACCGACTCGATAAAATGACCATAACCAGGTGGCATTTGGTAGGCAGTGGCAAGGAAGAGGGATTTATCAAGGCCGTTATTCTTGGTCAAACACAATGCTTAAAGAAGGCGATATTGTTTATGGTGGAGCACCTGGGCAGTCAGGATTTTATTTCGACAAAGCCACTTTAGAAGCTGCTAATGGTAGTCGACAAAAATTATGGGAAAGTTTACAAGTTCTACCTCATGAAAAATATGGGTTTAGAAGTAAGATTCAGATGTATAGAGTCAAACGAGATGCTATTGCTGGTACGGGACAAGCTTTGTCACCAGATACTGAAATGTTAGGAAGCGGTGGCGGTACCCAATTCTTCCTTTCGAATTATAAAAAAGTTCTGGAACCTATTGGTCTTCCATTTGATATTGGGATGTGAAAATGAATTTTGACGCAGAAACTGGTGTTCTTAAATTTAATAAAAGGGTTCTATTAGGACCAAGAGTTACTAAGACAGAGTTGTTTAATAATACAAATGTAAGGTGGGAGGGGTGGCCTGAAAAAAAAGACAATAAAACAGTCTCATACAGAACTATCCTTAAAGGTGACCATGAGTTCGGAGATATATATCTAATAATTGACTTCTTGGTTCCCAATGATCCTAACTCAATAATTCGTAGTTGGCGCTTCGCCCCAGAAAAATTATTGATGGGAAAACAGAATAGACCCGAAGGGAAAGTCACCCGATGTTTAAGGGAATGGTTCAAAACTAAATCTACTATTGTTCTTCCTGTATCAAGGGAGTGGGGACATGTTGATGCTGCTTATGACCCTCATAACCTAACAGGAACAATTCTCTGCCACTATTGCTTAGACCCTCATGAATTGTAAGTGGAGAACTGGTAAAATATATGATTCAATTGAAGTTACTTATATGACTATATCATAGTGTTTCCAATATAAATTGGACTGTTGCCATCCTAAACGAGAAAATAAAAAGGTATAAGCCATTTTGTTGACATAGATGTTACTGGCCTGGATGTAATTGAACCCCGGAAAAATACATTCTTTATCTTAAACACAAAAGATCTTGATGTCTCCGAAAGAATTGTTAAAAGTGCGAGGAGTTGTGGTTGATGTGAAAAAATACTATAAAGGTAACGTTGATTTTATTGCAGGTGAAGGAATTATTCTCAATGAATTCATAGGGGAGGTGGCCACACGACAAATAAATATTATAGATGGCGATTGTTATGCATCTTCCTCTTTGCTAGATAAAAACGAGAAAGTTGGTTTTCTGCTGTATGATGGTAAAAAAAGCGATCTGAACTTAAGTGATACTGAAGACATTTCGAATGAGGAATTTGAAACTTTCTGGAAAACATCAACGAGTTCATTGCAAGAAAAAAAAACAAATAAAGCTCTTGTCTGGAAATGCTGTGGAACCTTTGAAAAAATCCATAGTTATTGCTCACATTGTGAATAATAAAGGGAAATGGGGTAAAGGCTTTGTTCTGTCTCTTTCAAATAAATATCCTTCTGCAAAGGAATACTATCTCAATAGCTTCAATGGAAATAACATCCCAGAATTAGGTACGGTTGATTTTGTCTTGGTTGATGCTAAAGAACAGATATTTATTGCTAATATGTATGCACAAGATGGTATTAAGAAAAATGTCAATGACAAAAATCAATACGTATGTTATGCATCCCTGGAAGTTTGTCTTGAAAAGTTATCTGACTTTGCTTTAGTAAATCGCCTTTCAGTACAAATGCCAAGAATAGGCGCTGGCCTCGGTGGAGGTGATTGGGATGTTATAGAGTCATTGATACTTAAAAAGATTTGCTATAAGATGATCGATTGCAATGTAATAATTTTATAATATAAAATGATAATTTAATAATGCATTTTATTGAATTCAATTGTTGCTTAGAAAAGGATTTTTAATTAAAAGGACAGGCGCTTGAGTATGAAAATATCTATAACAAATACTATTGAAAAAGGAAACGAGTTACACGACAACCAAAAATACGCCGAGGCTTTAGAACAATACCAAAAGGCCTGGCAAGCTCTTCCTGAACCAAAGTCCGAATCAGAATTTGCCAACTGGATCTCTGCATGCATGTACAGCGCATATTTTGATCTTGCGGATTACGTTGAGGCAAAGAAATGGGGAGAGACGGCTTTACGGACACGTGGATCGGATATAGACACTGCACCGTTAATCGACTTGGGTATGGTCTGTTACGAGTTGAATCAATTCAATGAAGCGTATAAATATTTTAACGATGCTTATAACTACGGCAAAGAGCGTGCTTTTCAGGATAGACCTAAAAAATATATTGAGTTCTATCTGCGTAAGAAGGCGTAAGAACAGTAATTTATTCCATTCAAAACAAACCAAACGTTAAACAAGAATGAAGCATTACGTCCCATTCACTATGTAATCTTCTTCTCTGGCACGCATTTGCCTGCTTCCTTCGTTACTTGTTCACAATGTTGTCGACAGACTGTCAGTTTAACAGTGACGAACTCCACCGTGCGAACTGTCGCCCCTATGACTGCTGACCACCCGCAGCGAGTACGACCGTCTCGGCCGTCTGTATCGCCTGGATGTCTTCATCGTCAATGCCGGGCGTCTTCTGGTTCAGGACGGCACGCTGCCGGGCCAGGAGCAATGGCGCTGGGATACGGCCGGTAACCCGTTAGAGGGCGTTGGAGAGAAGAATGTCCATTCCAGACCAGATCTGTTAGATGGGGAAGGCAACAAAATACTAAATACAAAAGGTTTACCGATAAAAACTCGACAATATGAATTTAGGGACTCAAATAACAAGCCTGTTTTTATCCAGGAACATAGTTTAGGGCATGATAAAGCAACCTCAGGTCATGATGCTGAACCTCATTTCACTGTTAGGCCGCCACAAAATTTGAATACAGGTAGCGTTCCGGGTAGTCATGGTCATTATAATTTCGAGAGTTAATAAATGTGGTTTGACAACGCAATAGGGAAAGAAAAAATTAATTTCATGTTTGATGGAGAGTTAAGCATGGAATTAGTCGAGTTCGATGGTTTTACCTTCGAAAGGTTTTCTGATATTTCATGTCGATTTTTTACAAGAAAAATCCCATCTTGCTACCCAAAAAAATGGGAAGAGAGTGAATTCAATGCCCTTTGTATTGTGTTGACATTTGGGGATGTAGTTGAACTTGATGTTAAAGGAATGAAGGTGGGTTTTGTTTGCTCTCCTGTAATTATTTCAACAGAAAATTATAGTAAAATATCTATAACAGATGAAAAATTAAATTTCCATTGTCAATCAAACTTTCTTACAATTGAAGATATCACACCTTATCTGGACGAGCGTTGGGATTGACGAGAATAAAGATGTAGAGCTAATAAATGCATATATGTTTTATGCACGCCATTTGAATTTTTATTATTGATTTTTTTACATGTGAGTTATCAACTTTTAGTAAAGTATTATCCCCACTGCAATTGTTAGTCATTTACGCTGCGAGATGACCGCGAGTTGAAGCAATCCAACTACGACAGAGGGGGGATATTCAGTATGGTCACAGCGATTACGGCTTTCCTGATTTACCGTATCGTCGAGGCATCTCTCTCTACAATGTACAATGTTTATGATCAGCGAAGTTAACCCTCCCGTGGGTATTAAAGTTACCTGTAATACGACTACCGCAATAACTTGGCACGGTAAGAGCGGGACGGTTGCCTGCTTGAAGGATCTGCAGAAAAGGTCACGTACAACCGCCTGAAGGAAGTGATCAGCCAGCCGCGGAATCGCAACAGGCCGCAGACGCAGGTCAGTATCCGCTACGACCCGCTCGGACGCTGCATTAGCAAAATGCGCCAGCAGAGGCTGGGCGGACAGCAAATCGGCAAGCCCCTCACAACCCGGTTTTTCTGGGAAGGGTTCCGCCTGCTGCATGAGCTGCATGGAGACGTGCCGGTGATTTACGTCTAAAGCGACCATGACAGCTACGACCCGCTGGCGCGTATTGATGGCGTTGATGTCCCGGAGATCTTCTGGTTCCACTGCCAGCCCAACGGCACGCCGGAGGGGATGACGGATAGCGAAGGGCAGGTGCGCTGGGAAGGGGTGAACAGCGCCTGGGGCAAGATGCTGCGGGAAAGCGAGACGCAGGGATCAGGATATTCCCAGAACCTGCGGATGCAGGGGCAATACCAGGACCGTGAGACAGGGTTGCACGACAATCTGTTCCGGTATAACGACCCGGACTGCGAACGGTTTACGCAGCAGTACCCTATAGGGCTGGCGGGGGGGATAAATCTTTACCTGTATGCGTTGAATGCGCTGGGGTGGGTTGATCCGTGGGGGTTGAAATGCAAGTTAAAAAAATGACTTACTGCCTGGACAATCACATCACTTAAATCAGGATGCTGCATTCCGTGACATTATACCTACTAATAGTGGAGCGGCGATCAAATTAGAAGGTAATGCGTTTACTCAACCAGGTACTCCGCACTATGAAGCTCATAAATCTTTAGAACAGTTTTGGAATCAATTTAGGAAAGGCGGCGCTTCATACCGAGAAATGCCTTCCAACCTCCAATATACTCAGGCATTGAAGCATTCACTGGAGGCGGCAGGATTACCAGCAAATCAGGTTAAAGAAGCTGTCAGGTATAGTATTCAAAATCGAATAGAACATGGTGCGCTTGGTGGCATGAACGTACCTAGGATCTCCGGAAGAATAAATCAGGTTAAAACATGAAAATATCCCAGTTAGCAATAGACAGGTTAAATAAAATTAATTGGTTTGTTAATCTTGGTATGGCGACGACACTCCCCGGGGTTATCCAAACTAAGTCCCTTAGCTTATTTATAAAAGGCTTGAAAAGTGATGGATGGGAAAGTGCCACTTTGGAGGCTGGTAATGAAATAACGGGTTTTCTCGCAAAAAAACATACTAGCAAATATCAATACTGGAACTCTTTGGTCAAAGACGCTAAGAAAGTTGTGGAGAATGATATTATCCCAAAAATCACCTTCCCAGAGTCTGAGATAGTTACAATGACTGAGAGCTTAAAATGGGACCTTATGAATTTCTTGCTTGAAGATGCGTATAGTTCTCTACTACAAGAGCCATTCTTTTTTGACGGATTAATTAGTGTTTATGAAGCTGGGCATATGCCCTGTGGATGGTCAGGTACTTGGCCAGCGGGAAAACTGGTTATTTATTGATACATTGCCCGCAATAAAAAATCCACGCTAAGCTTGGATTATTTCATTCAAAACATATCAAACGTTAAACAAGAAGTTCATCACGTCGCCATCTTTAACGATGTAATCTTTATCGACGGGACATCTTTACCGGCAATGCCCAACGCCCGTCGCCGCGCCGCTGGTCCCGCCGCTGGGATTACGACTACCGTAATAACCTGGTGCGGGAAGAGCGGGACGATAACCCGTTCAGCTGGTATCGCTGGCAGTACGACAGCGCCGGGCGCCTGCTGGTTCAGGACGGCACGCTGCCCGGTCAGGAGCAGTGGCGCTGGGATGCGGCTGGTAACCCGTTAGAGGGCGCTGGAGAGAAGATTGCCCATAACCGGGTCACGCAACTGAACGGTATTCGCTGGCGCTATGACATCCACGGCCGTACCGTGGAGAAGGATAACGGCCAGATCCGGCACTACCAGTACGATGGCGAACACCGCCTGGGGCAAGCTGCTCCGGGAGAGCGAGACGCAGGGATCAGGATATTCCCAGAACGAGCGGATGCAGGGGCAACACCTGCATTGTGAGAGAGTTGCACGACAATCTGTTCAGGTATTACGACCCGGACTGCGGACGGTTTACGCATCAGGACCCGATAGGGCTGGCGGGGGGATAAATCTTTACCTGTATGCGCCGAATGCGCTGGGGGAATCCTATAGGTTTAACAGCTTGCAAAAATGGAAGCCCTAAACGGTCAGTGAGAAACATGTCATTTGCTGACTGGATTAAAAGAAAGGCAAAAGGTGGGAATAATACCCATGTGTATTTAGGATTTAGAATCACTGAAGAACCGCTAAATCGCGGTCATGCAAGGAGCATAGAACAAGCAGTTATTCACAATAATCCCCATTTTGAAAATTCTATCAATAGCATAAGTCCTACAAGAAAGTTATACTCGGATGCTGTTTCGTGAGGTGAAAACTGTCTTAATAACAATGGGATTAATGTAAAATGGCCGACAGACTTACAGTAGTGTCAGGAAATGAAAAGCAAAAAAAGTGGCCTAAAGAAGGCGATGTTTTTTACTTTCAGTTAAATGATGGTCGATTAGGCTATGGTATGGTCGCCCTGGGTAAAATAGATGTCGGCCCATTCAAAAATGCTATAGTTATATATATGTATGACTATTTTACATCTTCGCTTCAAGAAGATGCTGTATTGGCAAAAGATAATTTGCTATTGCCACCAATTATTACTGATAATTCATGTTGGAAAAACGGTTATTTCGTAACGTTTAAAACTATCGAAACGAGCGAAGTGGATATTTTACCACAGCATTATTTTAAAAATCCTGTCAGAAATAAAATATATGATCAGCATGGAATGCCAATTGAATCGCCGACTGAGAATATACCAGTCGGTGAAGAGTCGATTCAATTCTATAAAAGCATTATAAAATCTATAGAAAGCTTTGTTAACTAATAGGCTAGACCGGGGAGGTATTTCCGGCCTTTGCTTACGCAATGAGAAAAATCATAAGCATACAAACAGACACTACCACTTTAGTTATTTATGATTTGATGTCATTAAAGCATAGAATAAATGAAGACGTAGATTGGTGGAGTCTTCCAGAAGATGAAGTAGAAGAGGTAAATAAAGGGAATGTATTATTTCTCAATCTTGGGGATGATGGCGCCTATAAAGTCAATATTAAAAAAACTTACCTAAAAACATGTTTAGAATGAGTGACGGAAAACACTTCCAGAAAGCGAACAGACAATTATATTATAAAATGAATAATGACTCATCATATAGAGCTTCCCTTGAGGAAAAATTCCCGGGAATATTTGAAAAGGTTTCACCAGGTAAGCGTGGCGCGTTCCTAAGAACAGCTCCAACAGGTTCTGGTTGGGAAACAACTTGGCATCATCATGAGCGAGTTGGTGGGTTGTTACAATTGGTTAATGGGCCAGATCATAACTCTAAGCATCTGGATTATCACCCGAAAGTATATGGTGGAAGAAAAATTTGGGGAGGGTGGTTCTCGATGCAGATAATTGTGAGGGTATAATGAATACATATACATCTATAGATGAATTAATAGCAAGTCTTTCTCAGTTAGAGCCTGGTGAATGGATTTATACTAATATAAACACATGGGAAGCACGGCCTGAAGATACTCACTTCTTTTATATTCCTTGGGATTATATCCAAAGTTTGGAGGATGACGAAATATACCTTGATGAAGAGGATCTGGAAATGCCATTAGCAGTAGAAACTTTTTCTTTGAAAGGATGGATGTTAGTCAGTTCTTTGAACTATATTGTGAAGAATAAAAATAGTGGAGGTCATGGGAATAAATGGTTTATCGATGAGGTGAATTATTATAGGGAAAATGACACATATAGAACATGATTTTAATAATGATGAGCAGTTCGCTTAATTAAGCAACCAATTCGAAATGCCTTGACAAAAGCCCACGCTCTGTCGTTTCTGGAATGCGGGGCGGAAAAGCTCCCATAGCGCATGATACACAGTGGAGCGGGAAAAATAGATCTTATGTCCTACACCAGAGAACCCCTATCCAACATGGAGGCGGTATTTATGATGATTGATAATCAAGTAATCGTTACAACAAAATATCACCTTGACATTCTAGAACGTGCTTATCATTTTTGAGGTATAATATGCAAAGACAAGTGCTTATCGAACTAATAAGGAAAATCCAACACTGCGAAGGGACAGAAGAAGAAGCTGATAATGACATCGACCTCCTTTGTAGAATTGTCGCAGATCCTCAGGCAGCTAATTATATTTATTATGAAGAACTTAGCGCAGAAGAAATTGCGGATAAAATTATAAGTTATAAACCACTTCAATTATAAGTAGTATTCGGGGGGCGCAATGAGTCCCCCATATTGAAAAAAAACCATCCCAAAGCTTGGTTTTTTTTCATTCAAAACAAATCAAACGTTAAACAAGAAGTTCATTACGTCGCCATGTTTAACGATGTAATCTTTATCGATGGGACAACTTTACCGGCAATGCCCAGCGCCCGTAGCCGCGCCGCTGGTCCCGCCGCTTGGAGTACGATTATCGCAATAACGTGGTGCGGGAAGTACGGGACGATAACCCGTTTAACTGGAACCGCTGGCAGTACGACAGCGCCGGTCACCTGCTCGTTAAGGACGGCACGCTGCCCGGTCAGGAACAGTGCCGCTGGGATGCGGCTGGTAACCCGTTAGAGGGCGCTGGAGAGAAGATTGCCCATAACCGGGTCACGCAACTGAACGGTATTCGCTCGCGCTATGACATCCACGGCCGTACCGTAGAGAAGGATAACGGCCAGATCCGCTGGCACTACCGGTACGACGGCGAACACCGCCTGACGGAGGTTATCAGCCAGCCGCGGGATCGCAACAGGCCGCAGACGCAGGTCAGCTTCCGCTACGACCCGCTCGGACCACGCATCAGCAAAATGCGACGCCAAATGCAAGGCGGACAGCTAACCGGCAAGCCGGTTTGTCTGGGAAGGGTTCCGTCTGCTGCAGGAGCTGCACGGAGACGTGCCTCTGACCTATGTCTACAGCGACCAGGACAGCTACGACCCGCTGGCGCGAATTGACGGCGTGGAAGCGCCGGAGATCTTCTGGTTCCACTGTCAGCCCAACGGCACGCCGGAGCGGATGACGGATAGCGAAGGGCAGGTGCGCTGGGAAGGGGTGAACGGCGCCTGGGGTAAGCTGCTGCGGGAAAGCGAGACGCAGGGATCAGGATATTCTCAGAACCTGCGGATGCAGGGGCAATACCTGGACCGTGAGACAGGGCTGCACTACAATCTGTTCCGGTATTACGACCCGGACTGCGGACGGTTTACGCAGCAGGACCCGATAGGGCTAAGAGGCGGGTTAAACTTATACAGTTATGTATCAAATCCTCTTAAATATATTGATCCGCTTGGGTTAAATCCTTTAGCTTTACCTGCACCTACGTCTTTAGATCCATGGGGAACTGGTGCTACTTTAAATTCTATTCCAGTACCGAAGGGTGGAATAATAGTTGAAATGGCTATGTCACCAGGGCAATCTACCCCAGGTGGATGGGCTACATTAGATCATATACCTAATGTGAATTATGTTAGAAATGAGTTGGCTGTAATTCCCGAATTTAAACCAGAAATATCGCATGTTCAAAAATTCTATATACCTGAAGGTGTTCAAATTCAAACGGGTCCTGTAGGACCCCAAGTTTCTGGCGGTAAGATTTACCCTGGAGGAGGAACTCAGGTACAAATACTTAATTATAAAGATAGAGCAAAGCTTGTACCTGTTGGCAAACCAAGAAAAATCTATAGTGGTAAATGTGGTGGCTGATATGAATACTATTGTCAATTTTAGTGTGTTAGATGAGCTTGGTAAATATGATAAAGAGTCAAATCCCAATAAGTTGAGCGTATTTGATTTATTGCCAACAGGAGTATCATGGTTGTATGGTACTAAAAAGATAGAAATCAGAGATGACAATAAAATAATTCCACTTTTATTGTTGGGTGATACTGGAGTAGCCTTAGTTAGAGCGCCGTTTGATAAAGATAAATCTCAGGCTTATATTTTAAATCCGGCAGGTGATATTATGTGGAATGTTAAAGGTATTATTGATAAAAAAATAAAAGATATCATTTTCCATGATGTTTATTATATATCTGATATTCTTTTCTTTTTTATTAATGTAAATGGTTGTGATTATCGGTTTTCATTCGATGTAGACACGGGTATAGCTGGAGAAATAATTCAAAGTTATTAGAAGTTACCAAGCCGGGCAAGAACTTAAATCTTCCCGGCACTTTTATTATTTAATTCCCGTTCAGTACGCTAAACATTCCGTCTTTAATTCCCCTGACCACCTGTTTAGCCTGATAAAGCTGCTCGCGCAGCTCCTGCATCTCGTTATTATCCGCCATCAGCACAATGCACCCCTCCGAAATCTTCACCGTCACGCCCCGCCCTGTCTCAAATCCCGCCTCTGCGAGCCAGTTACCCTTAAGGTGCAGGCTGGGGCTGCGCGAATATCCGGTAGGGACTTTGGTTTTACGGTTGGTGTGCGCGGGGGTAAATGCCCGCGTCCCGGCAGTGGCTGCGGTGGCATATGGAAGTGCGGTGCGGCCGGGCCCCGGTCATTAAACATAATGCAGGAGATTATGCGCACTCTCGCCGGGCGGCCACAAAGGCGAACCCGACCCGCTGTGCGCGGCTCGTGTTCGCATAATCTGCATTATGTCGGGCGCCCCCGCGTTCGGCCCCGCAGCCCGGAGCTGCGCACAGCTCACTGACGTTCGCTCTGCTGTCGGCGGCGGCGTTGTTCTTCGGCAGGTCGCCGCCTTCCCTGGCGGCTCCGGTGCGGTTCTGCGGCGGCGGTGTCGTGTGAAAGCCTGCTGAAAAGGGTTGTCGGCCTGCGGCCTCCGCTGAAGGGCTTAATGCCCGCCCGGCGTCGTCTGGCTGCGGCGGCTCGTGCCGCGCAAAAGACCGCGCGTCACTCGTTCCCGCCTCGCCAGCTTCCGCCACCCGCCCTGGTTCTGTGTGGTCATGCAGGGTCAACCCCCGGTCAGGCAGCGGTGCCACAGGGCGCCGTGCCGTCGCCTGCGGGCTCTGTGCCGCCCGCCCCCGCAGAACCCGCGCCAGCCACGCAGCAAGCTGCGCGTCTGTCACGGGTTGCCGTGGGAGGCACAGTGTGATCCCGGAGCAGAACCGGTAATGACAGGGAGGAACGGCGGTGGTATGGTGAACGGGCTTCAAAAGGCGCGTCGGGAAAGTTGAGTTAACGTGCTGTTAAATAAGTAAAAGGTGATAGCCGGGAAGCCAGAAACGGCGCGGGCGGTAGCGTGTTAAAAAGTATGATGGCGTCGGGATCGTTCCGATGACCCGATAGGGGTGGCGGGGGGGATAAACCTTTACCAGTATGCGCCGAATGCGCTGAAATATATTGATCCTCTTGGCTTATCATCAACGACTTTCTATCATGCTAGTGATATTCGGGGCGAGATTAATCCTTCTATGGGGAGGCATGGATTAGATTTTAATCCTTCTAATCAAGGTGGTTTTTACGTAACTACTGATAAATCACAGGCTATTAAATGGGCAGAGCTGAGAGGACATCCAACTATAACGCAATTTGATATACCGAATTCAGAACTCGATAAACTAAATATAAAAGTATTTGAGTCTGCTGATAATGAATGGGCTAAATTTGTAACTCAGGGTAGAGCCAACACACTTGCACATAGTTATGATGCTGTAAGTGGACCAATGTTAGCAAACCCAGGTGCTGTAAAAAAAGGAGGAAAGGCTAAGCCCATAGGTTCACAGCTTGCTATTTTCTCAAATAAAGCAGCAGCCGTGTTTGAACGTTATAAAGTAAAAAAAAGTGTAAAGGTCAATGAATATTATCGATGGTATTCAATTCAGTAATTCTAATGAAAGTGTTATTTTTAATTACTATAGTTGGGTTGAGTTGATTAAAGCGATTATTGTTAAATATGCGAATAAAACAGAGAGTGAGGCTGAACGTATAGTATTAGCCTCTCCACTTGTTCGTATTAAGGAAAATGACTACATGTCTGTCGCTTTGCGCAGTCATGAAAGTGAGTATCATTGGGCAATGTTAATTGCTTATGGTGATCAATATTGGACAAAGGGAGTTTCTCCAGATGAACCTGACGGATACTTTGAGTGGGAAAAAGAATACAGGAAAAAAAATAATCTGGCAGAAGATAACTTTATTTTTAGTGATTAAGTTAAATAAAAAATTTAAGAAGTAATATCTTGTCAGTTTTATTGTATGTTATGGCATTATTATGTTGAGGCATATAGTAATATCTCGTAGCGATCCCTTGTTAAGACTTAAAGCTCCGCTAAGAATTATAATGTAATCATATGCTATAAGTGGATTCGTCTCTGTAAAACCAACGGAAGATTTAATTATTACTTGCGATAAGACAAACTGAGAGGCAAAGGATGAGCACAGTTTACGAAGTTATTTTAGCCCTATATAAAACCACTCGAAGAAATCGACGAAGCGATACCTGCTCATGTGGAGTGGCTTAAAAAGGGGTACGCAGAGGGGATTTTCCTGACATCCGGTAGAGGGATCCCAAGAAACGGTAGTGTCATTCTCGCTAAATGCGAGAGTCTTGCTTCTCTTGAAGAGCTCTTACGCGAGGATCCTTTTCAGAGGTTAAAGCTTGCGACTGTTGAGATCATTCCCTTTGAACCCAGTATGAAGACAGAACTCTTAGACAATGTGTTTTGACCCCGCAATAAAAAAAACACGCCAGGGCGTGGTTTTTTTCATTAAAGACGACTCAGACGTTGAACAGGAAGTTCATCACGTCGCCATCTTTAACGATGTAATCTTTATCGACGGGACATCTTTACCGGCAATGCCCAACGCCCGTCGCCGCGCCGCTGGTCCCGCCGCTGGGATTACGACTACCGTAATAACTTGGTGCGGGAAGTACGGAACGGTAACCCGTTTAACTGGTACCGCTGGCAGTACGACAGAGCCGGGCGCCTGCTCGTTAAGTACGGCATGCTGCCCGGTCAAGAGCAGTGGCGCTGGGATGCGGCTGGTAACCCGTTAGAGGGCGCTGGAGAGAAGATTGCCCATAACCGGGTCACGCAACTGAACGGTATTCGCTGGCGCTATGACATCCACGGCCGTACCGTAGAGAAGGATAACGGCCAGATCCGGCACTACCGGTACGATGGCGAACACCGCCTGGGGCAAGCTGTTGCGGGAAAGCGAGACGCAGGGATCAGGATATTCCCAGAACCTGCGGATGCAGGGGCAATACCTGGACCGTGAGACAGGGTTGCACGACAATCTGTTCCGGTATAACGACCCGGACTGCGAACGGTTTACGCAGCAGTACCCGATAGGGCTGGCGGGGGGGATAAACCTTTACCAGTATGCGCCGAATGCGCTGGGGTGGGTGGATCCGTGGGGGTTGAGTCGTAAATGTAAGGATCCATCTAAAGAAGCTACGAGATGGCAAGGTCAAGGTGATTACAAAGTATAGATGTCTACAAAAACAGGAAACTGAAAAAAGGCACGATTCTGTATGCATTATATCCAAACGGTGATACTCCTCCATCATATGCAGTGACTTATCCAACCGTTAGGCAAAATAAAGGAAATGCTATAGGCTACCATGAAGCACTTCAGGTTAAAATAGATCCTCATCGTACATTAAGAACGCAAGTTAGAGCTTATTATGTAAGTGAGGATATTGATGTAGCATATGGAAGAGCATTGGCTAATGAGATATATGGTCGAGGGGGGGATGCAATTCTTTATCCCTGAGGAATTTAGAAATCTATTGATACCGGGGAAGGTCATTAGCATATGATTAATTTTAAAATTAACGTGGTAAATGGTAAGGTTGAGTTAGACAATAAATGTCTTTTAATACAAAGGGAGGAGGAATTTATAACTTCTGATCTTTACAAATATCTTGAATCAGAAAATAAAATGCAGAAATTAATTCCCCATCATTATACAGTTAATACCGTTCTTTGGTCGGGAAAGGAATTCGAGATTATAATACAACCATTATGCTTCAGTAATTTGCCATTTACGGTGCAATTAATTTATAAAGAGGGAGGGTATTATAAGGCAATAAATGATTGGAATAAGGTTTCTAACATTGATATGCTAAATAAAGAAGTCGAATTTTTATATCAATGGGTGTCGGGTGAATATGATCTTGGCAAACCAGATGAAAAAGAAAAACATAGTATAATGTGGCACTTGGAATGGGGTGATATAACTATTTGCTATGATGTTAAATCATTTAATTGCGGTGTTTATTTAACGTGGAATTAACTATTAAATAAGGTTGTCATATTGTGCTGATAACCCGCTTGAAGGTTCCGCTGATAAGGTCACGCACAATCGCCTGACGCAGCTGAACGGCATTCGCTGGCGTTATGACATCCACGGCCGCACCGTGGAGAAGGATAACGGCCAGACCCGCTGGCACTACCGCTACGACGGCGAACACCGCCTGACGGAAGTCATCAGCCAGCCGCGGGATCGCAACAAACCGCAGACGAAGGTCAGCTTCCGCTACGATCCGCTCGGTCGCCGCATCAGCAAAACGCGCCGCCAGATGCTGGGCGGACAGCCAACCGGTAAGCCGGTTACCAACCGGTTTGTCTGGGAAGGGTTCCGGCTGCTGCAGGAAGTGCACGGGGATGTGCCGCTGACATACGTTTACAGCGATCAGGACAGCTACGACCCGTTGGCGCGTATTGACGGCGTTGATGCCCCGGAGATTTTCTGGTCCCACTTCCAGCCGAACGGCACGCCGGAGCGAATTCTGCTCACCATGTTATACCCGTTGAGGTGTGGAAAGAGGAGCAATCATTCTTCAATAATATTGGCATCGGAAAAGACATGAACTCTGCGTTTAATGGTATTAATTTTCCAGGTAGCGCATCAGCGATGAAACAAGATGCAGGGAAAGGTATGGATATCTTCCATAGCAGTAATCATCATAACTATAGTGACATTCTCCGTCGGCGTATTGCTCGTGTTGAGTAACGATATATTTCTGGAAGATTAGATGCTAAAGGAGCGAGGATAGTTATAAGGCGGGTCTAGATTGATATGAAGAATAAAATTTGGATGGGTCATTTTCCCACAAAAAAATCAGGGGAATGAATTAATGTCCTATTATGTGATCATGAATGACTTTGAATCATCACTCATGCCAAGAAATTTACAGGGCATGGTTGATGAAAGATTACAGATCAATGAAAACTGGGAAATAGAAGGCTCTGCATTTTCCTTCCCTTATCGAATAACAGACGATGCATGCCCAGACCGTATTTATTTGTTGTGCAATAAAAATGTTGGGGCTTTGAAATTTGACTATTATAAAAAAGACTTTGGACACTTGATGGATAAGTCTTTATTTTCAATTTTTGAAAATTATAAGCACACTGTTTTTTTTGGCCGAGATATAACACCAGTTTCGATTGGGAATGGTCAAGTTCTTCGGGATGATTTTAAATATGTATATTTTCCAGGTGGCGATGTAATAGATGAGGATAAATCTATTCTTGAAGAGGATAAGTTCGGAGATATCATCCCTTTTAAAATTGAGTTCAAGGATGATGCGCTGGAATATGATATACTTTCGTTGAATGACACATTGTTAGGTGGTTTTATCATTGTTAAACAAGAAGTCAAGGAAGTTATAGAAAGTAAAGGCTTCCGAGGGGTGAAACTTGTTCCACTGGAAAATGCTTTAGACGTTTTCTGTGAAGATTATTTCTACGAAATAGACTCAAATCGTAAAAGAAAGGGCAATAAACTACCTTAATATTGAATAGTGTCGTGCCATTATTGATTCTTTGTTTTTCTTTTTTAATGGCGCGAAGAAGTTCTTTGGATTATGAGTACATTTTTCAACTATGGATCATGGTAATTTTAAGAGTAGCCAATAATGTTAACTCTTAAAGAGGAATAATGCATATAAAAAATACTATCCAAGACTTTGTTAACAAATTCAAAATGAATGATTTAAATATGGGAGAGATGGACTATGCAGACGATGAAAATGAAACTTCTTTTCCTGTAAATTTAAATGGTGAAATTCGATTTTTTTATAGCCATTTGATTTTAAATGACCACCCAACATTTGATGGTGCATTCATTATACAGATTGTTGAGCCCCAAGAGCTTAATAAAATGTTATCAGGCTGGCGAGTTCAAAATGACACGACCTGGCGCGATGAATATATAATCTTTGCTGAACGAAATGGAGATGTTCTTTTTTGTGATACCCAAAATATCACATCTCCTGTTTATGGTAGTATTCAAAAAAGAAATTTCATTATTTCCAATTCGTTAGCCGACTTTTTGGATGCTTTTTGTTCTGCCATTGAGATCGAACAAAATAAATATGATGGTGATGCTACAGATGATGATTTTAATTTCAGAGAGGACTTTCTGGAAGATATCGATTTAATGCTAAAAAGCAAGCTTAAGGATGTTGAGGCAGAAGGTTTTAAGCAATTCTTTTTTGGCTAGGTTAATAATAAAAACTAACACTTTTAGAATCCTCCTTACTTCTGACAACATTTTTCGCTTAAAACCACTTTTATATAGGCAAGGAGGTCTCTTTTCGATTGATAATGAATAAGCATATGAAAAACGGTTTCGATAAATTTGATGAAAAAGTTACATCTCTTGTAGAAAAAGGAAACGAGTTACACGACAACCAAAAATACGCCGAGGCTTTAGAACAATACCAAAAGGCCTGGCAAGCTCTTCCTGAGCCAAAGTCCGAATCGGAACTTGCTAACTGGATCTCTGCATGCATTTACAGCGCATATTTTGATCTCGCGGATTACGTTGAGGCAAAGAAATGGGGAGAGACGACATTACGGACACGTGGATCGGATATAGACACTGCACCATTAATCGACCTGGGTATGGTCTGTTATGAGCTGAATCAATACGATGAAGCGTACAAATATTTTAACGATGCTTATAATTACGGCAAAGAACGAGCATTTCAGGATAGACCTAAAAAATACCTTGAGTTCTATCTGCGCAAGAGGGCTTAAGTTCGTTAACTTAAAAAAAATCCACGCCAAAGCGTGGATTTTTTATTGAAAACAAATCAAACGTTAAACAGGAAGTTCATTACATCGCCATCTTTAACGATGTAATCTTTCCCTTCTGCACGCATCTTGCCTGCTTCTTTCGCGCCTTGCTCACCCTTGTAGGTGATAAAGTCTTCAAACGCGATAGTCTGCGCACGAATAAAGCCTTTCTCGAAGTCGGTATGGATCTTACCAGCAGCCTGAGGCGCAGTCGCACCCACAGGAATTGTCCACGCACGCACTTCTTTCACGCCAGCGGTGAAGTAGGTCTGCAGGTTCAGCAGCTCATAGCCTGCACGAATTACGCGGTTCAGGCCCGGCTCTTCCAGACCCAGCTCGGCCATGAACTCTTCACGGTCGGCGTCGTCCAGCTCAGCGATGTCGGATTCAACGGCAGCGCACACGGCAACAACCACAGAACCTTCCGCCGCGGCGATTTCACGCACTTTGTCCAGGTACGGGTTGTTCTCGAAACCGTCTTCGTTAACGTTGGCGATGTACATGGTTGGCTTCAGGGTCAGGAAGCTCAGGTATTTGATCGCCGCCTTGTCTTCTTCAGTCAGGTTTTTCAGCGCGCGCAGCATGCCGGCGTTTTCCAGCTGTGGCAGACATTTTTCCAGCGCAGCCAGTTCCGCTTTCGCGTCCTTGTCGCCGCCTTTGGCTTTCTTCTGCACGCGGTGAATTGCACGTTCGCAGGTGTCGAGGTCAGAGAGCGCCAGCTCGGTGTTGATGACGTCGATGTCGTCAGCCGGATCCACTTTGTTGTTAACGTGGATGATGTTGTCGTTCTCGAAGCAGCGCACTACGTGGCCGATCGCTTCGGTTTCACGAATGTTGGTCAGGAACTGGTTACCCAGACCTTCGCCTTTGGATGCGCCTTTTACCAGGCCCGCGATGTCCACGAATTCCATGGTGGTGGGCAGAATGCGCTGCGGCTTCACGATTTCCGCGAGCTGGTCCAGACGCGGGTCCGGCATTGGCACCACGCCGGTGTTCGGTTCGATGGTACAGAACGGGAAGTTCGCCGCTTCGATACCCGCTTTTGTAAGCGCGTTAAACAGGGTGGATTTGCCCACGTTTGGCAGACCGACGATACCGCATTTGAATCCCATTTCTAAATCACCTTAATATCTTGATAATCAATCCGTTAACGATAACCGATTGATGAAAAGTAAATAACTACGCCTATTATACACGTAACCCGCATGACGCGCGGTAAAAAAGCCGTATCGGGCGGATTATTGCGCTTTGAAAGCGTGTAAGCGGTTTGTCGCTTTGGTTAAGCCGTCTTGCAGCCAGATTTCCGTGCAGCGCGCCGCTTCGTCTACCGCCTCATCAATCAGTTTCTGCTCAGAAACCGGTGGCTTACCGAGCACGAAACCGACAACTTTGTTTTTATCGCCCGGATGGCCGATTCCCACGCGCAAACGGTGGAAATTCGGGTTATTGCCCAGCTTGCTGATGATGTCTTTAAGACCGTTGTGGCCGCCGTGCCCGCCGCCCAGCTTGAATTTTGCCACGCCAGGGGGAAGATCCAGCTCATCGTGGGCGACCAGAATTTCATCCGGATTGATGCGATAAAACGTTGCCATCGCCGCCACGGCTTTACCACTCAGATTCATAAAGGTAGTGGGGACCAGCAGGCGAACATCCGCGCCAGCAAGGTTGATACGTGAGGTATACCCGAAGAATTTAGGTTCTTCACGCAGGGGAGCACGTAACCGCTCGGCCAGCAGATCGACGTACCATGCCCCGGCATTGTGGCGGGTAGCCGCATATTCTGCGCCCGGGTTGGCGAGGCCGACAATCAGTTTAATCGTCACGATTCAATTCCTAATGGGTTCCAGATCTGGCGCGTAGTTTACTGTCTGGCGCGCCGCTTGACAAAATTCTGCGATCGTCACAGCGAAATACGAATAATTACTTACCTGAACAATTAGAATTTCAAGCTGTTCAACGTGTTATTTGTAAACTTTTGTCTGGGAGTTATCTGTAATTGTGATCATTCACGCAACTCATAAAAGGAGCGTTGTCTATACTTTACACACAAGGATTAGGGGCTTTTCCCCTGACAACCCAAAGTTCCGGAGGTGACACATGAAACGCAAAAACGCTTCGCTACTCGGTAACGTGCTGATGGGTTTGGGGCTGTTTGTGATGGTCGTCGGCGTAGGTTATTCCATATTAAACCAGCTGCCGCAGCTTGATCTTCCGCAATACTTCGCGCATGGCGCGGTACTGAGCATCTTCCTCGGTGCGGTATTGTGGCTCGCCGGGGCGCGCGTGAGCGGACATGAGGAAGTCTGCGATAAATACTGGTGGGTGCGCCACTACGATAAACGCTGCCGTCGAGATCAGCATAAGCACAGCTAGTGCCATGACGAAAGAATACCGAAACGACTCCCTGGGAGTCGTTTTTTTTTGCATCAAGGGTTGACCCTCACGTAACGTAAGGCGCCAGAGTGGCGGCACTGGCAAAGAAAAGGAGCAGTTATGTTGATTCAGGTGGGTGAACTGGCGAAACGGGCCGGTATCACCGTACGCACATTGCATCACTATGAGCAAACAGGAGTGTTGCTGCCTTCTGCCAGAAGCGCGGCAGGTTACCGGCTTTACAACCTGGCGGATGTTCAGCGCCTGCATATGATCCAGGCGCTGGCAAAAGCGGGGCTGGAACTTGCTGAAATCAGGGATTACCTGGAACAGGAGTCGCTGTCGTTAACCGAGTTACTCGATGCGCAAATCACGTTGCTGGATAAACAGCTGCGTAGCATACATACGCTGCGCGACCGGCTGGTCGAACTGCGTACCGGGCTTCTCGACGATGCGGCGCCGGACCTGGAATCCTGGCTACAGATTCTGGAGTTAATGAATATGTACGATCGCTGGTTTAGCAAAGAAGAGTTACAGCAGCTGCCGTTTGCGGTGCAGAAGGACGCGCTGGCGGCTATCTGGTCAGGGCTGGTGGCAGAGGCCAACGCGCTGCTGGAGCACCATATACCCGTTACGGACGAGAGGGCGAAGGACCTGGCGACGCGCTGGATGGAGCGCCTGGAGCAGGACACGGCGGGCAAACCGGAGTTTCTTACCCGGCTGAACGAGATGCACAGCGTAGAGCCACAGATGCAGGCGCAAACCGGCATCACGCCGGAGATGACGGATTACATTACGCGCGCGTTTGCGGAATCCAAGCTCAGCATATGGGAGAAGTACCTTACTCCCAAAGAGATGGCCTTTACGCGGAAGCATTACTTTGATCGCATGATGGAGTGGCCGCCGATGGTGGCGAAGCTGCATCAGGCGCAGCGGGAAAATCTCGACCCCGCCTCTGACGATGCCCAAAAGCTTGCCGAAAACTGGCTGGCGCTGTTCCAGTCGTACGCGGGCACCAACCCGGAGACCCAGCAAAAGTTTCGCACGGCCATGCAGCAGGAGCCGCATCTGATGAAGGGAACCTGGATGACGCCTGCCGTGCTTGCATGGCTCCAGCAGGCCATCGGGGTGATGATGCAGAGACGTTTCTCTGCATCAGGCGGCTCACAGATCCGCTAACGCGGCTTCACGGTTAGGATAAAAGGCAAGGCGACCAGGGATCGGCTGCACGCCCGCACGCGCCATGGTGCGCAGGGGCTGGAATTCGAGGTTACTCACCCGCAGCTCACAGCCTTCAGGCAGACGTTTCACAAAGCGCTGGAAGGCGTCCAGGCCGCCAGCATCCAGCACCGGTACGGCATCCCATTTCAGCACTACAACCCGTTTGCCCGCGATGCGAGACTCCAGATCGCTGAACAGACCTTCCGCCGCGGCGAAGAACAGCGGGCCAATCACGCGCAGAACCAGCACATCGTCAGGCACCTCCACGTTAACCGGGGAGAGGCGCGTCATTTGCGCAATACGGCGCATAAACAGCAGGGACGCCAGCACGATCCCGACGCTGATGGCGATAACCATATCGAACAGCACGGTCAGCGACATGCAGATCAGCATCACGATGATGTCGTCTTTCGGTGCCCGACGCAGCAGGTTTACCACCTTGTGCGCCTCACTCATGTTCCAGGCCACCATCAGCAGCAGGGCGGCCATGGCGGAAAGCGGTAGCCAGGAGAGCAGCGGGGCGAGGATCATCAGGGCGAGGATCACCAGCAGGGAGTGGATAACTGCCGAAACGGGTGACGTTGCACCCGCGCGCACGTTGGCCGCAGAACGGGCGATGGCTGCCGTGGCGGTAATACCGCCAAAGAACGGTGCGATGAGGTTCCCTAACCCCTGACCAACCAGCTCGCTGTTGGCTTTGTGCTTGGTGCCGGTCATCCCGTCCAGAACGACGGCGCAGAGCAGGGATTCAATCGCCCCCAGCATCGCCATCGAGAACGCGGCGGGAAGCAGGGCGCGCAGGGAATCCCAGCTTAAGGTAAAGCTGGATCCGGGCATATCCCACGGCAGCACCAGCTGCGGCAGCAGCTGCGGAATGCCGCTCCCCTGCGAACCGTCCGCAAGAACATAGTGGAACTGCGAGCCGATAGTGGCGACATGGCCGCCGAACATATTGACGATGGCCATCACCGCGCAGCCCAGCAGCAGCGCGGGCAGATGGCCCGGCAGTCGAATGCCAAGACGAGGCCAGACGATCAGCGTGCCCAGCGTCACAATCCCGATGGCGGCGTCGCCCAGGTTGGCCGTCGGCAGCGCCATAAACAGCGCACCCACTTTCTGTAAATAGTGCTCCGGAACATGGGGCATTTGCAGGCCGAGGAAATCCTTGATCTGCATGGTTCCGATGGTGATCCCAATCCCCGAGGTGAACCCCAGCGTGACGGAAAGGGGGATGTACTCAATCAGCCGCCCAAAGCGGGCCAGACCAAACAGAATCAAAAAGACGCCGGACATTAGGGTGGCGACCAGCAGGCCAGCCAGACCAAACTGCTGCGAAACGGGGTAGAGGATCACCACAAAGGCGGCGGTCGGGCCGGAGACGCTGAAACGTGAGCCGCCGGTCAGGGCAATGACGATCCCTGCCACGGCCGAGGTATACAGGCCATACTGCGGCGCAACGCCGCTGCCAATGGCCAGCGCCATCGCCAGCGGAATCGCGATAATGCCGACGGTGATCCCGGCAATCAGGTCACGGATAAAACGTGACGAGGTGTACTTCTCTTTCCAGCAGGCGTCGATGAGGGCGCGAAAGGGCAGAACATGTGAGGAGGTTACGTTTTTCACAATTATCTATCATCCGTATGCGCATCATCTGTCATGTGAATGGCAGGTGAAGGAGGCATTAATCATACAAATAAAACCCAGAGACAAAAAAACCCGCCGCAGCGGGTTTTTCGGCCGTGTTCGATTAGTGTTCGAACATTGCAGAGATGGATTCTTCGTTGCTGATACGACGAATCGCTTCGGCCAGCATCCCGGACAGGGTCAGGGTACGCACGTTTGGCAGTGCCTTGATCTCGTCGCTCAGTGGG
>OIER01000639.1_pt1 | contig 23604 bp, 7 predicted proteins | sample 1581801 | NCBI WGS metagenome assembly OIER01 (sample SAMN03281006, study PRJEB24777) | human gut metagenome | isolation source: fecal sample PR165 from 1 month old male Malay infant, vaginally delivered... | reverse complement strand
GCTTTTTGATGTCAACTATTCCTAATGCGGCGTAGAGCGTTGCGTGGTTTTTTCCTACCGATATAAAGAGGTCAGACATGATAGTTTTAAGCATCATGTCGATGAACCCTGTGGACATGAATTATCTCAGAAAGGTTTCAACGTAAGGTAGTTCAGGGTGTATCAACAAAAAAGTTTATATATCCACAATTTAGTGAGTGAAATTCACCAAGGACTTTAAGTATGACGGACAATAAAGTCATTTTAGCGGTCAATAACGGAGACGGAAAAACTCGGTTGTTGACCGCAGATGCAGGCCGGACGGTTAAGGTAAAACTTATCCCCGGCAATAAATATTTATTGAAGAATATTAACGACGACTTCGCTCCAGAAAATATTACGCTGCAGCGCGTAGACAAGGCGCTGCACATTATCCAGGAAGGCGATACACAGCCAAGCATAATTATTGAAGATTACTTCAATGGTGATCCAACTAATCCGGTGCTGATGGGCATGGCGGAAGATGGATTACTCTACGCCTATGTCCCGCTGTCTGGTGACAGCTACGACACCGGTTATCTGATGGCGGATGGCAGCATGTCTCCTGTGGCGTTAGGGGGCGAACCGCTGGGGGCGGGTGGCCCGCTTCTGACGGCGCCGGATGACGACAACGACATGCTGTTTGGCATGTTGGGATGGTTTGCGCTTGCTGCTGCGGGTGTAGGGGCTGCTTTCGCGCTGTCTGAGATGGATAAGGACGACGGTGATAACTCTTCCACGCCTGATAAGCCGCGCATCGGCAACGCTATGGATGATGAAGGTTCAATCAAAGGACCGTTGAAATCAGGCGATGTCACTGATGACTCAACGCCAACGCTGACCGGTAAAGGAAAGCCTGGTGATACTATTCATATCATTGATAATGGTAAAGAAATTGGTTCTGTCATTGTTGATGATGAAGGGGAGTGGAGCTATACGCCTGATAAGCCACTGGGCGAAGGTGAGCACGAGCTGAGCGTGGTAGAAAAAGATCCTGACGGCAACACGAGTCCTCCGTCAGATCCGATTGTCATCGTCGTCGATACGATCGCGCCAAAGGCGCCGACGATTGAACACATCATGGACAAAGTGGGTAAAGTCACCGGCGAGATCCTTGAAGACGCCTACACCGACGATCCAAAACCGGAAATGAGCGGTACCGGTGAAGCGGGCGCGACGATCACCATTTACGATAACGGTAAAAAGATTGGCGAAACCACCGTTAACGACGATGGTCGTTGGTATTTCAAACCTTCCGAAAACCTGGCGGATGGTAGCCATAGCATCACGGTCAGCCAGACGGATAAAGCGGGTAACGTCAGCAAGCCTTCGGACGATCGTGAATTTATGGTTCTGACCGAACCTCCAGGAAAAGCCGAAACGCCTGATGTCATTGACAATACCGGTCCGGTAACAGGCCTTCTTAAACCGGGTGATGTGACAGATGACAGTCAGCCTTCCTTCAGCGGCGAGGGAACCCCGGGTAATACCATTGTTATCAAAGATAATGATAAAGAGATTGGCTCGGTTATCGTCGACGACGAAGGTAAGTGGTCATTTACACCTAAGGATGAACTTGCCGAGGGTGAACATAATGTCGTCGTCGTTGAGGAAGATCCGCTGGGTAATGTCGGTGATCCATCTGACCCTATTCAGATTATTGTCGATACCACACCTCCGGCTAAACCGGATATGGCCGATGCCCAGGATAATACCGGGCCGATTACGGGCCAGCTGAAAGGCGGTGACGTCACGGACGAAACCCGTCCGGTATTTAGCGGTAAAGGCGAACCGGGCGATACCGTGACCATCTATGATGGTGACGAAGTGCTTGGCACAACCGTCATTGACGATAAAGGCAACTGGACGCTGAAACCAGAGAAACCTCTGGGTGAAGGCGATCACAGCATCACCGTTACGCAAACGGATAAGGCAGGCAACACCAGCGATCCCTCGGAAGCGCTGGAGTTTGAAGTTGACACTACCGCGCCTGATGCTTCAGCAGATGTTCTGAACATTACCGCCGTAGTGGACGACGTAGGCGATCGTCAGGGTAATGTGGCCAGCGGTGAAATCACCGATGACAGCAAACCGCTCATCAGCGGTATCGGTGAAGCAGGGAACACCGTCTTTGTCTACACTACCGACTCTTCCGGCAAACACCTGATTGGTACAGCGGTTGTGGGCAGCGATGGCACCTGGAGCCTGACGCCTGACACCCCACTGACGGAAGGTTTGAACAAGCTGACCCTGGAGACACAGGATCCGGCGGGTAACCGCGTAGTGGGCGATGCGCCATCTTACGACATCAACCTCATGATCCCGGTCAGTACCGCGCCATCCATCAACAGCGTGGTGGACAACGCAGAGCCACACGTTGGCCCGCTGCAGAAAGGCGAGTCGACCAACGATACCACCCCGACCCTGAGCGGTAGCGCGGCGCCGGGTGATACCGTCTCCATCCTCGATAACGGGAAAGTGATTGGCACCGTCAAGGCGGACAGCAACGGGAAGTGGGCATTCACCCCGGATAGCGCACTGGCGGATGGCAAGCACACCTTCACCGTTACCGCGACTGACGCAGCGGGCAACGCGCGCACCAGCGGCAGCTTCCCGATTGTTATCGACACCGCGGCTCCGGCTCCGGCGGAAAATATCGTTATCAACGATAACGTGGGCGACAAGCAGGGACCGGTAGGTTCCGGCGACACCACCGACGATCAGTCTCCAACCCTGAGCGGCGAAGCCGAGCCGGGCAGCACGGTGGATATTTACGATAACGACGAGAAGATTGGTTCCGTTATTGTGGATGACGAAGGCAAGTGGTCCTATACGCCAGAGAAACCGCTGGACAAAGGCGATCACGAAATCACCACAACCGTAACCGATCCGTCAGGCAACACCAGTGAACCGTCTCCGGGGATCTCTTTCACTGTCGATCCGGATCCAAACCAGGTCACCGTGGGTGAAGTGGTGGATGACCAGGGCCCGATCGTGGGCAACCTGAAGCCAGGCACCGTGACCGATGATGTTCGCCCTGAACTGAGCGGTAAAGGTAAGCCAGGCAGCACCGTGACCATCATGGATGGTGACGATGTTCTGGGCTCCACCGTGGTGGATCCGGACGGCAACTGGACCTTCACCCCTGAACAGGATCTGGCCGATGGCGATCACAGCCTGACCGTGATTTCCAAAGACCCGGCCGGAAATGAGGCGACCTCTCCGTCCTTCGACATCACCGTTGATGCAACCGCGCCGGAAAAACCTGTGCTGGGATCCGCAACGGATGATGTGGGTACAATCCGTGGCGATCTGAGCAACGGCGGTACCACTGATGATGCGAACCCAACCTTCAACGGTACCGCAGAGCCGGGCAGCCGTGTCGATATTTATGACAACGGCGAGCACATCGGTTCGACGATTGCGGACGATAAAGGCGCCTGGCAGTTCACACCAACCACACCTCTGCCAGAGGGTGAACACCATATCACCACCACCGCAACGGATGAAGCGGGCAACACCGGCCCGGAATCGGATGATTTTGTGCTGGTGACTGACTACACGCCACCGGTGGCAACCAGCGATGTGCTGAGCATTACTTCCGTAATGGACGATGTCGGCGGTCGACAGGGCAATGTCGCCAGCGGTGAAATCACCGATGACAGCAAACCGGTTATCAATGGTATTGGTGAAGCGGGCAGCACCGTCTTTGTTTACAGCACGGATGCTAACGGCAAACATCTGCTGGGCTCAGCTGTGGTCGACAATGAAGGCAACTGGACGCTGGCGCTCGATACCCCGCTGGTGGAAGGGCTTAATCAGCTGACGCTGGAAACCCAGGATGGCGTTGGCAACCGCGTCGCGGGTGAAGCACCGCCTTACGATATCACTGTTCTGATCCCGGTCAGCACCGAGCCGTCCATCAACAGCGTGGTGGACAACGCAGAGCCACACGTTGGCCCGCTGCAGAAAGGCGAGTCGACCAACGACACCACCCCAACCCTGAGCGGCAGCGCTGCACCGGGCGACGTTGTGTCTATCCTCGACAACGGGAAAGTGATTGGTACCGTCAAGGCGGACAGCAGCGGTAAGTGGGTGTTCACCCCGGATACCGCGCTGGCGGATGGTCAACATACCTTCACCGTCACTGCGACTGACGCAGCGGGCAACGCGCGTACCAGCGGAACCTTCCCGATTGTTATCGACACCGCGGCTCCGGCTCCGGCGGAAAATATCGTTATCAACGATAACGTGGGCGACAAGCAGGGGCCGGTAGGTTCCGGCGACACCACCGACGATCAGTCTCCAACCCTGAGCGGCGAAGCCGAGCCGGGCAGCACGGTGGATATCTACGATAACGACGAGAAGATTGGTTCCGTTATTGTGGATGACGAGGGCAAGTGGTCCTATACGCCAGAGAAACCGCTGGACAAAGGCGATCACGAAATCACCACCACCGTAACCGATCCGTCAGGCAACACCAGTGAACCGTCTCCGGGGATCTCTTTCACCGTCGATCCGGATCCAAACCAGGTCACCGTGGGTGAAGTGGTGGATGACCAGGGCCCGATCGTGGGCAACCTGAAACCAGGCACCGTCACCGATGACGCGCGTCCTGAACTGAGCGGTAAAGGTAAGCCAGGCAGCACCGTGACCATCAAAGATGGCGACGATGTTCTGGGTTCCACCGTGGTGGATCCGGACGGCAACTGGACCTTCACCCCTGAACAGGATCTGGCCGATGGCGATCACAGCCTGACCGTAGTTTCAACCGATCCTGCGGGTAACGACGTCACGTCTCCGTCCTTTGATATCTCTGTCGATACCATGGCACCGGAAAAACCGGTAATAGGTGTTGCGACGGATGATGTCGGGTCCAGCCGTGGCGATCTGAGCAGCGGCAGCACCACCGATGATGCGAACCCGACCTTCAACGGTACCGCTGAGCCGGGCAGCCGTGTCGATATTTATGACAACGGCGAACTGATTGGTTCTACCGTTGTGGATGAAAATGGCGGCTGGCAGTTCACGCCAACGACACCTCTGCCAGAGGGTGAACACCATATCACCACCACCGCAACCGACAAGGCCGGTAACACCAGTCCGGAATCAGATGATTTTGTGCTGATCACCGACTACACCGCGCCTGACGCCAGCAAACTGGCGATCACCGAAGTCTATGACGACGTGAACACCGCAGGCGTGATTGCCTCCGGCGGGGAAACCGACGACAACCGTCCGCTGATCAAGGGTACTGGCGCAGAGCCGGGCAACACCATCACCGTCTATAACGGCGACAGGGTGATTGGCACCGCGAAAGTGCAGGCTGACGGCACCTGGTCCCTCGAACCGACCACTCCGCTGCCGGACGGGAAGTACACCCTGACGGCGAAAGAGACCGACAGCGTGGGCAACGTCTCCGGTCCGTCCGGCGAGTACATCATCAACGTGGCCACCGTGCCGCCGCAGGCGCCGACGCTGGACACCGTCTATGACGACGTGGCCCCGCACGCGGACTACCTGCAGAAGGGCGATGTCACCAACGACACCACCCCGACCCTGAGCGGCAGCAGCGGCGTGGCGGGCGGCACCATCAGTATCTACGACAACGGTCGTCTGATTGGCACCACCACCGTGGGCAGCAACGGCAGCTGGAGCTTCACGCCGGATACGGCGCTCTCTGACGGCAGCCATAACTTCACCGCCACCGTCACCGACGGCGTGGGCCGCACCAGTGAGCCAACCGGCGGCTTCGGTATCGTGATCGATACAAAAGCCCCGGACGCGGCCTCTGACCTGCTGGTCACCGACAACGTCGGCGCCTACCAGGGCCCGGTCGTGAGCGGCGACACCACCGATGACAACACCCCGACCCTGAGCGGCAAGGCCGAGCCGGGCAGCACGGTGAACATCATCGACAACGGCCAGGTCATCGGCACCGCGAAGGTGAACCCGGACGGCACCTGGAGCTACACCCCGGACCAGCCGCTGGCGAACGGCGCACACGACCTGACCACCACCGTCACCGATCCGTCAGGCAACACCGGGCCGGAAGGCTCGCACGTGGTCATCACCGTTGACGTGGTCCCGGGCAAGGTGGAAATCACCGCCGTGACCGATGACACCGGCAGCGTGACCGGCAGCCTGTCCCAGGGCGCGGTAACCGACGACACCCGTCCGCAAATCAGCGGCACGGCGAAGGCGGGCAGCACCGTGACCATCATGGACGGCAGCAACGTGCTGGGCACCACCACCGCGGGCGCAGACGGCACCTGGAGCTTCACGCCGAGCGTGGACCTGGGCCGCGGCGACCATACCTTCACCGCCACGGCGAAAGACCCGATGGGTAATGAGTCGAGCAGCAGCAGCTGGACCGTGACCATCGACACCGATGCACCGGTGAAACCGACCATCGACGCGGCGCTGGACGACGTGGGCAGCGTGCAGGGCGCACTGTCTAACGGCAGCAGCACCGACGATCCGACCCCGACCCTGAGCGGCAAGGCGGAAGCGGGCAGCACCGTGAAGATCTACGATCAGAACGGCCTGCTGGGCGAAGTGACGGCGAAAGCCGACGGCACCTGGAGCTTCTCGCCGGTGGCGAAACTGCCGGAAGGCGAGCACCGCTTCCACGTGACGGCCACCGACAGGGCGGGCAACACCAGTGCAGCGTCGGACGATTTCGTCCTTAACCTGGACTTCACCGCGCCGGATGCCAGCAAAGTGAGCATTACCGATGTGGTGGATGATTTTGGTTCCGTAACCGGGACGATTGCCTCAGGTGGTAAGACGGACGATAACACGCCGCTGATCAAGGGAACGGGCGCAGAGCCGGGCAACACCATCACCGTCTATAACGGCGACAGGGTGATTGGCACCGCTAAAGTACAGGCTGACGGTACCTGGGAACTTCAGGTCACGAAAGCCCTGCCTGACGGGACCTACAACCTGACGGTGAAAGAGACCGACAGCGTGGGTAACACCACGGCGGCATCACCGGAATACATTATTCAGATCGATGCCGGCGGTCAGCCGCTGCCACCGACCCTGAGCAGTGTGGAAGATGATGTTGCGCCGCATACCGGCCCATTACAAAAGGATGCGACAACCAACGACGACACCCTGTTGTTGACGGGTACGGCTGAAGCCGGTGTCACGGTTCGCATTTATGGCGGCCCGAACGGCACCACCCTGTTGGGTGAAACCAAGGCTGATGCCCAGGGCAAATGGACCTTCAATACGCCGAAACTGGCGGACGGCGTTCATACGTTTGTCGCGGAGGCCATTAACGACATTGGTCAGGTAAGCCCACAGACTGGCGGCTTCCCGATCACGGTGGATACCAGCGCACCGGGTGAGGTCACTGGCTTTATCGTGAGCGATAACGAAGGTCCGAAGACCGGTACGTTGTCCAATGGCGATACTACTGACGATGCGACACCGACCATCAGCGGCAAAGCAGAGCCAGGCAGCGTGGTTCACATCTATGTGAACGGCCAGGAAAACGGTACGACGGTAGCAGATGCGAACGGTAACTGGTCTTACACCACCGGTTCACTGGCGGATGGGGAATATACCTTCACCGCGCGTGCTGAAGATTCAGCAGGCAACCTGGGAGCTGAAAATGCCGGTGTTACCGTCACGCTTGATACCTCCAGCGTTCCGGTCACCATCGTTCGCGTCATGGATGATAAAGGCACGGTCACCGGCGAACTGAAGGCGAACGACGTCACTGACGACGCGCGTCCGGAATTCAGCGGTAAGGCGAAAGCAGGCAGCACTGTCACCATCATGGATGGCAACGTGGTGTTGGGCAGCGTCAAGGCCGATGCCAGTGGCAACTGGGTATTTACGCCTACCAGCGATCTGGGCGATGGCGTACACAACATTACGGCAACCGCGAAAGATCTGACGGGTAAAGAGGATACCTCCAGCACCTTCAGCTTCGAAATTGACAGTAAAGCACCGAACCGTCCGAGTATCGATTACGCGGAAGATCAGGTGGGGACGATCAAGGACGATCTGAGCAACAACGATGTCACTGACGATCCGCAGCCAATCCTGCACGGTACGGCTGAAGCGGGCAGCACCGTCAATATTTACACCCTTGACGGCACCCTACTGGGTTCAGTCACTGCGAACAGCAGCGGCGCGTGGAACTTCAAGCCGGGCAGCAAGTTACCGGAAGGCAAAAACACCTTCTACGTGACGGCCACGGATGAAGCCGGCAACGTCAGTGACAAGTCTGCGGACTTCATTCTGACCACCGACTACACCGCGCCGGATGCGAGCAAAGTGACCATCGATTCCGTAACGGATAACGTGGGTAACGTTCAGGGGATTGTTGCGGATGGCGGCGTTCTGGACGATTCACGTCCGGTGATTCGTGGCTCGGGTGCGGAAGCGGGCAACGTCATTACCGTCTACACCACGGATAAAGACGGCAACACGAAGATATTGGGTACCACCACAGTTGATAGGAATGGTAAATGGGAACTGACGCCATCTGAGTCTCTGTATGGCGACTCCATCAACAAACTGACCGTGACGGAAACCGATCGTGTTGGCAACGTGGCGAAACCGGCTGACAGCTATGACGTCATTATGTCCGACACGCCGGATGCGCCAGCGATCGTTAACGTTCTGGACGATACCGGCACCACCGTTATCAACCTGGCCAACAATGCGTTGACCAAAGACGACACGCCGACCCTGAAAGGAACGGCGGACGGTGCTGCAGGCGATACGATCACCATCTACAACGGTACTGAGGTTGTCGGTAAGACGACGCTGAACAGCGATGGCACCTGGAGCTTTACGCCATCACCAGCGCTGGCTGACGGTAATTACACCTTTACGGTGACCAATACCAACAGCGCAGGTCAGGAGAGCGATCGCAGTGGTTCGTTCACCCTCACCATTGATTCAACAGCGCCAAATCCGGTCTCCGGTTTGCAGGTGGCTGACGATCAAGGTGCCTGGAAAGGTCAGTTAACCGACGGTATGACCACCGACGACAACAAGCCGACCTTCACCGGTAAAGCGGAGCAGGGCAGTACGGTCACGATTTACGATAACGGCCAGGCGATTGGTTCGGTTGTTGTGACGAACACTGATGGTAGCTGGCAGTACACGCCAACCACGCCGTTAGCGGATGGTGAACACCAGTTCGCGACCCAGGTAACGGATCCGGCGGGTAACAGCAGCGCGATCGTGGATGATATCACTGTCAACGTCTCCACGGGCGCAAGCTATCTGCAACTGCTGCAGGTGGTGGATGACGTCCAGGAAGCGGGTGGTTCACGCGTGCTTCGCGAGGGTGACGTTACCAACGACAGCCAGGTACAGCTGGTCGGTAAGGCGACGGCAGGCAGCACCATTATCATCACCGACGTCGGTGGCGTTCAGCTTGGCACGGTGAAAGCGGATGCCAACGGTAACTGGGAATTCACGCCGCTGAGTAGCCTGAGTGATGGCGCGCATACGCTGCGTATTACCGGGACCGATCCGTCCAATAACCCACTCACGCCGATTGACTTCGATCTGGTGGTGGATACGGTTGCGCCTGTCGCACCGGTTATTACGAATGTGCTGGATGACGTTAACCCGGTTCAGGGTTCCGTTGCCCACGGCAAGCCAACCAACGACACCACGCCGGAAATTACCGGTACGGCGGAGAAGGGAAGCACGGTGAATGTGTACCATCAGGTGGATGCGACAACGCGCATTCTGCTGGGTACCGCTGTTGCCGATAGCACGACGGGTCAATGGACGCTGCAAATCAGCGATGCGAACAAGCTGGCTGAAGGCACCTGGAATCTGGTGGCAACCTCTACAGATGCGGCTGGCAACATCAGTACGCCGAGCAACACCTGGACGATTGTTGTCGATACCACCGTCTCTGACGCGGTTATCAATATCAGCTCTATTTCAGAAGACCGGGGGGCATCAGATACTGACTTCGTCACCAGCGATAACACGCTGTTGATTAACGGTCAGCTGACTAAAGCCCTGCAGGCTGACGAATGGGTTGAGATTAGCCTCGACAACGGGGCAACCTGGACGCGTGCCTCAACGGTAACCGGCACATCCTGGACTGTGGATATGCAGAACACGCCGCTGAACGATGGGGCTTATACCATCCAGGCTCGCGTGGTGGATAACGCCGGTAACGTTGGCAGCACCGATTCTCAGGCGCTGCAGGTGGCATCGGGCGGCAGTGACATGAATGGTCTGACGACGACCACCAAAGTCACCACCGATACCAGCCATGGTCTGACGACCGGGGATCACTTCAGCCATGCCGCAACGGCGACTAACGGCGACATGATCACCCGTGACCGTACGGTGACCATCAGCGGTAACCTGAGTGCTGCGTTGCAGGCGGGTGAGCATCTGCAGATTTCGCTGGATAACGGTAAAACCTGGAAAACGCTGGCCCTTAACGGCCAGAGCTGGAGCTATGAACTGCCGGAAGCGATGGCCAGCGTCACGCATAACTTCAAGCTGCAGGTGATTGACGTTGCAGGCAACCCGGGCACGAACACGAAGTTTGCGGACAGCTACAACGTGGTTATCGATCTGGATTCTCCGGACGGTATTACCGGTGCGCCGAATGTGCCGCAGCACACCACCACAGGAGATTCGTTCACCTTCTCCAGCGGTCAGTACGGCCGTGTTGAAGCGGGGGCGATTGTCTCGCTGGTGAGTGATGTGAACAACAACGGGACCTATCAGGAAGGTCTGGATCAGGTCATTGGCTTCGCGAAAGCGAACACGGACGGCTCCTGGACGTTGAACACGACGCTGCCTGCGGGTGCCCATAACCTGGCCTTTGTGGTCTGGGATGAAGCGGGTAACCGCTCAAGCATGAGCGCCAGCACCAGTACAGGTGTCACCGAAGGTGGCGGCAGTACGCTGATTGAACAAACCTGGGGGGGAACGACCGATGCAGATAGCCGTGGTCTGAACGCCGCTGCGGTGACGATCAGTCAGGATGGTTTGTGGTCATTCTTCCAGAGTGCCCGTGGCACTTCCGGTACGACAACCGCGAACGCCGGACGTGTCTATGACTCCGTCACGCGTGAAGACTACGATTCAACGTACCTTGCACAGCCGTCAACTGACAACGGTGCGGGTTACAACGTAGATAGCACGTCCTACAGCCGTTATGTTAACTCCGCAGCCTTTGCGGACATCAACCGCGATGGCTATGCCGACGTAATGTCTCAGATCAGTAGCTACAGTAACGCGGGTCGTACCGCCTACTGGCTGCAGAACGCTGACGGTAGTTACTCTGCGAAGGCGCTGGATCAGGGCACCCTGAACCACCTCGGCGGCGTGATTTCCTATGACCGTGAAGGTGATGGTTATCTGGACTTTGTGCTGGGTGACTCAGAAGCGGACTCCATCTCGTTCATCAAGAATACGCAGGGCACGCTGAGTTACGAGGATAATGCCGGCTTCTCTGACGGACATCCTGGCGGGGCATTGCCAGCGTCACTGAGTGTGCTGCACGAGGTGGGCGCTGTGGATATCGATAACAACGGTACCGTAGATATTACGGCACATATCGACTACAACGGCGCTGGCAACCTCGTCGGTAACAACTCACGTGGTCTGGGTATTTTGTATAACCAGACAACCGGAACGTCGAAGACTAACTTCGGTGAAGTTGGCTACTACACGAACGTGTTCCGTGACGATGGCCATGAAGACTACGGTAACTTGTCAATCTCCATGACCTATGCAGATTACAACAACGATGGTTGGCTGGATCTGTTCCTGAGTCGAGGATCGAAGGGCGGTAGTAACAGCGATGAGAGCCGCATCTATCTCAACGATGGTACCGGCAAGCTCAATGCAACTGACAGCCAGGCACTGTGGTTTGGCGATAATGTTGACGGCGGCACGTCGCTGGCAGTGGACTGGAACCACGACGGTAAGATGGACATCATCGAAGTGCCACGCTCTGGCGTGACTGGCTCGCCGATGCTGTATACCAATACCGGTAGTAACAACTGGGGTACCAATAAAGTCAGCCTGACGGGGAGCACGACGTTTAACAACCTGACCGGTGCCGTGGCGCTTGACTACGACTGGGACGGTTCGATGGACCTGGTACTGTACCGTTCTGGGGCAGATGCCGATGTTGTGGCAAGAGACGACGCGGCACGCACGTTGCTGGTGAAAAACACCAACATCGCGGCGGACGGCACGAGCCTGCAGATCCGTATTGTTGACGGTAACGGCATCAATACCTTCTACAGCAACACCGTGAAGCTCTATAACTCCGCGGGCGAGCTTGTGGCAACCCAGCTGATTAACCCGCAATCCTCCGGTTCCAGCAACAGCATGGGGCTGGTGAGCTTCTTCGGACTGGATCCGAACGAAGTTTACTCCGTGCAGATGCTGCGCATTACCGACGGTAAAGCGGATCACGTTGGCGCAACGGGCAGCATCGGTGGTTATACCAACGGTACGGTGAATGAGAACTGGGGTGGCCTGACAACAGGTAAAGCCCATGACTCCTACGTGCTGACGGCGGAAAGCGGCACTGCCGCGAACAATACCACCGGCAACAGCGGGATCATCGGTACCGGCTATAACGACACCTTCTTCGGTTCGGCAGGCAACGACACCTACAACGGTGGCGGTGGCTGGAACCAGATTGTGAGCGGTAAGCCAGTCTGGAGTGAAAAAGCCGGCATGGACGTCGTTGACTATAGCCATTCAACAACGGCCATCAACGCGAACCTGTGGACAGGTACTGCAACCGGTAATGGTACCGATAAGCTCCTCAGCATTGAGGGTCTTGTAGGCTCCAGCCAGCAGGACACGTTTACGGATAACTCCGCGAATAACGTGTTTGAAGGACGTGGGGGTAACGACGCCTTCTATCTGGTCAACGGCGGCAACGATACGTTGATGTACAAAGTGCTGGCAGGTATGACCAACGACAGCACCGGTGGCAACGGTCACGACACGATCCACGGCTTCAAGGTGGGTAATCTGGTGAAAGACAGTGATGCAGATCTGCTCGATATGAGCGAACTGCTTGACTACAAAGGTTCAGTCTCCTTCTTCGAAGACGAAGGAAAACTGGAGCTGGATTACTCCTCCCGCGGCGTACTTGACTACGTCAAGGTTGAGGTTGTGGGTAATGACACCGTGATCAGTATCGACCGTGACGGTCAGGGCGGACAACATGGATTTACCCAAGTTGTCACGCTGGCCGACGTGCAAACGGATTTGGTGACGCTGCTGCAGAATAACCAAATCATGATGTAACCCAGTCAATACCCGCCATCTTCGGATGGCGGGCTTTCTGCGCACATCTCTATATCGTTGTTACACAGTCAATCACTGGGTTAATCGGGAATTGGATAAATGAAAGTAACCCTTAATAAGTTTAAAAAAATAAACCTGGCGTGTGCGATTACTGCCGCGCTCAGCGTATTCATATCCAGCGCTGCATTGTCAGCGGAAAGAGTGAAGCATGTCATCGATATACCGGCAGAGACAAAGCCGGTATCTAAAAAGGCGGCGCCTCAGCCATATCGTCCTGTAGCTGATGTTACCCCTGAACTGGCGCAGATTGTGGTTTATTACCCTGAGGGGAGCGTACCCGCGACAATTTATGTCGATCGCGAGCTGCAGTCGGTGCTGTTGCCAGGGCAATTTACCGTCCTGTGCGCCGCGCCAGGCGCGCATGCGGTGGAGTCCTGGTTCAACGATCATCCCACTTATCAGGGCAAACAAAACCCCCTGCAGCAGCTCAGCACCGAGAGTGCGCAAACCTATTTTATTCAGGTTAATCCAGGCACGACAGGAAATACGGCGGCACTGGAAGAGCGTTCACGGGCTGAATCTCTGTTGAGCAACATGCATAAGCAGAGCAAAATCATTAACCGTGCGTCACAGGTAAAAGCGTGTGATTACGTGAATAACACCGGCGTGGTGCTTATTCAGGAGCAAATTCTGTTCCGCTTTGCGGCCAGTAATGCGGCGGGAATTTTTGCGGAGTCGCGCAATAAGCTTGACGAGGTGGTGAAATTCGCCAGAAAAGCAAATAACGTTCGGGAGATCCAGATTGTGGGGTATACCGACGCGATTGGCAGCCGTGAGGCTAACCAGCGTTTGTCTGAAGCACGTGCCGATACCGTTCGTTCGTTACTGATTGCCAAAGGCATTAAACCGGAGCTGATCAATAACACCACGGGCATGGGGGTCGCGCAAAGTGCCGAAGGCTGCGGGACTTCGGCCAGCCAACAGGCGGCAGGATGTAACGTCAACAGTCGCCGCGTAGAAATTTTAGTGAAAAGCCACTAAGTTCGCGTAGAAACAAAAAATACGGATTGCAGAAATGCTTTCCGTATTTTTTTTGGAGAATTGCAACGGGTTTTGAAGACACAGCGAGAGGTGTAACAGGGTATGAGGTATTAAGCAGTCTGCGGTTCGTACATCTGGATGCGGGCAAGGCTGTAGTATTTTTTCTTTTCTCTTATTATTTCATGCTCAATCGATGATCTAATGATTTCACCGCAGGAGTAAATTTTCTTTAACGAGTTAAACCCCAGCTGTTTCATAATGTTATTGCTGTAGGTGTACGTGGTTTTCGGTTTGATGTTATATAAGGTACTGATGTCATCAATGGTATAGCCCGAGATCATCAGCTTTAACACACAGAACTCCATATGCGTTAGCTCGATGTATCTTTTGACCACCCCACTTTTACTGGGATGGCGCTGGGTATGCATTTTTTTGACAATCTCATCGTTGGTCAGATTATTGATGTTCACCAGGCGATGTTTATAGTGCGAGCAAATGCAGGCGAAAAGCTCCGGGAAAAAGTCTGAGTGGTAGGCGATGATGATTTCTTCAGGCGCGCGGAGATTTGTTTTTCGCTGGAGTGAGATAAGCCACTGAAAATAGACAATGTTGCTATAAATGGAGTCAGGAAGTACCAGGTATAAGTTAAAAAAATTATCTTTTTTGATACCTTTTGCCCAGTCATATAAATGATGTTGATTATAAAAAGAGATAATCTCTTCTTTTTTGAACATGCCGGAAAGCAAGTGACGCAATCCGATATTGCTGAAATGACATCTTGATAGTATGACTCGCGACGTATCCATGGTTATCCCTTTGGTTAATTTATTCAGCACGTCTCTTTTTAGCCTAAGATTTGCATGCTATCGAGCTTATGATACGGTATGTATATATTTTCATTTTACACGATGTCGCCGGCTTATTATTTGAGAATACTCCCCACATAAATGGGAATTGTTTACGTATCCGCCATTTTGGTCTTGCTTTATATTAATGGTAAGAAAGAGACGTCTGTGGGTAGGATTACTCTACGTCTGCAGGACAGGCATACTTTTAAGGTTTATCATTTAATCAATTGCGGGTTCCACTCTTCATTCTCTCTGCAACACCACGGGTGGTTGATTAATTATAAGGAAATGTCATTTCCCTGAAATGGCATAAAGAAAAGTATGAGAAAATTTTCAGTTCTGTTTATTTTCACCACGCTATTTTTACTGGCGGGGTGTCAGATCACGCCTGGCAGTCATATTGATACCGCCGGGAAAACGGTGGTCGAAACACCCGATCCCGAGAACCTCAATGATGTAAAGGTTAACGTTTATCCTGTAACCCCGGCGCTGATTGAAAAATTACGGGAGAACGTGGTGGTCGCTCACGCCAATGCGGAGCTGAATAAACGGCTTGAAGCGTATGAATACCGCATTGGTGTCGGAGATATCATCATGGTTACGGTGTGGGAACACCCTGAGCTCACCACCCCGTCCGGCCAGTACCGTAGCGCCAGCGATACGGGGAACTGGGTGCATTCAGACGGCACGATATTTTACCCCTACATCGGGAAAATCCATGTTAAGGATAAAACGGTCACCGAAGTCAGGGAGCTGATCGCTGAACACCTGGCGAAATACATTGAGTCCCCACAGGTTGATGTGGGGATTGCCGCATTCCGTTCTCAAAAGGTGTATGTTTCAGGCGAAGTTAATCAGTCCGGGCAGCAGCCCATCACCAACGTTCCACTGACCATTATTGATGCGGTTAATCTGGCGGGTGGGCTGACTGAAAATGCGGACTGGGGCAACGCGGTTTTAACCCAGGGCGGTAAAAAATCAATTATCTCCCTGCAGGCGTTAATGCAATACGGCGATCTGCAGCAGAATAAGCTGCTCTATGCCGGCGATATTCTGTATATCCCTCGCAATGATGAATTAAAGGTCTTTGTCATGGGGGATGTCGTGAAGCAAACCACCCTGAAGATGGATCGTTCTGGCATGACCCTGACGGAAGCGTTGGGCAATGCGGAGGGAATGAATCAATTAACCAGTGATGCCAGCGGTATCTTTGTGATCCGCTCGGAAAACAAACCGGATGCGGCAAAAGGAAAGCAGGCAAATATTTATCAGCTTGATGCCCGGGATGCGACGGCGCTGGTGCTTGGAACAGAATTCAGGCTCAAGCCGTACGATATTGTGTATGTGACGACTGCGCCTGTTTCTCGCTGGAACAGAGTCATTAATCAATTAATGCCCACCATTAGTGGTGTCTACAGCCTGACGGAAACGACGCGCTTCATCAGGAACTGGAGTAATTAATATGAATGGAAGATACCAGTCCATTCTTGTCGTCTGCACAGGCAATATCTGTCGTTCCCCGGTGGGGGAACGCCTTTTGCGTTCACGCTTGCCCGATATGAAGGTGGATTCAGCCGGAATTGCTGCGTTAACAGGTGAGGCGGCCGATCCTGTAATGGCAGAGACGGCCCGCGAGTATGGCCTTTCATTAGAGGGCCATTGTGCAAAACAACTCACGCCGTTGATGTGTCGCGAATATGATTTGATTCTGGCCATGGAGCAAAATCATATTGAAGCCGTCACCCGCCTGGCAATGGAATCCCGGGGAAAGACATTTTTATTCGGCTACTGGCTCCAGCAACTGGAGATCGCTGATCCTTATCGTCGGGGACGAGATATTTCAGGTGTTATTTTTCAACAACTTTTTTCCGCTGCTGAAGAATGGGTCAGGGTTTTCCAGCAGGTTAAATAATCAAGGCTGATTAGAGCATGTTTGACAAACACATTAGCAAATCGCAAACCGATAATGTTCCGCGGGAGGAGGATGTTGACCTTTTCCAAATCCTTAAAGTGTTATATTACAGTAAGGTCTGGATAGCGGTGACAACATTACTGTTTATCGCGTTCGGCATTGTTATCGCTTACAGTTTAGCGCCCGTCTATAAAAGTGATGCATTAATTCAGGTTGAGAAAAATGCTTCTACGGGGCTTTTAAATAAGTTATCCACAATGCTGCCTGAAGGCTCCGGCGTCGCTTCAGAATCAGAGATTTCGTTAATTAAATCGCGGATGGTGATTGGCAAAACCGTGCGCGATCTGGCGCTGGATATCTCCGTGACTGAGAAACGCTATCCGTTTGCGAATGCGCTGCTCCTGCGCCTGTTTGGCAAACCGACGGGAAAGATTGAGATTTCAACCCTGGCCGTGCCCGAGGCGTTCCTGAACGAAGCGATGATCCTGACTATCACGGTGGCGGGTGATTACACCCTGCAGGTCGGCGAGACCGTGTTGCAGGGTAAAGTCGGCGTCCCGCTTCACGCGCACGGCATTGATTTTATGATTGAACATGCCGAACTGACGCAGAATACCGTCTTCATTTTACGTAAACACAATGAATATTCGGTGATTGATGAGATCAAAAACAACCTGGTGGTGGATGGAAAATCCGGTGGCAATGGGATGCTTCATCTCAGCATGACCGGTTCCGATCCGGTGATGATCAGCAAAATTCTTGAAACGATCAGCCACAATTATCTTGCCCAGGATGTTGCACGTAAGTCAGAAGAGGCCAGCAAGAGTCTGGCCTTCGTGAATGAACAATTGCTGCAAATTAAAAACAATCTGGTGACGGCCGAAAATAAACTCAATGATTTCAGAAAAAATAATGAGTCGGTGGATTTATCGCTGGAGGCTAAATTCATCCTCGACAATGTGGTGTCCATCGATACCCAACTGAATGAATTAACCTTTAAAGAGGCCGAGATTTCAAAGCTATATAAGCGTTCGCATCCGGCTTATAAAGCACTGTCAGAAAAACGAGCCGTCCTGCAGGAAGAAAAAGAGAAGCTTAATCAACGTATCAGCACCATGCCGCGAACGCAGCAGGAAATTTTGAGCATGACCCGTGATGTGCAGATGGGAAATGATATCTATATGCTGTTGTTGAACAAGCAGCATGAGCTCAATATCAATAAGGCCAGTACGCTGGGTAATGTTCGTATTATTGACAATGCTGTCACCCAGCATAAGCCGGTTAAACCGAAAAAGTTGTTGATTGTCATCCTGTCGGCGCTGACGGGCTTCCTGTTCGCCTCTGGCGTGATTCTGATACGCAACATGTTAATCAAAGGGATCAAACAGCCCGCGGAGCTGGAAAAACGGGGTATTCCTGTTCATGCCGTCGTTCCGCTGGCGCCTGAACGGACGAAGAGCAGACGCTGCCGTGCCATTACAACCTACCAGTCTGACGAGCTGTTAGCCAAATCTTCGCCCACCTCGCTGGCGGTTGAGGCGATAAGAGGGCTACGGACCAGCCTTCATTTCGCCATGCTGAAGGCGGAGAATAAAATATTAATGATTTCAGGTACCTCACCGGGGGTGGGTAAATCCTTCATCAGTTCCAACCTCGCGGTGCTGATGGCGCAGGCCGGCACCCGGGTGTTGGTGATTGACTGCGATCTGCGAAGGGGCTATTTGCACAGTATCTTCTCGCAAACGGACGGCCATGCCGGGCTTGCGGATTATTTATCTTCGGATGCGGAGGTGGCCCGGGTAATAGAAGAGACAGAGTACCAGGGCGTTGATTTTATTGGCCGTGGAAGAATGGTCAACAACCCTGCCGAGCTGTTTATGACGCCGCAATTCCGGACGCTGATTGACGCCTGTTCAGCCCAGTACGATGTCATTATTCTGGATACGCCACCGATTCTGAGCGTCACGGATGCCGCGATCATTGGCCGTTTCGCCTCAACGTCTCTGATGGTCGTCAGATTCGAACAGAACTCGATCCAGGAGGTTGAAGCGGGACTGCGTCGATTTGATCAAAACGGTATCGCCATCCAGGGTGTGATATTCAACGGTGTTGAGAAGCGGGCTTCAGCCTCTTATAGCTATGGCGATTACTCATACCAGGAATAATTCATCTCTGTTCTTTAATGAATACGTATTGACAGGTCTGGAATGTATAAAATTCCGAAGGCCTGATGACGAGTTCCTAATTAAAAGTTCCCGTTATGTGGTGCAGTCTGAATGCCAGTTCAGAATAAAAATGCCAGAATTAATGTCAAGGAATGCTCTTAAAAATCTAAATTAATGAACCATCAGGGAGTGACAGGAGGGACCAAAAGCAATCAACGGATATGAAGTAATTATTTAGAGTGGTGATGTTATATTTTGAAAAATGTAATAATTCCGTAATAAAGAGTCGATTAAATGAATAGTAAAAAAAATAAAGTCTTTCAGCTGGAGCTGAAGTGGCATCCCGTTGCTGCTTCTGTTCTGCTCGCTCTGCCATTTGTTGCGCACACAGCAGAGATTAACATCAAGAACGGCGTGGTGTATTCGGCCGGAAATGTGCCCGTCATTAACATTAATAAAGCCAACGATAAGGGGCTTTCTCATAATGTGTATGACAAGTTAAACGTTGATAAGAATGGGCTTATCTTCAATAACAGCACGACTGAATCCAACACCGTGCTGGCGGGTAAGGTGCAGGGGAACAGCAATCTGACCTCCGGGTCGGCGAAAGTCATCCTGAACGAAGTCACCTCTAAAAATGCCTCTGCTATTAACGGTATGATGGAAGTGGCGGGCGATAAAGCTGATTTAATCATTGCCAACCCGAACGGGATTACCGTTAATGGTGGCGGCTCCATTAACACCGGTAAACTGACCCTGACAACCGGTACGCCGGATATTCAGAACGATCAGTTAGCCGGTTATTCTGTCAATGGCGGCACCATTACGCTGGGTAAACTGAATAACGCCAGCCCGACAGAAATTCTGTCCCGTAATGTGGTGGTCACTGACAAAGTGAGCGCGGGTGAGCTGAACGTTGTGGCGGGTAATAACTACGTCAACGCGGCAGGTCAGGTCACCGGTTCTGTTACTGCGGCTGGCATTCGTAATGCCAACAGCATTGACGTGGCTGCCCTGGGCGGGATGTATGCTAACAAGATCACCCTCGTCAGCACCGAAAGCGGTGTGGGCGTGCGTAACCAGGGCATTATTGCGGGTGGCGTTAACGGCGTAAATATTGACGCTAACGGTCAACTGCTGAATAACAACGCGCGCATTGAGTCCTCTGGTCAGATCAATATTAAAACCAATGGCGCACTGAACAACACCACCGGGGATATTACGTCCGTCGGTACCATTGCGCTGGACACCAACAAAAATACCCTCGTCAACAGCCGCTCTGGCAACATTTCGACGATGGGCGACCTCTACGTCAATAGCGGCGCCATTGATAACACCAACGGTAAAATGGCCGCAGCGGGCATGCTGGCTGTTGATACCAACAACAACACCTTAACCAACTACGGTAAAGGGAAGACTGTCGGTATTGAAGCCGGGATCGTGGCGTTAAAAACCGGCACCCTGAATAACAGCAACGGCCAGATCAAGGGCGGTTATGTTGGCCTTGAATCTGCTGCTGTTAACAACAACAGCGGTTTAGTTGACGCCCTCGGTGATGTGAACGTTGTGAGCGGCGGTAACGTCGATAACAACCGAGGCATGATCCGTTCTGCGGGTGGTTTCACCAAGATTGCCGCGAAAGGTACGGTTAATAACGGCGCGACCAAAACCGCCGATACGGCCAGCGATGACTCGTTAGGCATTATTGCTGAGAAGGGCGTGCAGATTGCCGCGAACAGCATCAATAATAACGGTGGGCAGATGGCGTCGAATGGCGATATCTCCCTCGAAAGTGCCGGCACGATTGATAACTACTCCGGCAAGCTGAACTCCAACAGCAAAGTGATTGCTAAAGCCGCCTCCATGCGTAACGACAACGGCGGTGTAGCGGGCCGTACCGGCGTGAGCGCGCAAGTGGGTGGAAATATCACCAACTACATTGGCGTATTCAGTTCTGAAGAAGGTGATGTTGCCCTGGCATCAAATGCCCTGAACAACCGCGGTGGCTTCATTATGGGACAAAACGTCACCATTAATGCCAATGCCGGGGTTAATAACAATACCGCGTTCATCGTTGCCAGTAAGGTATTGAGCGTTACTGCAGGCGATAACATCGAAAACCGTTACGGTACGGATTTCGGCTCTGCATTTGGTACCTACTTCGGCATGCCTCAGCAGAATGGCGGCATGGTTGGTAAAGAAGGCGTCTCGCTGTCCGGGAACACGATTTACAACAACCAAAGCCGTATCATTTCTGAAAATGGCCCGCTGAAAGTACAGGCAAAAGGTAACATCGATAACTCTCGCGCGTTACTGGTGAGCGGTGGAGATGCGTCTATCAAGGCGGGTGGTTCGTTTAATAACAACTATTCCACCACCTACAGCATGGGCGATCTGGCGATCGAGGCCAACAGCCTGAGCAACTACAGCAACGGCGCGCTCGAAGACAACAATGCGACGGGGGTGATTGCGGCTGACAGCGATCTGACGATGAATGTGGCGAGCAGCGTGACCAACTATGGCTGGATCAGCAGCCTGGGTGATGCCATCCTGAACATTCTGAACGGCTCCCTGACCAACCGTAATACGCTCTCCGCTGAGAAATCGCTGACGGTTTCTGCTCAGTCGGGTGTTGAAAACCAGAAAAACATCGCTGCGGGTGGCGCTCTGGTGGTGAATACCCAGCGTGGCGTGACGAACAACTCCGACGGCAACATGGTGGGCGATAGCGTCACGATCTCGGCAGTCTATGATGTCAACAACCGCGGTAACATCGTCGCTGACAACGGTATGGTGATTACCACTAAAGGTAATCTCTATAACGACCTGAATATGGTCAGCTATGGCGATGCCTCCTTCAGTGCCAATAACATTGATAACAACGCCTCCACGATCAAAGCCGACGGCAATTTGACGCTGACGGCGACAGGCAATGTGAATAACAGTCGCGGTAAGCTCATCGCTGAGGCCGGCGATGTGACGATTACCGCGGGTGGAACCGTTGATAACTACTACGGAAAAATCGAGTCCGGTAGCGATATCGTTCTTAAGGCAAACCGACTGAATAACGACTACGGTCGGACGGCTGCCTACGGCAATATCGACCTGGCGCTGATGGGGTATTTCGACAACAACCGTGGTTCACTGCTTTCTCAGGCCGGTGATATCAAACTTTCAGCCAACATCGTGGATAACAACAACGGGTTGATTGCGGGTGAGAATGTCGCTGTTGAGACGAAATCAACGGTGTATAACAACACCGCAATGATCGTGGCGAACAAAAAGCTGTCCGTGAATGCGGCCGGAAATGTTGAAAACCGTGACGGTAACAACTTTGTTCGTTATCACGGCGAAACCTTTGGTGTGACGGGCGATGTTGGCGGCATGATTGGCCGAGAAGGTGTGTCTGTTTCCGGGCAGAACGTCTACAACAACAACAGCAGCATCATCGCGGATAACGGTGCACTGAGCGTGCTGTCGAAAGGGACGCTGGATAACACCCGTGCGATGCTGGTGAGCGGCGCCGATGCGATCGTCAAAGCGGCAGGCACGTTCTACAACAACTACGCGACCCTCTGGAGTGCGGGCAACCTGGACGTGACAGCGGGTTCGCTGAGCAACTACAGCGATGGCAGCATGGCTAACAACACCGCGACCGGCGTTATCGCGTCAGATAAGAATCTTAATCTGACTGTGGATAACAGCGTCACCAACTACGGCTGGATCAGCGGTAAAGGCGATGTGAACGTCAACGTGCTGAAAGGTACTTTGTATAACCGCAATGCGCTTTCTGCAGATAACGCGCTGACAATTAATGCCCTGAACGGTGTTGAGAACTTCAAAGACATCGTCGCGGGTACTAATCTGAAAATGGATACTCAGCGTCACATTACCAATAACAGCAACAGCAATATTCTTGCTCAGAATATCGCGTTGAATGCCGGTGCCGACATTTCCAACCGCGGTAATATTGTGAGCGATTATACGCTGTCTGTGAAAACGGCAGGGAATATCTATAACTACCTCAATATGCTGTCTTATGGCGTTGCTGGTGTCGCGGCGAATAACGTGACAAACAGCGGTCAGGATGCCGTATTCGGTGGCTTATACGGTATGGAACTGATTACCAATAAAGTAACCAATACCGGCACCATTGTTGGTATGTAATCGATAAGGTGTAACAAAAGGCAGCAGCTATCGCCTGATAGGGAAGGTGCGAATAAGCAGGTCATTTCTTCCCAAGCTGACTCGCTGATTAAAATTTCGCGGATCTGGGCCGATTTTTTTCCCGCAAACACATCGAATCAGCCTATTTAGGCTATTTTTTCCA
>OIER01000635.1_pt1 | contig 23666 bp, 21 predicted proteins | sample 1581801 | NCBI WGS metagenome assembly OIER01 (sample SAMN03281006, study PRJEB24777) | human gut metagenome | isolation source: fecal sample PR165 from 1 month old male Malay infant, vaginally delivered... | reverse complement strand
ACGAGGTACGTTTGGAACGGGCGAGAGGCAAAGAAGAGCAAAAGGGCGACGAGTTCAGGATGAAGCACTAACAGGGATCGGCGGCAGGTCATGTTGCGTCCGATTACGGCTTCGCTGAGGACAATCAGGCAATGTCCGCCAGAGCTGCTACGGCATATTCGCTTGAGTGACTGGCAATGGCTGGCGCGATGTGGTGGTGGTAGGGGCCGCTGGCGAGAATTGTTCTACCCCGGGGCGCAGGGTGTGGCGCCAGGCAAGAGGCATCGATCGTTGCTGTCACACGTCAACGACAGCATATACAAAGACGTACTGCGGTACATTGAGGATGCGGACGAGAACGGTGGCGTAGAGTTTCCGGATCTTGTGCGCTTCCTGAATATGCCGAAAGCAGAGGGCGAAGCGCTAGCGTCGGTGATGAGGCACGTTATCGAGTGGCTTTACCCGGAGCAGAAGGACCCGACAGGCGTCGTGGACAGGAGCAAGAGCAACAAGCCGGAGCTGCGAAAAGATGCTGCAGTGGCGGTGAGAGAGTACCTTTCCAGGTGCTACGAGGGTCGGGGCGACTGCACCGAAGAGATGGTCGCGGAATGCTGCAAGAAGTTGGAGGACGGGGTGGTGACTGCGGCGCGGCGACACATGGCGTTTTTTACCAAGCAAGCCGAAGGCAAGGCAACGATTAAAACACACCTGAAAGACGACCCAAGCTACTACGGCGCGCGATTTCGACAGCACAAGGCTTGGAACGATGTAAGAGAGGCAGTCGACGGGATGTTTTACCCGTACTCGCCGCTACCCTGGAGTCAGGACGATACAACCGCCACCAGAGTACATGCGGACGAGAGAATCACGAGGACGGCGGTGGCCCTGTGCGAGTTGATCGACAGGGCTGACTGGGTGGAGGGTAATAGCGTGCTGAATACGGCAGAAGCGTCGTATAAGGTGGCGCATGAGATTCGAAATGTGCTCTTCCAATGGGCGGTGGAATCGCACAACAGAGCCGGGCAGCCGTACGAAAACGTGGGCAGGGCGGCGGACGGCCGGCAGTCGAGCCAGAGGGCTGCGCTTTTCGATAGAAAGGAATCTCTGTTTGATTGGATAGAGTACCTGAGAAGGCGTGACGGCCGTGAGGTTGTCGCGGTTAGCAGGAAGCGAAAGGAACCGTGGGATTCCGATGCGGCGAACCAGAGGCTGCCGCCGCCCAACGAGAGACCACGAGGAGAAGAAGGACACGATGGGCTGGAGAGGGAAGGCAGAGCGATGGCTGTGATGGGTGTCGCGCCTACGAATCAGCGACTGGATCGACGTCCGCCTTGGACATCGTCGCATGTAAGGCCACGGCAGTCGTCAGCGGCACGGGCATCCATAGCGGCAAGCGGACCGCCAAGACGGCCATCATCGCCGTGGCTAGCATCGTCACCGGAGTGGTCCGTTGATGGTGAAGATGAAGCGTTGGATTCCAACCGAGAGGCAAGAGGCGACCCGCAATCCGATGAGGGCGGCGTTGGAGCTGGTGAAGATGGTGCAGCGCGGACGGCAGGCAGCGGTGGGCTACCGCGAAAGCAAACTAACGCAGGAAGGCCGCGCAGCCGGGCGAATATGGATGGCGAGCTTGCGGAGCTTGAGCCGGGCGCGCCGCATCGCAGAGAATCTGCTACTGCGCAGAGGGCACTAGTCACAGGAAACCACCTCGAGGAGGAGCAGAGCCAGCTAACGCCCGCTTCAAGCCTTTCTCCGCAGCCAACCAGAGCAAACCTGGACGGCCCGCCAGTTGGCAGCAGAGCAGCTGCAGCGCGGGACGCCAACACCCGAACGGCGTTGCCGGAAAGAAGAGATAGCCATGAAACTCGGCATGGCTCGCGCAGCAGCGGAGTGCCGTCACGGTTGAGAGCGATGGCAGGCGCGAAAGCCTCAGGACGCGTGATCCGTAAACAATAAAGGTTTTTTGCGCCACAAACATCGGCAAATGTGCGTCCCAACCAGTGTCAGAGTAAGTTTAAGAGGGGAGTATCTGCCGAAATGAGCGGACAGGGACCTAAGCAAACATGCTGCGGCAGGGATCATCACACAACCTGGGCATGCATTGGGTCAGAACGGACGCAATGTGTCGGTATGGTTAGGTTGGGGTTAAAAGGGAAGCAGTATTCCGCAGCGTCTGAACAATGTCTGCATTGAATAATTTACATATTACATACCTTTGATAGGAACAGTTGTGATGGATACTGGATCGAGAACGTCTCCCATTGTGCTAGACGATATTGGGCGTGAGTTTGATAGCTCTGATGAAGAACTTACTGACTGCCCTGAGCAAAGTGGTGGCTACGAGCATGAGCCCTGCTCGGATGATGAGTCAAATGCCTATTCTGCTGTAGAGATACACGAGCGGTCCGAAGACATACATCTCGACACTAGGCCGTCGGCCACCGCGGCGACGCTTGATGGGCTCAATGGAGCCACGAGATGGCAGGTGAACCGCCACTTTGGCGAGCGCAGCGTTCCTTGTAAGTGTACTTTGGCGCTTCCATGGCAGCATGGGCTGACTCCAGAAAGGCTCGAAATTCATCAGTGAAGTGGAAGCGGAGACGTTCAGCGGCAAGAAGGCGATCGAGATGCTGCACCGACAGGTCAATATGAACTACGCGTTTGATCGAGGTAGCGAGTCAAAGGGGATACAAGCCGATGATACAATCATTCCCGAATTCTTCCTGGATTACCTCTGCATTATCGGGCTTCCGATGAAAGCGATAAGCAAGAGGAGCAGCCACTTCTTTGACAACATTGAGATATCGTTTCGAGCTTGGCATTCCACCTACAGTAACAAGCATAGCCCAAGCTTGCCGTTTCCCATGGCTGGCCGCACGTTTCGCCTGGCGACAGCGTCGAGCCGCGAGCATTGGTACATTGTGATGCATCCAAGGGCTGGAAGCAGCGGTCGCAACAACGGAGAGGGCCGCCCCCAAACGCAGGCAACAGCCATGGCGCGCCACCACGCGGATGCGATGGCTTCTTACGTGCGTGATGTATTTGCCAAGCCAGGGCTCTCAGGTTTAGGCATAAATGATCAGTGGACATTGGGGGGCGAACGCAGCAAAAAGCTGTCCACGGCCGACTGGAGTCTGTTCCAAAACATGTTCGCAAGCGAATGGAGCTCATTCCTAGACCGATACTCGTATGATGCGTTCTGGGCGGACAACGAGCCATGCTTCCACGCCTACGACTACGGAGCGAACGTTGCGATCGAGGTGACAGACGAAATGAGGGAGAAGTCCTTGGAGGACGAGGAGTACGCAGGCACTGAGGACGAGTACGGGACGATGGTAAAAGAGGAGTCACTATTTGTGGAACAGAGAGCACACTCAAGCGCGGCGGAAAGTAGCCATGCAGCTAACGGAGAAGACGATCATGACGAAGACGCCAGCGTTCACGCAAGCGATATAGAAGTCCTCTCTGTCACGGCTATCGGCGCAACCGCGATAGATACCGCGGCAGTCTCCAGTGAAGGCAGCAGCGACGGTGTAGATCCAGACGCGCCCTACACGGGAGGGCTACTTAGCTTGCAGGCTGAGCTGGAGAGCCGGTATGAGCTGGGAAGCATCGGCACGATATCATATGCGTTGGCGGCCAATGTGCACTGCATTGAGGGACGCGGCCAACGCCAAGGTGACGTTTCTTGCATGCTGGCAGACAGGAACGAGCTCGCAAGAGAGTACCACGATAGCAAGGACTACACGTTCTTTCCGCTGGGGTTTCATCCGGCGTACGGGAATATGTCGTCGTCCGAGCCGCCGTTCTTCCTGCTGCATAACCAACTGAACGCGATGAAACGCCGCATGTGCGAAGAGAACGATGGGGCTGAGGTCGTGACGTTTGGACATTTCCAAGCATACAACAGTGGCCTCAAGCAGAGCATCCGGGACCGACCGGACGATCTACTGGCAACACAGGGCCAGGCCACAGCAGCACTGACCATACCAGCTGAGGAGGCTAATAAAGCTGCAAAGACGAGGGCAAAGCAGCAACGGCTACTCGGCTTTCTCAACGGAGACGCTACACCCGATAACCCAGAGGCATCCACACCGTTTGCGCGCGAGAGGCAGCTGATTGAAAGAGCAATAGAGAACAGCGAGTTCGGATTTCGCATGGAGCAGGTAGTAAGCGTGCACGTGGGGCGTCTGGCGTCAGAGCGCCGTAGCTTCCAGTTCCTGCTGCGGCCGATCTCCCGCTTGATCAGTTTCTTCTTGCACAAGAAGGACGCCTATACGAGCATCCTGCGAAAGTTTCCGCCTGCTTTATTTCCAGGTGTGCTTTCGTCCATGTCGCGGATGTTCGAGCTGCTGGTGGAGGAGATGCAGCAACGGTACACGCAGCAAGGCAAACAAGGACTCGGGCTTGCGCTGTCCGAGGGCATAGCTGCCGTGGACAGACTCGGCAACTATTGCTTAACAGGTGATCCTCGTGTGCTGCCACGGAAGATTTTCGCGTTGGCGGGCACTCTAGAAGGCCTGAGCAAAGGCGGATGGCCGTATATCAACCCAGACATCCTCGACCTGCGGCCTGATTTGGGAAAGATCCACCTGGGCCAGTGGCCGCGGATGAGCGACGGCAGGCCAGTTCTGATGCACACTGCATCACTGGCCTTTCACTACGGCGAGGATGTAGCGAGCAATCGACACAGCCAGCTGTGGTTTTCACGCATGGGCGGACTGAGCATCGGCAGCCGGACAGAGCTGAACGAGTTCCTAGAGCGGCTGCTGGAGGACTTGTTCGTACCAGAGACGCAGAAGTTTATGGTGCAGCAGATACGAAGATGGATGACGCGAGAGGCCCGGGCAGGAGCTCTACAAGTGACGCCGCGGATGATGAAGACGGTAGAAGACTGGCAGAAGAGCCAGGCGCCATTCAAGAAAGAGTAAGTAGCTGGAGTATGGGAATATTGACTATGACTGACGAGGAACAGGGAGCTCGACCGACTCGTGAGCAGGAAGATCCTCCTGCACGAGGCGACTACGGGTAGTACGGGCAGTACGAGCAGCACAAGAGCGACGAAGCAAGTGGTACGATCGGATTTTAGCGAGGCATTCTACAACGCTATGCGTAATAGTTCGGTAAAGAGCAGAGGGCGATACGCAGCAGCAAATGCGACGTGGCCTTCAGTATTACAGGCTGCAGTGGCTCACACGGACAAGACAACGATCGACGCGAAGATGTGGGCGATGGCGATCGAGACAGCGATGATACGCGTACAAATTGACTGGATGCCTGGACAGTACCGCCATCGACTGACATTCCGACAAGTGACAGAGATCACTGGCCATGCACGACCAGAGAAGATGACTAGCGCCAGCAGCACGAAGCGAGAGGCAGCGGAAGACCTTTTGTACACGGAGCGGCGGAAGCGAGTCAAGAAAATGCGGGTGTCCTTCGGGGCTGAGATACCATTCCGAACGCTACCAAAGATGATTGACAATGGCTTCCGTGAACTGGACAAGATATTTGCCCCGCTAAATCAGAGCATTCGGGAACATTATACACTGGCGCGGATGTGCATAGAACGGCAGCTGCACGACCCGTTAACGTCGCTGATGCTGATGATTGCCGTCACATTGGGATCTTCCACAGAAACGCCAGGAGTAGACCATACCTTGAAACCGGAGGAGCAATACATTTCGCCAGCGAAGCAAAAAGATCCTTCTACGTACGCTGCGGCGCTATCGACGCGAATGATGTGGTTCCTTGACAGATCGTCATTTCCATGGGACAAGACCACCGGCGGCCTCGCCCTGCCAGTGGCCCAGATGACAACCAAGATAGGTAAGCAGCAGTCTAGGCTACAAGGAAGCTACATCGCAGAGGCTGACATAACCAGAGCACCGAGGTGTGAATAACCGCCTGCTGCTAGCACTGGGATGGATTGTTACGGATAAGAATCGCCCAACGCCACGAAATACCGAATCTACGTTACGCGATCGAGATGAGTTACTCAGCTTGTATGATGAGCTTAAAGGGCTTTTAGACAAGCCGGATTTATTCATGAAACGCATATTTCAGCGAAACGAATATGAGTGGCTGGAGAGATGCAAAAGCATCATCGAGGAGTTTTAGACCTAGTTGGTGATAGTGCGACAGCTACAAGCCGAAGGAGAGCAAAAATTCAAATTCTGCTGGCAATAGAAATTATAAATCGCAGACTTTGCCCACAAGAAAAACAGAAACCAGAGCTTGGAGCTGTCGCGAATCGGTGTAGATCACATTCGAGCCGAATCTAGGTTGAGCGCCGCGGTCCAGCTACACTGACACGGCTAGGTCGCTGGTGGCCAATAGCGCAGCGGGCGGGGAAGACGAGTGGGCTGGTTGAGATACGCGATGATGCCCCGCAACACCAACCAAGTGCTGCCATTGGCGTCTACTTTGTGCTTGACCAACTCTCGAGCTAGAGTGTCACATGCAGGCGTCAGCTGGTTCCCAACTGCGATAGTGAGAGTGGTTAAATCTACACCTGGTGCAACAGGATGGCTAAAGTGAACGACGCAGAATGCGGCCTGGCCGGACTCGCCACCGCCACCTGGCAGGCGGGAACAAAGCTTTGGAAGGGGATACAGAGCCAGCAGCCGCAGCCCCACGGAGTGGTTGTCCTGGCAAATGAAAACAAAGAATTGAACAGAGTCTTGTCTTTGCTGCAGAAGAGACTAGCGTCATCACCGGACGATGACCTGTCGGCGCTGGAGCTCCCGCTTCGGCGATGCGAATACGCGTGCGTCAACGTGGAGCTGGAGATTGGCAAGCTTTCATCGAAATCGAGAGATAACCTAACACGCTCTCTCGACTGGCAACGTGTACAGTATATGGGAGAGAATATGGACGACTTCCGCGACTTGTTAGCAGGATACAGAATGACCATTAGCGTTGCTCTGGCAGATGCGACCCTGTAAGCGCCTTCTACCGTATCGCCATGTTATGATATTTCTTGCTAAACTGCCACGGCAAATGATCAGCCGCACATCGAACGTGACCGATAAGAAGATGGACCGCTACAGTCGGCTGCTGCAAGCTGCTACGTCCGCACTCGAGCGTCGGCTAGAGAGCATTGAGGCGGCACAACGGAGGCTAGTTGGCCAGGACAGAGCAGGACCAGACGAGGCTACTGCAGCGTTGGCAATGAAGAATCTCACAGATGAGAGGCTGAGCATGGAAAATTGCTTAGAAATCTGCTCGAAGTTCTCTGAACATATCAGCCGGCTTCGGCCTGGTGGAGAGTCGTGCCCGGCGGTCGAGCCGGACTCTGCTTCCACTTCAGACAGCATAGGCTACGAGGGGATAGAGAAGGGCCGAGATAGCCTGCTGGGCCTGGCAGAGCAGCTAGAGGAGCACGAGGAGAAGCTGTTTCAACGCTTGTTAAGCCAGATGAGAGCGCCGTCGTTGTCGGCGAAGGAAGCTACTGAGGTTTTGAGGTTAAGGGAGGAATGGGAGTCAACACATCAGGCGGTAGGAATCTTGTTCAAGGCAGGACGGAAGCGTGAAAACGTCAGCGTAATCGAGAATCACGGATCGGGAGATGCGCTGCAGTTCATGGTTTCGGCCGATGGACAGCCGTTGCGTGGCATTAACAGGGGTACAGGGTGGAGAAGCCGGCAATTCGGAGGATGTATGGACAATCTGACGATTCGGCAGCTCTCTAGCGATGCAGTAAGGATTGTGACGACTGTCGGTCGCGAGATGGCGGCTTCCATGGAAGAAACCGCCACTCGAGGCAACGCAAAAGGTGCAGATGATGGCACCGACGAGAACAGCGAGGAGAGCAGCGAGGATGGGGAATTTGAAGGTCGACATGGTGGTGGGCGTAGGCTGGAATCCGAATCGGAGAGTGCGCCGGCGGCGGAGACGAGACGATGGCAGATGAGTGGTAGGAAATAACAGGTAGCAAAGGTTCAGCAATGGCGGCCACATTGGAGGACGTGTGTGGGTGTGCAGTTCTTCGTCGATGTGGTTACGTCTGCCAGTACTTGGTATTATTATTGCTGCTCATTCTACCACGGAGTGACAAGACGGACTAAAGAGTGACCGAAAATTGACCATCGAATGGCTTTTAAAAGCATGAAATGCTTGTGAATACGTATGAATTATTGTGGTGGTCCTGCAGTAGCGATACGTACATGCCGCGTAGGTGCAAGTGTGGCGGACCCCTGGTCACCGTTAACGGCAGCATGGGCGGAGATCTAGGCAAGGTGAGGAGATCGGCGCCAACCAAGGCATTTTATGCTTCACCTTGTCAATTGGGACTTGTTTCAGGCCGTGGATGTTTGCTCCTACCGTGGAGCTAATTGGTTGAGAGGTTGCAGATGTCCTGGGATACGGGGGATGGGATCTGGTGCGGCTGAGGCTAGCGCTCGATGGTGCTGCTGGGCGGGGCCGGCGGCTTTGGTGCGGGAGGCAGGGCGTCTGAATTCTGGCTCTTGCCTCATCGTTAACGTTCAAAGCGCAATGCTGACTACGCAAGAAAAACATGTCAGAACCGCTTAGCATTACGTGTGATGTGCTAAAGCTCGTTACCGTTGCGTTATCCTCTGCTGAAAAGCTAACGCAAGCCTTGCACAGTTTGGAAGACCACGACAAACGGCTGGTGGCCTTGAAGAGGGAACTTGCTGATCTAGCGGGGGTACTAGAGTCACTACGTGAAACGGTGGTTGCGAACCCCAGCATCAATGTTGACATCCTGAAATGGCCGCTCCACCGCTGCGGCCAAGCTTGCGACGAGTTCAGGCAACTGACCCTGCGCTTGTCGAATCACACCACGAGCCAGCGGAGAAGCACCCGGGACTTGGTGACACAAAGCTATCTGTGGGGAGATACTGTCGACTTCAGGGACATGTTGGCGAGCTACAAGTTGGCCATCAAAGTCGCAATAGCTAACATAGCCATGTAGGTTATGCGATGAAGATGCGGTATTCATTGGCCGGGCGTCTGCTAACTTCGAGCAGCAGCCGCATCGCAGCAGTCACGCCAAAGGCGTTGGAGAGCTATCGTACGATGGCGGCCGATACAAAGGTAGATCTTCAGCAGCACCTTCAGGACGTAGAGGCCAAAGTAGACGCCATTTCCACAAAAGGACGTTGCAAGGCCGAGGGGGCAGATTGGCAGGCGATCCTGGACGAAAAGGAGTGCACAGAGAAAGGATTGGAGATCTGCCGGCAGTTTTCGGCTGAAGTCGACCGCCTTGGGGTTTCAGCGGCGCCGCAGACACCGGGGTTCATAACGATTGGGATTGGCGCCACCGAACGCGCTGTTCAACCCATGATAGCACAGCTCTACGAGCAGGAGGAATCGATCGACAGCATGATCGAGAGTAGATTAGACGCAATGAAGTCATCGCAATCCTCATCAGCGGAGGAAAGAGACGAGCTCGAACGGCTGCGGGCTGTCAAGCAGAGTATCAACCAGTGCATCCAGATCATGAGCGAAACGGGGAGTGTCGGTGCAGAAACGGAGCGGCGGAACGTGTTCGAGGACATAACGCTGGAGGAGAGGTCCTACAGCTTCACAGTATCGACAGTAGGCGATCTGGTGACGGCGCGGCGGATTCGTCTAAGCGGAGGCTCTTACAATATCGGTGGCCAGCTCTCGGACGAGTCATTTCAAAGAGCGGTCGAGGCGCTGACGAGAGAAGGGGCCGTGCCTGGGCAAGGATTACCGAGAAAGAACGCGGAGGAGGCAAAGGTATGGCGGGAAGGGAAGGAAGCGAGAGGAGCAGAATTTCGGAGTCGGCACGGAAGAGGCGTGGCGTTGACGCCGGCGGCGCCAGCGGCGCCGTAGCCGTAAGGCCGCGGCGCATTCAAGCACCACGCCAACAGAGAAGCGAAGCGGGTGCGGGCGAGGACGTTGGGGAACCAACGCAGTGCAATTGGCGTATTGCCGTCCTCTCTGCGTTTCACGCTTGTAACCAAGCTTGCCTTGATGTTTTGCGGCTCTCAAGCCAGCCACTACACTGTCGCTGGCGACAACACAGCCGTACGAAAAAGCGCGGACCGGAGAGCATGAACTAACCCTTCCGCCAGATGCGGGGAATTGACAGGGGCATCAATGGCGTACAGTCGTTTTGAATTCAGGTAAGATGAACTGACACCCAATCGAGGGGGCAACTGCCCGCGAGGCCCGGCGATACGCCATCTGGTCGGCGGCTGCAGGAACGACGCCATTGGCGGGAAAGTATGGCTGCGCCAGCCACCACGACCTAGGAGGGCGAACAAGCGCGGGATGCGCTGAGACGTGGCCCGTCATCACTACTTAAACGAACTGAGCCCCCTATTGCAGATACGGCTATGTTTTTCTTTCTTTTCTTTTTTTTAGCCAACGACGGTATTTCCTACTTACGCTTTTCCGATTTCTCTAAGTACTGGAGTATTGTTGGCATATGCAAACTAGACAATGGCGGAAGTCATCGGCATAGCGTCTGGCCTAGCTGGGCTCAGCACAGCAGCCTTCCAAGCCAGTAAGGCTCTCTACCAAACAATTAAGAGCTATCAGTCACATCAACAGAGCGTGCTAGACTTGCTGGAAGAGAATCGGGCTTTGAGCAGCGTGCTAGCTTCGCTCGGCAAGACGATCACCTTGTCGTCAGACTTGGACTTATCTGACTTGGAGTTTCCCTTGGAGCGATGTGGCCAGGCGTGCAAAGAGTTTACCGAGGAAATTGAGAAAATTGCGTCGCTTTCCAAGGGAGACCGGGCGAGTTTTCGAGGCTGGGCGAAGCTTAGATATATGGGGGAGGATATTGATGGGTTCCGGCGATTGCTGGCGGGTTACAAGACAATGATCAACATTGCCATCGCCAACGCAACTCTGTACGTTGTTTTGGTACTCGATGCGTTTGTACACTGCTGACTATTCTCTCCTGTACCAACAGGCAAAGGTCTACACTTACATCCGAAAAGATTGACGGGTATGCCCAAATGATAGAACGAGCAGCAGCCAACTTTGAAGATCGCCTCGGCAGGATAGACGGCCGGCTGGAAACACTAGTGGAAAGGACGGCGGCCGGCTCCGAATCTGAAGAAGCAGCCAAGGCGGCTGCTGAGGCGCAGCAAATACAGGAGGAGCGTTCAACGACGGAAAAGTATCTGCAAACTTGCGCACATTTGCTAAAGCAGATCAACGGGCTGCGGGCAAGACCGCAGGGCCCAGACTCGAGCGCAGGAAGCGAAACGGGCTCCGTGCCGGAAAAAATCGCAAGCGAAGGCCTGGACGAGTGTGCCGAGAGCGTTTCTCGCATGGCGAGCAGACTTGCATCCCACGAACGAGATCTATTCGATCGGCTGGGCGAGGTCCTGACTAGGTCAGGCACCTCTGCAGCCGATTACGAGGAGATTGGAAAGCTCAGAGCCGAATGGCAGTCAACCCGCGCGCAGATGGATATTCTGTCCAAGGCAGAAAAGAAACTTGGTGAAACTACGAGTGTTATTGAAAATCATGCAACAGGAAACGCCATACAGGTTATGGTGACAGTGGATGGAAGACCGCTGCATGGCAAGAACGAAGGTACCGGGCCATGGACAAGGCAGGTAGGAGGACGTATGAGCAACGAGTCCCTACAACAAGTCTTGCAGAGCATGGTTAGCATGTCGTTAGCGGCGTATGAGGATACCAAAGCATCGAGGAGGAAGGAGAGAGTGCAGGAGCAGCCAGGTGCGCAGGCGGTGGACGACAGCGAAAGTAGTGCAAGCTCCAAGTTCGAGGATCTGTATGGGGAAGGATTCACGCTGGAATGCGAGTCACCGACGGCGGCGACGACAGAGAGGAAAATAGCCTAGTAGAAAGAGGCTTTAATTCTTATTTATTATTAGTCCTACCTAGCCCTTTGATTTGCAGCAACAACTAATAGAGGCCGTACATGCCATTGATCGGGAGCGCTAGGTGAATACTGCTACGTACTGCGCGGACGAACAGCGCCTGGTGCCAGGGGGCCGCTCATCGCTAGCATGGACGGTCGAGTCGAGTAAGCGCGATCCACCATGCAACTGACTCCTAGCGTATCGCCCTCCAATCACCGTAGGCCGAAGTTCTACTCTTCCAATTCATCATGCACACCGCACATACCGAGCCAGGCTGTGCAAAAAGTGTGATTGCAGGAAGCTATGGCGGCAACCTGGCCGTCGTGGTTGGTTGGTGGTTAGCGCCGGAGAACCGCCACAAGCTATTCGGTCGTAGCGTCGGCGCTTAGTCCAATCCCACATTCTCTATAAGCCGCCGAGGTCGCACGTGTTCAGCACATCGACAACCATAGTTGTGCCCAATTCTTCTTAAAAAAATATCCCAAGCTTCTCCCTACCAGCATGGCAGATCCTCTCAGCATTGCTTGCGGAGTTGCATCCTTGGTGAGCTTTGCGCTCACCTCTAGCCTTGCCCTCTCCACCACAATCCGCAGTTTCAAGGGCCAAAACAAGCAAACACGCGCGCTCCTCGCTGAGCTGGGCGACTTGGTGGCCGTACTGGAAAGCCTGGCTGATACCATCGGGAGCAGCCCGGACATCGACTTTGGCGCGCTAAGGTCACCTCTTGATCGGTGCGGCAAAGCTTGCGACGACTACGGTCGGCTGATTGCTCGCTTTACGAAGCATTCAACTGAGTCTCACGCTAGCATCCGCGACTGGGTGAAGCAGAAGTATCTACAAGGCGATGTCAGCGACTTCAAGGACATGATTGCGGCCTACAAGGGCACTATCAACATCGGCATTGCCAACGTTAACATGTATGGGGACCAACACCACACTGTCGATAAACTGCTAATGGTATTAGTCGTGTTGCGGCCCTGACACCGAGAGCCATCGAGGATTACAAGAACCTGATGGCCGATACCACGCAGAACCTCCAAGAGCATGTCAAGGACATAGAAGAGAGGATGGAAAACCTATCTGGCTCCAGATCCAACGGCAGCCAAAAAGATGATGATGCCGAGCGCCAAGCCATGCTTGCGGAAAAGCAGTCCGCTCAGCAGGGTCTAGACTTCTGCGCACAGCTCTCTGCCGAGATTGACAGGCTTGCGCCGGCACTCACGACCCAGCTGCACCGAGCTGGCGCTCCTGTGACGCAGGAGCACGTATCCAGCGGCGTAAGCGCCACAAGAGGCTCGATCCAGGACATGGCAGCCAGGCTACGGAAGCATAAGGACACGATGTTAAGCCATCTCGTGCAACGAGAACCAAAGGGGCAGCGTTCCAGCGAGGAGGAGGCCGAGCTCGACGATCTGCAAGCAACCAAAGAGAGTATCGAAGACTGCCTAGAGCTGATAGCTGGAGCAGAGAAGCAAGCTGCGCTGGCCGAAAGGCACAACGTCTTTGAAGACATCACTCTTGCCGAGAATTCCTACAGCTTTACAGTATCCACCGTTGGTGACCTCGTCACGGCAAGAAGGATCAACATCAGCGGCGGGTCCTGCAACGTCGGTGGCCAGATGAGCAACGAGGGGCTTCAAGCAGCATTTAACAGTGTTGTTCGGGCAAGAGCACCACCGCAGCGCGATGCTCACCCTAACAATGTATGCCATGTGCCCGCAGCCCAGCCCCTCACACCGCAAGTACAGGCTATGAATGTCGACCCGGGCTTCTCCAGACGTTACGGCCCGGGCCGACAAGCCGGCGGCACCGCTGCCGAGGCGGTGGAAATGAATAGGATCGAGGACGGCAAACAAAACGGCAAATCAACCGAATACGTTATGTGCAAGTCGTCAACGTCGCGCCAGGCTGCTAAATGAGAGGGGAGGGCGGAGAAAGGAGGTGCTGATGGCCGCACAAAATAGTCGGCCAGTGAAAGATGAGGCGGGCCACTTCCAGCGTGTACAAGGACTTTACTAGTACGATAAAGTAGGAATAGGGGTCAATATTCATTCATTAATGAATTGCAGTAGAAATCGATATAATGCACACTGCATAATTACGGAGACCGAGTCCACGATTCTAAGCTAATGTCATGGGCTCCCGAAGAGTCTGCGCGTTACCCGGCCTTGGAGTTTGCCGAGTCGCCATATAAAAAACCAATTGAGTTTTGCCGTCGGTTTGGGACGGGATCGCCAGACCGGGAATTGCGCCTTGCCATTCTGTGTGATGATTCAGCCTTGAAGACTTCGTCCGCCGCAAGCTGGACCTGGGCATTTGTAACGAAACGACCGGGGCAAACTAGAAGTGGTTCTACAGCGCTGATGGTCGCTGGATCATCGGGCTCGGCCACCATAAAAGCAGGCCATACCACGGCGGCCACATCAGCCGCGCTGACAACTTGGGGCATGTCGCTCTTACCCTTCCCTTTTTGCTTCTTCGAACTGGCTTGTTCAAAATGCAACTGATGCCAATCCTCCGCATACTTAAATGTAAAATTGGGCACTACCCTTTCCTCAACTTGTTGAACGAGGTCCCAACAAGCGCTGGCCTTGTCGCAAAGCTGCTGGACGCCTACATCAAACTCAGCCTTGTCAGATGCCCAATGACGCACATCTGTGGATATATCTTCGACCGCAAGGCGCAAAAACCGCTTTCGAGTTCCAGCCTGATTTCCGGGGAGAACTTTGAGTAGGATCGCTCGAAGGTATGCTTCCTGCAAAGGATGCTTCTCCGCCAGTCTCGATAGAACATCTTCAAGTCCGGAGTCTTCTGTAAGGAACGTATAACGAAAGAGGTGTTTGTTGATAGCCTTCGCGCATGCCAAGAGACCAATCACCACTCTCATCTGCTTCGCGGCAGATGAGTTCGACGTGGGAGTGGGTAGAGAAGTATAGCGCGGGGGTCTTTGAGACAGAATCTCGTCATTCAGATCATGTTGGAATGCATTTTGGCAGAGATCGAATGCATACGTGAAGAGTTCAGCAAAAGCGTCGCGTCTAGAAGAAGAGATCAGAAGGTGCGGAATGGCTGAGACTGGCGTACTAACATGAGAGATTGTTGTTGATCCAACGGTTTCAAATTTACCATAAAGTCTCGTACTGTTGCTAGCGAAGCTTGAGCAGTTGCTATCTCTCCAGACAATACTTCCTGCTGCTCTTTTAGTAGGCGTAGCTCATCGGAGAGCAGCTTGCTTTTTTCAGTGGCTTCCGTAGCTTGTTGATGGGCCGTTCCGATCCTAGCCTCCAGCATCGTGATCTGGTTATCTTTTGATCGGCAAGCTTCTAGGTGGTGAGCATTTGTAGCTTGCGATTGTTGCAACTGGCGTTGAAGGTCAGCAGCTGCCTGTTCAGCGGCTTCGGATGCTTCATCCGCTTGAATGAGAAGACCTTGGAGCCGTAAACACTCCTCGTTAGAGTGATCATTCTGTTTCTGCAACTCAGTTCGTTCTCTTTCCCAGCCGGCTGTTCGTTGATTGATATCATCCACGTTGACGCGGTGGGCGGCTTGGTAATCCAACAATTTTCTTTCGAGGTCCTGGTTTGCGAGGTGCAGATTTCGAAGTTTTACCAAGCCCTCCTTTGAGAGGTATGATGTGAAAATCGCGAGATCTAGCTCTGGGTCAGGCGGCGTGGGCCCGTTGGCGGCATCAGCCATGGTGTCCCCAGAGCCCTTACGGCCTTTGACCTTTTTCGGGTCCGTTTGAGATGGCATGATGATTATGGTTGCTGTTTGTGCGTTTTTTCAAGGCTAGCTTAAGTGCAATTTCAAGGAGCGGGCAGCGTATATAGTTGCCTATTAATAGGCAACCAGGAGTATGCGGCGATGCTATTCGGTGTAAGTGAGGCCAAGTATTGGCCGTTGGAGTGCCGCCGATGGCCTCCTGCAGCGTCATGTGAGTGGTTGCCTACAGCGGGGTACCGCTTCGTAACCAGTACGGCTTGGTATGCAAGCAATGGCAATTCTGTGAGTGCTTTCCCAGCTGATGTTTTCGAAATCGTCGGCGAAGTGAGTCCGAGATGAGGGAAGCGACGGCCAATGTTGTGCAAGACACCGCACACTGGAACACATCAAAAGGACCGAGACATGCGGCGGAGATGGCCACCTCGACTTCGTTCATCCATTGATCCAGTTTCTTTAATATATATCACAATAATAAAGGTATGATGATTATATTTTTAGTACATATATTTCACAGCATCGTAGCGCTATTATGCAGTGGGTGCCTTTCTCCTTGGGCAACCCATGCTGCCTACCCGGGAGCCTCGCAACTACGACCGGTTGACGACCAGACGGGGGCAAAGGTTGGAAAGCTGTTTGCGGTGCCTTTGCTAGTAGGCAGTCTACACTTTTCTTAAGGAGGATGCAACTTACCATAGTTTATAGCTCGAGTTGGGCAAAAGAACCAAAGTCAGCCGGCGGTATAGGGAAGCTAGCTGCTTGACAAGCAAACCACTGCTCCCATCTCGTGGGCGCCTTCACGTCGTACCGAGCTTCTAATGTGCTTTATTGGTAGGTGGGTGCGAGCGGCAAAAACTTGACAAGAGGCGAGACTGAAGAGAGCAAGTGCTATCATACAGTTTTCATTGGTTACCAGTAGCTTGGTACGGCCTAATGCAAGTGACGTGGCGGCAGCTGAAACCCAGACGAAGTTGCCGTGTCAGTTGAACGGAAAACAGGAAAGTTCTTTACGGGAATCAATCGATGCGCTATTATTATATTGCATTATATTGCATTAAAAATATTAAAATGCAGCAGACGCAACAGCATTATCGGCCCCTGGCACCACGGCGTCACGACGACAGTATTGAGACGGAGGGATCTCCGCCCGCGTCCGGTAAGGTGCCGGGGGCGGTGGGGACGCCAGCGCATACACTGGGTATTGTCGGGCTGGATTGGGCTGAACAGAAGCCCTTTGGACGGCAGCAGGACGAAGGATGGTGCAAAGAGAGTGGCGGCAGATCTAGCAGCATAGAGCTGGCAGCTAGAGGGCCTGGGTTCAAGACGATCCTTGGAGGCAGGCCTTGTGCGTTTGATATAGACGTTACGGCCAGACCTAGCATACGCTGGCCATCACACAGCTGCGAAACATCAGCGAAACCTGGCAACGGCGAGGAGCATCAAGGAGGGAAAGGCATGAGATCAAGAAGGTCGTCTGCAAAGGGTCAGATTGAGGAGACTATGCGAACGTATCGGAACTGGCTTGCGTCGAGGGGTGTGGCGGCGTCGGGTGACTGGCGCTCTGGAGGGTTCGTGCGCGACGCGGAGAGGACCTTTGCACAACGACAAAGAGGATAGAACGCGGGGGCAGGAACAAAGGAGAGAGTAAGTGGAGAGTGACGAGGGTTTCAGGATGGGTCAGGGTGGTCAAGCGAAGGGCAACTTCCTGGCGGCGAAGGATGTGTTGAAGAGACAAGACGACTGCCTGAGATGGGCGGGGATGGGTTCGGCCACAAAGAGCGCTGCGCAAAAGGCCGTGAACACCATCACCTATGGTCATAGTAATAGGGCGCCACGAAGCAGCGGTCGAATAGGGGATGTTGGTATTTTTGGTCGTAATGATTGAGTAGAAAGGTCAAAGGATGGAACGTTGAGCCACTGTTGCCAAGGGCAGTGCAGGACGAGGCTAAAGAGGTCTACTTTTCTGGTGACTGCATAGCAGATTGAAAGGACAGCTTCCTCTGACGCAACTGTAACCCGAGCGTCGGCTTCGAAGGGGTGTAACCGATACGGCCTAGGATGAGCACGGTGCGACTTCCAGCTACTGAGTGAAACCAGAAACTGTTAAGGAGGATTGGGCTTAAGTTTGGTGAAGTTTGCCGCGAGGGACAACGATAGGACTGCAACCCTAACCCTTATAGCAGCAAATAAACTGCGTTAGCCTAGCCTACTTTTAAACTTTGGACAAGGGGAGGTGACAAAGGTCCGTGTGGGATGCTGTGGGCTCTCGCGGTGCTTGCTTTCTTTTGAGGAGAGCGCAGTTGCTAGTCTTTCGGTAAGCCTTTTAGCCTTTTGTGCTGAAAGAGAGCACCCATGTTGTGAAATGTTGAACTTTGCGCTTTGCGACTGGATCGTGGGATGCGGCGCTAGGGTTATCCTAGGGTTAGGGTTATCCTACCCATTATTGTTGGCGTCGGCTAGCAGGCGACGCTTTTGAGTAGGCGGATACATTTTGGCGCTAGCATGACATGGGGCAGGCGACGATTAAAAGCGTCGGCTGCTCATATCAACGCGTAAATTTAATTAATAAGATGATGAAACATATTAAACGAATTATATAGTAAAGAAAGGACAATACTACGTGCAAATGTATTATAATACAATTATCATGGTAATATCTAAGCTATGCAGATTTCAAATGGTGTTGCCTAATCGGGATACCGCCTTCGCAGGAGCACACACAGGGGTGAAAATACCCCTTTGCCCTGATGGCAACATAGCACATAGGGTTAGGACGAAATTCTGTGCAGATTGATCCAAGGATCTAACGCCACCGAATTCGCGCGATATGGAGTTCTTCAAGTACGAAGAAGGGCTCCAGATACTCACCTGTCGAGAATGCAAAACGGGCGTGATTGGTTCACGCATTCTGTCACATCTCCAAGGCGAACCACATAACTTGCAGCTTTGTGATATAAGGTCGGCGCAAGAATGGGCTTCAAAGCTAAAGATTGCACATACTACACAAGATATCGACGCCATACCAGTGCCATCGGAGTATGGGCCAGGGATCGACGGCCTGGGAGACGCCATAACTGGTGGTTTTCGGTGTGAACTTGAGCCAAACTGCGCATTTGTCGGAGCGAACCCAAGGCGAATGTTTGAACACTTCCGCAAAGACCATGGATGGGAACCAAAGACGAAAACCGGCCGTCATAGAAAAGGTTACGCAGCACATACATCAATGCCGTGGAGGGCAGGTGTCTCGTATCAGAGGCTGTTCGCAAGTGGCGAACGGAGTAATTACTTCGAGGTCAAACGAGAACACAAGCAAGGCGACAGTACCACGACAAATAATACGGAAGAACACGGCATCAAGATCGATGAAGCAGTGTGCGCATTTCGAAGCAAAACTGCTGGCGTACGGCAACAGGAGGTGGACAAAATCGGGGACCAGGCCGACTTTGGCTTACCAAACACCTGGCTACGTCGTCTAGGGGCGGCGCGACACCTGAAAGAGTTCAGCAATAAGAAAGACTTTTTAATTAGACTTATATCGACAGACTGCGGCAGTGTCAGCGCGACGCCCGAGCCGAAAGCCCACGACGCACACGTCGACAGCTCTGAGGACAGCGAAGACGACGCCTTTTGCGATGACGACCACCTCGTACATGTCTATGCATCAATTCGCAGAATTGTTCGACAGGGTCGAGCGGTGGCGCGCAGCGAAGTGGTTTCCTGGAACGCGCTCTTCGAAGTTAACAAGGTCGACCGAAACAAAGAGAGAAGTCGGCCATTTCATTTCCGACACGTGAAAGATACGAGGAAGCGATATGTTCAAGTTTGCATGCAATTATTCAGCTACATTGTCCGCTGCATGTCTATTGAGGATGAAAAGAGGCGACCGCCATTTCGTCTCAGCCGCCGGCAAACCTGCGCGTACGAAAGGATGATGGCGGTGACGAACCAGCTGGTTAACGTGGATGACTCGGTAGAGGCCCAAGAAATGGGCAACGGTGACTGTAGGGCTAACCTGGCCAGTTACAACCCTATCTATGCCAAACTGGATGATGCCGTAATGGAGGTGTATCTCTCCGTTGTTGATCACTTCACGAAGGATACAGAATACGACAGTATTCTAGTAAGCTTCATCATGGTGCTGAGCGTCCGAGCTGACAAGACATGGGAAACGTTTGTCGGCCTGACACCCAAACTATCCGCTATAATGGCGATATCACGATTGTTCATCGTGAAATACGCTGTTGACACGAGGAGCAAGAGCATTGATCGAAAAATGCAAAATGGGTTCGACAGACAAGCCGCTGAGCAAGAAAGCCCTTCCCATTTCGACATCATCCAAGAGCTCGTCAACAGGTTCATGGTGTCTGGCAACAACAGCCAAGGGTGGTCCACAACGCCGATGCAGTTCATAGTTCGGTTGCGAAACTATGGCATGGCGGCCGCCCAGGCGGAAGCGAGACGAGGCACAGTGAGCTGGGATGGGGAGGATGCTATTCATAAAGGTATTCGGCTCAACATCGTTGGACTGCAGAAAGCAATACAGGCGGCCCAAGATGAAGCAGAAAAAATCCTTTTTAAAGAATTACTGTTCTTCACCAAGTTCAGTGAGAGTATAGACGACCTAGTCCATCTACCTGTCATACCGTGGCATCTGCTGGAAGACAACGCCGCTGATGCCACAATCGGCTACTCGTTCGTTAATCGTTTGATTGAACTAGAAGAGAGTAGCAGCGACTGGATTTGGTCCAAATTAAAGACGGTACCCGCGCAGAGGGGCGCATGGTTTAAGGCGAGCGACAGCGCCCATGGAAGTATTCGTTTATGCAGCACGAAAGCGGCTCAGTACGGCGCGGCTATCGAGCGATTTCTGATGGCGCTTTTGTTTTTGGTGCACATATCCTATGGTCAACCCGCAAGAGGCCCCGAGCTTCTCACAGTCCAGCACCGCAATACGGCAAATGGTGGTGTGCGAAACATCTTCATCGACAGTGGGCTGGTCATGATTGTGACGCGCTACCATAAGGGATTTAACCATACAGAGCGAGAGAAGATCATCCATCGCTTCTTGCCTCGAGAGATCGGCACACTCCTTGTGTATTACCTTTGGCTGGTGCTGCCGTTTTGGGAGGAGCTGGAGGTAAACGTGTTCGACAAGCGTGAGCTGAGTCCAACCATATGGGCGACGGAAGGCATGCTTGCAAACGACACCGGCGATACTGATTCGGATAACGACGGCTACGAGGAGCAACACAAATCACGGGTTTCCAGCTCAGAGAGACATCCGACGACGGGGACAGCACAAGGAAGCAAGACTGCCCCGAAGTACGGATCCGGTCCTCATTGGACGTCACCTCGCATGAGTCGCATCCTGAAGCGAAAGAGTTTGGTGGGATGCCAGCAGGGCTTCAACATCAGCGGCTGGAGACATCTCTCAGCCGCGATTTCGAGGCGATATTTTAGAACGTCGACGACGGCGCACGCGGTGTTTATGGAGCAGGTGGAAGACAATCGAGATAGCGACAGCGACGGCGGCGGCGAAGACAGCAGCCCGTGGGACATGCAAGCTGGGCATACTTCCATGACCGGTGGGCTGGTGTATGGACGCCTCATGACAGAAGGCAGCTTTGAGACCAATATCCGGCGAGTAGACTGCCGTTTCATCAGCGAAGAGTGGCATCGGTTGCTTGGATTCCCGTCCGCCCTCAGCGGGTTTGGCGAGGTGCTGCGGCCCGGCCGCAAACGCAAGAACCCTTCACTGCACTACGAAGCACTGCAACATTTACAATTGATGCGCTGGAAGACCCTGCGAAGGGTTAACATAGACCGTGAACTGGCGAGGTTATACGGCGATGGTACTACATTCCGTGGCAGGCAACGAGACGCGGTAAGCGCGGTCATGATGAACAAAAGTCCCGTAGTTGTCGTGATGGGAACAGGAACGGGAAAGAGCCTGTGCTTCATGCTACCTGCAGCCAGCTGCGCCGGCGGAATTTCAATTGTGGTTGTGCCCCTGGTGTCTCTGCTAGGAGATATGCTGGCTCGCTGCGAGAGAATTGGCATACCATGCGCGGAGTGGAGGACAAACCAGCGACCTGGGAACGTCAGCATCGTCTTTGTCACGCCGGAATCGGCTCTTACAAAACGATTTCTGGATTATATAGAGTCCTTGAGGATAGTAGCACGCCTTGACAGGATCGTTGTCGATGAAGGTCATACTATTTTGGAAGGCACACCAAAGTTTCGACCCAGGCTTCGAGAGATGGGAAGATTGGCCTTAATTGGCATACAAATGGTATACCTGACAGCAACTCTGCCGGTTACGAAGGAACAAGAACTATACGAACTGATACATACGAGGCCTGAAGATGTGGTGATGATCCGAGCGCCGACGACAAGGAAAAATATTGCGTACAGCGTCATTCGTGTGCACGCCGACAACGGGGAAGAAGCTGCAGAGGCTATGACAGCGACAGTCATTGCCACGGTTACGTCCAAGCTGCGGGAATATGCATGGCCGGCAAAGATTATTATATACGTCCAACGAGTTGCTGCTGCAGAGCACTTGGCAGACAAGTTTGGGTGCGATGCATATTTTCGAGATGTTGACACCAGGGATGGTAAAGCGGCAAGGCTACAGGCATGGCAAGCAGGGCTTGCACGAGACCAACTCGGAGAGGGGCGGGTGATTGTTGCGACAAATGCCTTAGGGCTGGGCCTCGACATACCTGATATCCGGGCTGTAATCCACGTCGACATGCCGCGTAGCATCGCGGACTTTGCACAGCAGAGTGGACGTGCAGGTCGAGACGGGCGACGGAGCGAGTCTATTGTTCTCAGTATGAACATTGGAGGGCAGCAGTGGCGAAGCAAAGTGCTTAGACCAGACAACGGGAGTGTAGAGGACTACCTTGGCGGGCATGCATGCCGGCGAGTAGTATTGGACTTTGCGATGGATGGGAGAGAGGATCGCAAGCAGTGCGAAGAGGGAGAAGAGCAGTGCGATGTATGCATTGGCCGCAATATGGCAGAAGCCAGTGAGAGTACTGAGGATGAGGACGAGCAAGAGATGCGATGGCGAGCGATGGCGGTAGAGCGAAGTCGACGGCAATTGGTGGATCGCACTGCGGAAGAGCAGGCCTCTTTTTCGCGACTGCATACGTATCTTGATGTCTGGTCCTCGAGAGGGTGCATTGCATGCTACAGCCAAAGGCATGATGGCAGGGACCATGTGCTATCGGAGTGTCCGACGATGCCGCTTCTTAACGAGCGGCAGGATATTGCATGGTCAAAGACTTTGCGGATGGAGAACTACATGCGGCGGCCAGGAATTCTGGAGGACTTCAGCAGTTGTCATGGATGCCTTGCACCTCAAGAGTTGTGTAACTTATGGGAGGAAGATGCGGAGATTGGGGGGTGGCATAAGGTTGAAGGTGGGGAATGCCAATATGAAGGAGTACTCTCGGCTGTGGTAAGTTACATTCATCACGGGTTAGAAGAAGAAGCCAAGGCAATTTACAGTCGGTTGGGGTTTGTAGGAACGAATGATGAAGAGGATGCTTACGGACCAGAGTTGTGGCGGTGGTTTGGAAAGCGGGTAGAGTGGGCTGACAGAAGCGCATCTAATATTTGCCTAGTGTTTGCCGCCATGATGGAAGAAGAAGAACCAGAAGAACAATAGGAGACTCAGACTTTTGATATAGACCGAGACATGACATACTTTGGATATTCTTTGGACTAGGGAAACTGGTCTGAGGAACGTCAAGGTAGGAAGCTGGCACTACCCTATACTACAATAAAGCTGCAGCGATGGCTTCGGCAACTGCCAGAGAGTGATGGATCATATTAGGCGAGAACGTAGCACGTTGCGCCATAACCAATAAATAAACAATAATAGCAAAGCCTGTGAGGCGCAGGGGTGAATCGGCGGCTACGGTTGTCTGTCGGCCGCAATTGGACGCCAGCGAGGCAGTTGGCGGGTATGGAAACAGCATGGTTGGTTGGAGCTTAGCGCCTGCAACGAGCGGACGGCGGCTAGGGTTTTTGGGCGGGAGCGGCAGTCAGACACGGGGAGGCACGATAAGGTCGCCGGGGTGTAAATTTATATTTCCCTCCGACGGAGCGAACGCC
>OIER01000622.1_pt1 | contig 24000 bp, 31 predicted proteins | sample 1581801 | NCBI WGS metagenome assembly OIER01 (sample SAMN03281006, study PRJEB24777) | human gut metagenome | isolation source: fecal sample PR165 from 1 month old male Malay infant, vaginally delivered... | reverse complement strand
CTGACTTTGATGATTCGTACCTTTTGGCTCATACTATAAACCTTACCACGGAAAACAGTGACTAATCAAAGAAGTGGCGGCTTACCCCAGTCTTAAAAGACGGGGCTTGCGCCGCCAAACCGGTCAACTCGACGCGATTAACACTGCGAATCTGCAAAGACTGCCGCTCGACCCGATGCAATCGTACATATTCAGCGGCCACATCAGCCAACCCGGCACCCAACTAATTCTTCCTTTCTCGACGAAACGCATATACCAAAGAGGGGACCATGGACGCGGCCGCAAAAACAAGCGAAGACACCGCCAGTACAAGCCTCCACATCAAAGGCACCCCAACCGCAAGCCAGGAAACCAACTGCATCCCCAACAACCAGAACACCGCGAAAACCAGCATTCCCAGCACGAGCGCCCAGCTCAAACGTCGTTCCTTCCGACGCTTTCTCGCTATTTCGCGCCGCGACGGTTCGACGGTACTGCCACTGATTCGAGCCGGTTCCAGAATGATCGTCGTAGTCGCCCCGATGGTTTCGCCGGCGCTGTTTTCCTTACTCACTCGGGCTCCTTTTCTGGATTCTGGATTCTTTTCTGACGTTCGCATTCATGTCTCAATGGCGGATACGTGTCGGCTATGGCGTTCAATGTCGCCGTCCGAAGCTCGACATACCTCTCCTGATCCAAGTCATGGCGCTGCTGGTCGTAATCGGTCAACGCATGCCGGGCATAATTGACCATCCAGCGTTCCAAGACGAATGGATTTGGCTCCTTACCGGCATCCCTGACCATGTTTCTGCGACGTAGCTCGTAATGGTGGAGCTTTGCCGCGTCTCGCAGGTTACCGTAGGGGATGAGTCGCACGTGTACTGTTAGTTTTTCGCACACTTCAAGGTTGTGCCTTTCTGGTCTGGCGTTATGTGGACATATTCAGTTTAACAAGCAAAATATCAGGAAAGAATAGAATCCAGTATGCCCGGGATTAGGCTCCGAGGAAATACTCCTTGCACATAATCTGGTACAAGGCTTGCTCTTGCATTGCGTCGGAAAGAGCTCGATGCTGTTCCACGTCTGCCACGTGATAGCGTTTGATCAGATCCGCGACCCTGTGGTGGCGAATTTCCGGATGGATGTCACGGCTCATTTCCAAGGTATCCAGGAATGGGTGGTCGAACAGGGGACGATTCGGCCAGGTTTCCGCCGTGGCCCAGTCGAGGAATTTCAAATCGAACGTCGCGTTGTGTGCGAGGAAGGGCGTTTCGAATCCCAGCCACCGTTCGAACTCTTTCATCGCATGCTTGACAGTCGGTTTGCCGCTCACGTCGTAAGTGGTGATTCCCGTCAATTGCGTGATGTGTGGCGGGACAATCATTTGCGGGTTGATGAGTTGGCTGTAGGTGTCGACGATTCGTCCGTTCTTGACTTTCACGGCGCCGATTTCGATGAGTTTCGCGCCATCTTCCGGGTTGAGGCCGGTGGTTTCGGTGTCTACCACGACGTAGTCAAGCAATGGCGCCTCCAGCGGCGGGATGCGTCGTGGATCGTCGCTTCGGTATTTGTCCCAGTAGCTCATTGGGTGTTCCTGTGTTCTCTAAGATTATGTGGACATATTCAGTATAGCAGACAAATCGATGTCAGGCAGGAACCTTCCGACCGCGACCGTCGCCAAACAGCGTGAAAAGCAGACTCGCACGATTCGGACCAACCTGCTTGTCGGACAACACGCATTCCATGCAAACCGGACCATACACACTCGGTACCAAACCCATCGTGCTTCCGCAAAGAAAGCATCCAGCGGGCTTGGTCAACACATCATCATTCAGCTCGACAATCAATTGTCCTGCCTTTCAACGATTCCTTAATCCTTTTCTTCTTCGTCCGCAGCCTTCTCACTCAACTGCCGTACGGACGGAGGGCGCTTGTCCCGGATGGAATCAGGGGAATGAGAGCGGACGGCGCGCAACATCGCGGAGGCCATCTGCCGATACTCGCACCTCAGCCAGACGAGAGTCTGCTGCCAGCAGCGGCCGACAGTCGCACTGTCCTCGACGAGATTCCACAGGCGCATTTGCTGGGCACGTAGCGCCATAGCCGCGGTCTCCACTTGCGTGTCCTCGGGCTGCCAGTCTTTTCGGTTAGGCATCAGCCGTAATCCCGTCTCCGAAACCATGCAGGGCATGTATCAGATTCTTGACGGAAAATGATTCCGCCTCGCGGTTGACGATTCGACGATTCAATCCGAGAACTACGTCTTCGACCTGTCTGCGGACATAAGGCTCCAACGGGGGGAGAGGGGGCGTTTTGCGGGTATCTGCAAGAAGGCCATAGTCTCTTTCCAGATCGGCAAGATTCATTCCATGCAATCGGATGCGACGGAGCAACGTGATCTCATCCGCATCCAGCAGACACGGCCACGCTTCCGTTCCTGACTGGATATGACGTACTCCGTTCAGCAATCGTGCGGTCTCGGCCATGGATTTATTGCGTTTCGCGCTCTTCATGCCCGGCCAGTGCCGCAAAACGGACAGGTTCCCGCGAGCGTCATCCAAAGCCGTCTTGACGACATTGCCGGTGGTCAACCGATGGGCGAAAGGCTCGATGGCGCGAATGAAGCCGGCGTCCAGCAGAAAGCATTCGGTTGGCAATGTCAACGATTCCAACAGGCTACGATGGCCGTCGAGCAGTCCGTCGATATAAGAAAGAGGTGTGAGGATTCTGATATCGAGATCACGCATGTTCTGAGTCGTTCGAGCTTCGCCGAGCAGTATCTCCCAAGGCTGCGGCATCGTGATGACGCAAAGCGAGGGCTTGTTGTCCTTCGCCGCTAAACCATGCGCGTAGTCTCCTTCTATCCATGCGGAAATGATGCGTTGCTGGGGGAATTGCTCCAGTGCTTTTTCGATGCTGTCGATGTTGTTCACGCCGTCAGTTCCATTCGCTTGGCAATTTCGTTGCGCCATGTCTGCACCAGTAGTCGGATATGCCATCCCGTACCGAGGTCGGCATTTTCCAAGTCGAATGGATCCCAATTTTTCGCAACGATACGAATGTCCCCTGATGTGCAATCATAGGAGTAGTCGATGGATGTGGTTCCGAGCTGAATTTTCGTTGTGTAGTAGGTTTCCGGGTTATCCACGAAGACTTGGACGACACTCCCGGGCAGTTTTGTGTCTGCCTTGTTTTGGACGATTCCGGTGTTGTTTGGGTTTGGGATTTTATATGTGGCTTCGTGGACGATGGAGATCAGTGCGGAGAGGAACCTCTGTTTTAGGGAGAGGTTGTCGCAGTAGGCGCACTTGGTGATGGGCTTGCCGGATCTTTCGAGTCGCAGGCTTCCGCATTTTTCACACTCGTATAGGGTGTAGGTCTTTCGTGCGTCTGTGACGTCTTGTATGGGTTGCATTTTCCTTTGGTTTTCTCTTTCAATCTTTTTATGTGGACATATTCAGTATAACATGTAAAATACAATATGGTTGTTATACTGAAGAAGTCCACATAAAAAGAGGAGGAGCGTTGACCAATCCGAAGAAAAACGGAGACCTGATGCTGCGGGTCCGGTATGACAGCGGAGCCGAACTCGCGGGTCCGGCTGTCATCACCGACGAGGGAGCCTTGCTTGTTTCGTTGGGCGGCGCCGCTTCCATGCTTGTGCAACGCGCGGACGGAAGCCTGCCGTTGCACGTGGTTTCGGTGGAAATGCTGTCGGATGGTTCGATGCCCGAAGGCGTCGAATCGGTGAGCATCCGTCCGAAACACCCGAAGGGCGGGCTGCCGCTGACCGACGACATGGCGTACATGGCGGTGACCGCCATGCTGCGCGATGCGGTGGGCCTGCCGTTGAACGAGGCGGCCGACCGGTACGAGGCCTGGCTGAACCGGGTGAAAAGGGCCACAATCGAGAAGTGGGTGGATTCCCTGCCCATGCGTGAATCGACCCGGTTGCATGTGAAATACCTGGACCGTGACGGTGCGGGCCGTCCGGAGGAAGAGGGGGACGCATGCCGCTGATCGAGCATGAGGCGCGCGTCGGGCTGCCGCGCATGCGGGAGCATCCCACCCGCACCCATACCAGGCGCGGAGGTGTCGTGGCGAGCATGGTCGGCGGGTATACGGCGATATGCGGCACATCATGAGCGAAGCCGAAAGGAGCATCAAATGAGCATAAGAGTGGAAACAACCTACTTGGCGACATGCGACTACCCGGACTGTCACATGACTTACGACTTCTGGGAGGTAACCGAGGAAGACGCAATCCTTGAAGTTATAGACAATGGAGAATGGCTATGCCTGTTCGCCGGTGACAATAAGCCGAGATTCTTCTGTCCCGCGCACTTGCGATACGTGCAAAACTCGCGGCATGGCTGGTCGAACGTATTTTACGATTCCGACAGTCCATACACGCAAACGACCTCGCACGCCTTGAACAAGTATTACGAGGATATGAGCACACCGCAACCACTGCCAAAACTGGAATGCGAGGACACCATACTCGCCATTCTGCAAAACGAAAACTAGGAGGAAAACCATGACTACGAACGTGATTGATGCAATCCGCGAGAAAGAAGCTGATGCGCACGCAGAGCGGGAAGAGGCGTTTGCAGAGAGGAATCGGATAAACCAAGCGTTTTTTGACGGGAAGCTTATCGCATACGCGGAAGTACTCAGGCTGCTCGGGGAAGACTTGGAGGAAAACGATGGCTACGCGACTTGCGCGACTATTGCGCGAGGCATCCCGACTACAAAATCATCGTGTTCTGAGGAGGATTCCGTGCCGGATGAACGCATCGAGAAAGCCGCGATTGCGGTTTTCGCCGCGCAGACCAACTGGGCGGAACCCAATCCCACCCAGAAAACGGTGAAGGCCCTGTGGGATGGGCAGATGGACGCAGTGCGCGACTCGTTCCGCCGACTCGCCAAAGCCGCCTTGGACTCGCTTGAGGACCGGCCAGCCGACCTCGACTGGGAGAACGCCGAACCGAAGGAACTGGACAACCGTTTGGTCGAGGCCGTCACCAAGGGCGGAACCATCGTGCGGGGACGGACGGTCGCCGTCCAAGGGTCGCTCGACCAGCTCATCGTCGAAGGCGTCCTGCAACCGTTGCTCATTCGGTTTCCGGGCGAACATTGGCGGCTCGCAAACGGTTGGAAGACCCTGAACTTCTACAAGAGGGAGGCGGATAGTGGACTACATCGACCGTAGGCTCAGACGGTTGCACGCCGACAATCTGTTCTGGGAGCGTGAATATCGGCGGGCGTTGAGCCGCACGTGGATACTGCGCGACCGGCTCGCCCACATTCCACCCACCATGTTGGACGGTATCGAAGGCGTCGCGTCGGCCGCGTCCACCTTGTCGGCCGTGGCCGACCGTGCCGCACGGTTGCGCCGTCGCGCCGCCGACGCCCGGAACCGGTTGGCTGTGTTCGACCCCGAACGGCAACGTCAGGCGAACTTGGACGTGGACGGACGCTGCCGGTATCTCGAACCGGACGGCGCGCGATGCGGCAGTCCGACCGTGGAGGGTTCCCGATGGTGCGCAAGGCACGTTAACCTGTGGTGCGACTACGATCCGGACGGCGGGCACGCCGTCGGACTGTGGCGTGATATTTGGTTGGACACGTTGGACGGCGCGTTCGCACGTCTCACCATGTGCCATCAAGTAAGCGCACCCATGCTGCGCGCGACCGTCGCCCGGTCGAAAGCGGCCCTGCAGGCCGAACCTTACGAGACGGACGACCTGTGTACGCCCGCCGATATCGTCCGGTGGACGACCATCCCCGACGAATACGACATCGAACCGAGGAAAAACCCTTGTCGTTCTCCCCTTGGCTGAAGACAGGAGGCCTCAGGACGTGCGCGGCCGACCGGTACGAAGCCGAAACATGGCTGGACAAGCAGATAGGAGAAGACGATTGAGCGACCATGGGAAACCGGATAAGCCCGGACTGTGGCGGGATGCGAACGAGAAAACGGTCGTGGCCTGCATGGAATCCGGCGAGCTCAGGATGCGCGACCCGGATACCGGCATGGTCCTGTCCGGGGAGTGGGTGGAACGGGCCGCGCCGTTCCGTCAAGCCGAATGGAAGGGGCCGGAACTGATCGGGGCCGGGTTCTCCGCCATGCCCGACACGGCGGGATGCTGGTGCGACGCGAACGGCACGCTCTGGCTCATCACGGGCGGCGACGGGATCGACGGGCACATCTTCCGGCTGAAGGAACCAGGCCGCGAATGGGAATGCGCGCCGTGTTTCGGCATCACCGTGAGGATGCTCCACGAATGGGGCCCGTGGGCACGCTGCGACTTCAATCCGAAGGATGATGAAGCCGTTCGTTTTGACTGGTGCAAGCCGTGGATCGCCGATCATGGTTGGGATGATGATATGTCCGAACCCGCATCGTCTCTGCTGGCTCGTATCAAGGAGATTCGGAAGAGTCTGCCGGAGGAGAACGGCCTGTGGAGGTTCGAGCATGCCGGGTCCGGCGTCGTCTTCGGGGACGGCGGCGGGAAGCGCCTGTTCCTGTTCGATTCGGGCGGAGGTTTCCTGGACGGGGGTTTGGGTCCATGCACACGGCTCCGACTCGGCATTCCGGTCGGTTCCGCGCCGATCCCGAACCTGCCGGGCGTGTGGATGGACAAGGACGGGAACCTGTTGGCGGTGTCCGGGGAACGTCGGGTGAGGATTTGGAACAACCATGACTGGATGGCCGAAGAGCTTGACGACGATTCCGGGGAACCGTCCGCGCACGGCCCGTACACCCGGTATTCGCTCCAAACCGTCGAAGAGGTCCCATGGAAGCCGGAATCCGGCGATTCCATTCCGATCCATGAGGGGGGCCGCACCGTGCATCTCCCGGATGTCCGATCGTTCGGCCGTCTGGAACGGGACAAGTGGCTGGCCGTGAAGAATCTCGAAGAGTCGGCCGAACTCGTGGAGGCATGCAAGCAATACCTGAAGGCCTGCGATCCGACCGATCCGAGCGGCATCGGCGACCAGTTCGACGACCATGCGAACTGTCTCGCCTGCTACGGGGTTAACGTGGGCGGCGAGCTCGGCGACGACTGGGACAAGGCGAAGGCCGGCTGGATAGGCCATGTGCGCGACCAGCGCCGCCAGGCCATGCTCGACGAGCTCGCCGACGTGCTGCAGACGGTCGGCAACCTGATCACGGCGTTCGGCATCACCGATGAGGAGGTCGGACGGGCGATGGATGACTGTCTGGAACGCAACAGGCGGAAGGGCAGGCTCTGATGGAAACGACAGGAATCTGGGATTCCCGCAACAACAGGCATGCGACGGTCGAACACGAGACGTTGAAGCCATGCCCGTTCTGCGGCGGCATGCCACGAATCGACGATGATGTGGACGATACGACGGAACGGTACACGGTGCGCTGCGACTGCGGCGGGAGCATGCCGGGCCGGTACGTTCCGATCGACCCATCGTTCCAGACCCGCGTCACCTGCCTGCATTCGGCGGTCGAGAAATGGAACAGGAGAGGCTGATGGACTACACGGACAGCGGCTTCAGGGCCGGTTTCCGACGTGGATTGCGTGTCGCATGGGATGCGATGCGCTTCCGCCCGCTCCGGCATGAACCGTGGCCGTCGCCGTCGATGCCGTCCCTGCGTGAGCATCTGGAATCCTACGGTGGTATCGGCATGACCGCCGCCGATTTCGACCGATGCGAGAAAGACTGGTATCGGATGCTTGGCGAACGGCGACGCATGTTCGACCGGTATCTGCTCGGCATGCGCTGCGCCCGGTACGTGCTGTTCGGCGTATGGATTATCGTGTTCGCGATTGTCGGACTGACCCTGGTCGAAGCGTCGTCGTGAACCGGTCAGAAGTTCTTTCCTCCACGGCTGCGCAAGGCGTTGGGTCAGGCGAAGACCTGCGGGAAACTGGAGCAACAAATCAGGGATCTGGAGGAATCATGACCGGCTTTCTCGACCGGCTGCTGCACGCGGATAAGCCGCAACCGTTGGACGTGGACACGGCGGCCGCCATGCTCAGGACCACGCCCGGCCTGCTGCGCGAGTTCGAACGCTCCTACCATGCGAACGTACTCGACCGGAAGAATGCGCCCACGGGACCATTGGGTCCGGACGCGAGGAGTGTCATCGAATCCCGTTCCGGCCATGATTTGTCGGACGAGGCGTTGGCGTTGGATGCGCGCATCGTGCGCGAACTGCTGGCGGATACAAGCGTCATCCGGTTCGACGGGGAACGTCTGACCACGATTCCGGCATTGGCTCCCGTCCCGGAAAAGTATGTGACGGAATCGGACGTGAATGCCCTGCAGACGGGGGAGCGCCCCCAGTTGGCGGGCGAGCTCATCCACCGTCAGATTGATGCGGTGAACTATCCGCTCCTGTTGGATATGTGGCGGCGCGCCACGGATCCGAAACGTTCCGCGAGGCAACGGCATGAGGCGTACGGCATGTTCCGCACCGGCCTCGACCTGCTCGACCTGGATCCGGTCATGTACCGAATGCTCGACCTGAACCCGGCGGGCATGGGCCATTGGCTGCCTAAACTCGTCGAGGCGAACACGGGCAGGGGGTTCTTCCGCATCCCCAGGACCACGATCGCCAAGGTGCCCATGACCCTGCTGCAATTGTCGCGCGTCGAATACGAATCCCTGACCGCCGCCACCTTGGATGTCGTGGACCGTTGGGCGCAGGCCGCGTTCCGCCTGAAACCGGACGAATCTTATTTCCTCAAGACCGGCACGTTCAGCAACAAGTATGATTTCCGCAACGCGCACGTCACCGAACCGCACGAGGTCATGCAGATCGGCGAATACCTGTTGTACCTCCAATCCCAAGCGGTCGAAATGGCCGGACCGTTGAGCCAACCTGCCACGTACGGGGTTTCCACGACGAACGAGATGGTGGTCCGCGAATACATCCCCGATACGCATGACCTGCCGACCATCTACATGGGCCTGCCGCTGCGCTGCGAATACCGGTGCTTCATCGACTGCGACACCGACGAACCGCTGGGCATCCACCCGTACTGGGATCCCGAAGTCATGAACAAACGGTTCCGTGACGCGCCCGACGCCTCCAACCCGCACATGCGGCACGACGCGGTCACCTACAAGCTGCGAGAACCGTCGCTCATGCGCGAATACGAGGCCACGAAGGACCTGGTCGCCACGCACGTGGCCGGATTGCTGCCCGGTCTCGACCTGGCGGGCCAATGGTCGCTTGACATCATGCGCGACGGCGACGACTACTGGCTCATCGACATGGCGCCCGCCGAACGCAGCACCTTCTACGAACAGGCGGTGCCGAAAGGGAAGCGTCGGCCGATGATGGAGAACTGGATACCCGAACTGGGAGGAAAACATTGACCGGTTTGGCGGCGCAAGCCCCGTCTTTTAAGACTGGGGTCAACGGCTGGCTTATCGACATCATCCCGCAGAAGTGCCCGCCCGACGTGATGGATACGCCGGAACCGTACCGCGCCGCATGGGAACGATACGTCGGCGAGGTTGTGCCGGGCGACGGGGATCCGGAGGATTGGCGCGAACAGGCGGCACGTTTGGAGGCCGCGGCACGTATCCTCCCGGATCCGCATGTGCGCGTGGCCGGCCGATCGTACGGGGGCCGGATCCGATGACGCTCGCCCATTACGGCGTGGTAAGAATCAGGCCGTATATGGATCAGCTGACGTTGCCCGCCTCGAACGTCGACCGGTGGGATCTCATCCCCGCGTTGCACCCGTTTCTGGGACGCGACGTGCAATCCGTCCCCTGCGACGGGGATGCGATCGATGTGGCGGTGCGGGGCATGCTCGACCGGCATCCCGGTGCGGGTGCGGTCGTCAAGTTCATGCTGCGTGAGAAGCGTCTGCCGCTCGCGTTCATCGACCCGGACGGCACGTTCATGCAGACGGACGAGTATGGCGGGAAGCCGGAGCGTATCCCGTTCGCCGCCTGGCGTTGGGCCGGCTACGATCTCGCACTGTTCGAGGGCGAGCCGGACGCGGTGCTCGTCCAGCAAAAGGCGCGCATGCGCTACGAATACCGGATGCAGGTGATAGGCGGGGAACCGGTGTGCGGCGCCGGCTGCATCGAACGGTTCACGCCCGCCGACAATCGTGGGAACCGGTATGATCCGCGGATGGAGGAGACGCGCAACAGCGGGCGCATCGAATCGCATCCCGACATCGCACGGTTGTATGAGCAGTTCGCGCACGAGGCGGCGCATGCGATACGCGGCGAAGTCGAAGGCCCATACGTGATGGACCTGTATCTGGATGATGCCGGGCGGCCGCATGTGATCGAGCTGAACCCGCAGTCGAACAGCGGCCTGTACGCGCTCGACATGGATGCGTTGCTGACGGCGATCGGGAATAATCCGGCTCAGTTCATGCCCGACCCGAAACGGACGGCGACGCCCGGCTGCCTGGGAGTCAGGGGGGGGAGGCGATCTGACGGTTTCCGGGTATCGACGGTCTCCATTCAGTGATAGCCTATGTATACAGAAAAAACGTTTACAAGGGAGAAGCATGAGGTTGTTGAGCTACGCCATCAGCGGCCTGCGCCTATACGAAAACCATGAATGCAGGATGGATCTGTACGCCATCGACGCCGTAAGGGAACCCGGATACACGCACATGCTCGACGGCGCCGCACGCAACATCAGCATCAACACGGCCATCGGCGTCGCCGGCATCAACGCCTCCGGCAAGACCACCGCGTTGAGGGTCACCGAACTCGCCCTCGCCGTCGCCGGCGGCATGTCGCTGGGATCGTTGAACCCCGACCTGTTCCCTTTGTACGACACCATGGACGACCGGATCGGGGTGCGCGCGCTGTTCGAACAGGACGGTCGCTTCCATCTCATCGACAGCCTGCTCGAGCGGACAGGCGAGGGTCGCACGCCGTTGAGGTTCATCCGTGAGACCCTGAGCATCCACCATGGCAAGCTCAGCAAGAAAATGCTTGCCTCCGCCATGAACGGCACGTTGGATCCGGAACGGTGGACCGTGCTCTCATCCCGCAACGTGGGCAGGCCCGGCGTCCGGGGCGAACTGTCCGCCGACGCGAAACGGTATCTGCCGCCCGACCGGAGTATTTGCGGGGCCTTCGTCAAGGACACCGACATCGCGACCGAACTGCTGCCGGTGTCCCCGACGCTCACCGTCAGCCCGGCCCGCCCCGTCGTGACGCTGTTCGATGCCAGCATCGAACGTCTCGACTACGACAAGGACGGAATCCATCTGAAATTCCGCAATGAGGGCAAGGAGCGGGAGGTCACCCCGAACTCGCTGGTCAACATGGTCTCATCCGGTACCCTGAGAGGCGGCGCACTGGTCGGCCGAGCATTGGAGACACTGCGCGCGGGTGGCTATCTGATTGTGGACGAACTGGAGAACAGCATCAACAAGCAGCTCGTATTCGCCATCATGGACCTGTTCGCCTCCCCGGTCACGAACCCGCATGGGGCCACGCTCCTGTTCTCCACCCACTATCCGGAGCTGCTGGATCATTTCACCCGCAAGGATTCGATATGGTTCGCCGTCCGCGATGGAAAAGGCTTCGCCCTCCGGAATCTGGGCGCATACCTGGGCCGCACCGATTTGAAGAAGAGCGTTTCCTTCTTCGCCAACCGGGTACCCGGTACCGCGCCCTCATACGCGGCCGTCCGCGCCCTCCAGGATTATGCGGAAAGGTACGTGCATGCTTAATGCGGAAGGCCAGTATGTGCTGTTCGTCTGCGAGGGCGTGGCCGAACAGTACATACTCACGACCCTTATCGAACGCGGCGAACTGACCGTGCCGAACGAGCTTATCGTGCCTAATCAGCTGCGAGGCACATGGTATTTCACCCGCAAGGAATCGAAGCGGATGCTCGACCGGTTCCTCAACATGTCATACGGCAAACACCCGCTGCTGATCATACGTATAGTCGACTCGGACTCGGATGTACTGCGCATACCTCGAGGCTACGAGCATGCGGCCGAGGTCGTGAACCTGCGAACCCATCCCGAAATCGAAATGCTGGTCATCATCAACGAGGGCATGTACGGCAAATACACGAACGGCTCCAAACGGCTGAAGCCCTCCGACTATTGCAAAAGAGAACTGGGCATGAAGCAGGTGAAAAGCCGCGCATGGCTGGAACGATACTGGGCCGCGTCCGGCTTCCGCGAGCCTGCGTCTTGCGGTGCTCCTGCCGATTGCCAACACGGAGCACATCTCGTCGAGGATGCGTCCCTTGTCCTTCTTCGATGCCTTCATGTACTCATCCCTGAATCTCAGGGTGACCTGTCGCTTCGTCGCCATGCTGATCCTGTCTTCCATAAGACAAGCCAAACAGGACCGGTACCGTTCGCGCTCATTCCCGATGAGGCACCACTATGCACTACGCGCTCAAAAAACGTGAGGCACGTCGCCCACGCCGTGAAGAGCCGTGTCCGCACTATAATGTTAGATAGACGGGTTTACCGTGTTGCGATGCAGGCGAAAGGAGGCCGATGATGTGCGGAGCGTTGGATGTGGCGGACTACATCCTTCAGGAGAAAGGACGTCTGACAGCCTTCCAATTGCAGAAACTTCTCTATTACTGCAAGGCATGGAGTCTGGTATGGGGCAACGCCCCGGTGTTCGGCGAGCCGATCGCCGCCTGGGGCGACGGTCCGGTCGTGTACGACGTGTACAAGCGGCACGCGCACCAGTACAGCGTCATCGCCGACGACATCCACGGCGACCGTGACAAGGTGCCGGCCGATTACATGCCCCTGCTCGATGGGGTGCTCTCGTCATACGGGAGAATGGGCGGGGACGATCTTCGGGATCTCACCCACGCCGAGGAACCTTGGAAGGACGCCTACAACGGGAACAACGGGCTCAAGGCGGCGACGATCAGCGACGAAAGCATGCACGACTACTATTCGCGGTTGATGAACTCGGACGAAACGACGCGTCGTAACCATCATGTGCCTCATTTCACGGTCCGCCCGGTCGTGGACATTAACGAAAAGGACTTCGAGTGGCTGACCTCCCAGCTCTGATGCGTCCCGGCAGCATGCGCGTGGCATGGGATCGCATCATCCCCCAGACGAATCTGACCCAGGACGCCATCGAGGGATTCGCCAGCGGCAACCCAGAATTGGATCACTTCTGGCTGGACAAGAGCCTGACCTATTCGAAGATAGGCATGTGCGCCGTGCATGTCGCCATGAAAGGTGAGGACATCGCCGGATTCTACACGATTTCGCCGTCCGTAATCCGAGGCGTCGGTCTGCCGAAAAGCCGTCAGGCGGGCAAACCCACCATGGCGCATCCCTCATGGCTGATAGGCGAGCTCGCCGTCCGCAAGGACCTCAGAGGAAAAAAGGAAAACGGGAGTGTCGGCGCGGCCTTGCTGTGTCATGCGGTCCACATGGCATGCGATCTGAGCGTGATGGCCGGAGGCAGACTGGTCATGCTCGACCCTCTGAACGACACGTTGGGCAAATGGTATGAAGACCATGGGTTCCTGCGGCTACCCGACGCGAAGACCATGTTCATGCCGTTGAGGAACGCCAGAAGCTATATGGAACAAATCGGCGAACCGTTCTTCGTGTTCTGATCGTCGAATCCGGTGACGCCGGAACAGCCGGTTTGTTGACGGAAGCCGCAACAAAGGTCCATGCGGCCCGAATTCCCGCCCGTCCGGGCCGCATGGACCTACCATGGGAATCAGCTTGATTCCATCCGTCAACGGCTGTACGCCGTCGAATCCGAACCGTCCGGCACGGTGAAAGGAGGGACACGAATGGGTCGGCCGTTGCTGTTCATCGATTTCGATGGGGTGATCAACCAGTTCCCCGACGACAAGGTCATGCGCCGGCAGGGGAGAACCGGTTGGATGAGACCCGACGATCCGCACCGCGCCGCGTACGCGCCGGACAACTGGTTCAGGCCGGACCGTAGGGAGCGGCTCCTGGTCCGCGACCTGGGACGCCGGTTCGTCATCCGGTGGAACGCGGAGCTCGTGGCCCGATTGGACGCCCTGGATGCGGACAAATGGTGGCTGACCACCTGGCAGCCGGAAACCGGGCGATTGAACCGGGCGTTGGGCGTCGACTGGCCGACCATCCGCTGGTACGATCCCGTCACCCGCGACGGGATCCCGACCGGCAAACGCCGCACCATCCTCGACGCGCTGAAACAGGACCGGCCGATCGTGTGGCTGGACGACGAGGAGACCACCTACAATGCGGGGCTCGCCATCCAGACCACGCCGCACGAGGCTCCCGTGCTTGGCGTCGGCCCGGATTCCGCGATCGGCATCGGCCGCCCCCAGATGGACCTCGTCGAGGATTTCATCCGCAACCCGCCCGCCGGCCCCGTCGTACGGTTCGAGACGGCCGGCGACGGGCACGAGGGCCATTGGGGATTCTGATTCCCCTGCGGGGCCGGAAAGTCCACATCCCGTCCGGCCGACACTGGCATAGCCGGCACGACTGCGAGGATGACCGGCATCCGGATTACGTGGGCCGCCATACGGTTCGCGACCGTTGCCATATCGCCGTATGCGAGGTGAACACCGGCATGATGGATGATGGTTGGGATGATCCCCGCCTGTACCGTCGCCGCGTCAAATGGGAATGCTGACTGGAAAGGAGATTCTTCTGCTCGATCTGTATTCGTTCCAGCGGTGGCCGGATGTCAGGGCCGCGTTCGACCGTTCCGGTTCGTACACTCCATCATGGAGCGCCGCGCGCGCGAAATCCATTGCCGAGGACGGGGATTCGGACTGGTGGGACGACATCAGCCCCGCCTATGAGTGGATGATGGGCGAAATGGAGCACAAGGGCATGCCGCGTCCGAACCCGGACGCGGCCCCCTTGTGGGCGTGGGCGCGCTGGGTCGATTCGAAGGGCCGGGCGCATACGCGCCCCGACCGACGGTATCCGGGCTTCCGCAACCAGTACGACGGGTTGGAGCTCCTGCACCTGCGCGTCGATGAAAGCCGCGTGCTCTGCACGGATTTCAATCAATACCATTGCATCATCAACCATTGGCCGTGCGCCCCGTTGGACGCCAACACATGGCCGCCCGCCGAGTACGACCGGTGGCTGGACGGGCATTGGGACGATCCGGCCGAAAAGAAACGGCTCCAGTACAGGGAGAACGCGATCGTGGATCCTGCGCATCTGCCGGACCGGTGGATCCAGGCATGCGTGTGGACGATCACGCCGCATGATGTGGCCGATATCCGACCGGCATGCGGGAAACCGGATACCATTGGGAATCATGGATGATCTGAAGAGCAGGGCGGCCAAGTTCGCCGAATCATGGGCGGGACGAGGCGACGAGAAATCCGACACCCAACAGTACTGGCGTGACCTGTTGGACAAGGTGCTGCTCATCCCGGACACGAGCGACAGGCAGGTGCTCTGGTTCGAACGGCGCACCGCATTGGACGGGTTCATCGACGCGCTCATGATCCAGGCCCGCGTGCTCGTCGAACAGAAGAGCCTCGGCGTGGATTTGGACAAGCCGGAACCACGCCAGGGGAGCATGGTCACGCCGGTCCAACAGGCGAAACGGTATTCCGACAGCCTGCCGCCATCGGAACGCCCGTCCGTGCTCATCACCTGCAATTTCGGAACGTTCCGCCTCTACGATCTGGAAGCCGACCCGTTGGCCCGCACCCCGCAATCGGAGTTCACGCTTGCCGACCTGCCGGAGCACATCAACGAAATCGGCCGCCTGTTCACGCACGAGAACTCCCGCGTCGTACAACAGGAGCGGCTGTCGGTCAAGGCCGGCCGACGGGTCGCCAGACTGCATGACTCTTTGGCGAAATGCTTCGAACATCCGGACGATCCGGCGGAGCATGACGCGCTGGCGATGCTGACCGTACGCCTCGTGTTCTGCCTGTACGCGGAGGACGCGAACCTGTTCAAACCGGACGCGCTCCGCGACTACGTGGCGGCATCCACGCCCGACCGGCTGGGCGAGGACCTCTATGACCTGTTCGAGGTGCTGGACACGCCGATCGGGAAGCGGCGCCGTTACCTGCCGGAACCGTTGAAGGCGTTCCCCTACGTGGACGGCGGCCTGTTCGCCGACCGGATCGACGTGCCCCCGTTGACCGGGGAGCTGCGTGACGCCCTGCTGGACATCAGCGAGGGCTTCGACTGGAGCGGCATCAGCCCCGTCATCTTCGGCTCCCTCATGGAGGAGACGCTCAGCCATGACGAACGGCGCAAGGGCGGCATGCACTACACGTCCGTCAGGAACATCCACCGTCTCATCGACCCGTTGTTCCTCGACGGGCTGAAAACGGAACTCGAACAGGCCGAAGCGAAACCGGTCGCCGGCGGGGCCCGCACCAACGCGCTCAACAAGTTGCACGACAAAATCGCCGGCCTCCGGTTCCTCGACCCCGCCTGCGGGTCCGGCAACTTCCTGACCGAAACCTACCTGGAACTGCGTCGCATCGAGAACCGGATCCTCGCCGATCTGGACAAGGACGGTCAGCTCGCCCTCGACCTGGGCGACGACCTGAATCCGGTCAGGGTCAGCATCGGCCACTTCCACGGCATCGAGATCAACGGGTTCGCGTGCGCAGTGGCGAGAACCGCCTTGTGGATCGCGGAACAGCAGGCGTTGGACGACACCGAATCCACCATCACGGGACTGCCCCGGCTCCCGTTCACGGACACGGCGCACATCATGCAGGGCAACGCGCTGCGCCTAGACTGGAACACCCTGCTGCCCGGCGGCCAATGCGATTACGTGATGGGCAACCCGCCGTTCATCGGCCACGTCACCAAGACCGCCGGTCAGACCGATGATCTGAAGACCGTGTGGGGCCGCCAGTATGACGGGTATCTCGACTACGCGACCGGATGGTACCGGAAGGCCGCCTCCTACCTGTCTAAACCGGATGCGGCGTTCGCATTCGTCACCACCAATTCGATCACCCAGGGGCAGCCCGTGGAACCCCTGTTCAAACCGTTGCATGCGGACGGCTGGCATATCCGTTTCGCGCACCGCACGTTCGCCTGGGACGCCCAGTCCACCGACAACGCGCACGTCCATGTCATCATCATCGGCCTGGGCAGGAAAGCGAAGCCCGCGCCCGTACTGTTCGAATACGCGGACATCAATGGGGAGCCGACCGCCCGCACCGTGGACAACATCAACGGGTATCTCATAGACGGCCCCGACCTGTACGTAGGCAAACGAAGCCAGAAGACGGGACCGGTCTCGCCTCTTCTCGATGTCACCGATTCCGGTTCCATGCCCCTGGACGGAGGCAACCTGCTGCTCGCCGACCGGGAGGAATATGACAGGGCCATGGCCGATCCCATCGCCGCACGCTTCGTCCGGCCGTTTCGCATGGGACGCGAGCTCATCAACGGCACGGACCGCTGGTGCCTATGGCTCAGGGACGCGGAGCCCGGGGAACTGAGGAAATCCTCGTTCCTGAAGAAGCGTGTCGACGCATGCGCCGAATACCGTCGCAATGCTCCAATGAAGGGCGATGCCTACAAGCATCGTGCGACACCTTGGCTGTTCCGTGACGACCATCAGCCGTCCACGAACTATCTTGCGATCCCGAAGGTGTTCAGCGAGGATCGGGAATACATGACCTGCGACTGGTACACGCCGGACATCATCGCCGGCGACATGGTGTACACCAGTCCCGACCGGGATGGCCTCGCATTCGCCGTCATCGAATCACGCATGTTCATGACATGGCAGCAGACGATTGGAGGGCGACTGGAATCACGCTGCCGTTTCAGCAACACGGTGGTTTGGAACAACCTGCCCCTGCCCGCCCTCGACGATGAAACCCGCGCCGCATTGATCGAGGCCGGCAAGGGCGTGCTGGCTGCGCGCGCGAACCATCCGGGCCAGTCTTTGGCAGACCTGTACGACCCCGACTACATGCCGACCGACCTGCGGGCCGCCCACCGGGAATTGGACAAGGTTGCGGACGTGGCGTTTGGCGCGAGGAAATGGTTGAAGGACGATGATGATGCGCGTCTGCAAGTGTTGTTTAAGTCATACACGCATATGACAGGTAGCAGTGAGGTGTGACAGTGGTAGACAAAAGTCTAATCGTAGACACCATTATTGACTTCCTCACGGGGTTGAAACCCCGTGATTCCTGTTGCCGGTCGGACATACCCTGAACAGGGGATTCCGACCGGCATGGCAGGGGTTCGAGTTTCATCGACAGTGCCCGCCACCGGTTTGCACCGGCTGGCAGACGTGTTGTCTCCGCTCGTCGGCATCGTCCATGCCGATTGTATTCAACGCGCGGCTGAGAATGTTCTTGGCCGCGTTCACGTCCGCGTTCGCCTCATGCCCGCACTTGCGGCAGTGGAACACCGCTTGGCTTTCACGGTTCTCCTTGTCGCAGTACCCGCAGGCGTTGCAAATGCGTGACATGTCATAAGCGGGCACACGGACGAGCCGGGTCCCCGCAAGATTGGTCTTGTATTCGAGACAATGTTGGATGCCTGTCCAACGGTTGGCGAGGATGCTGCGGTTCAGTCCGCTTTTTCTCCCACGCCCGTTATGCAGATAATGTCCCGGATTGTCAGGGTCGGGTTTGGGTCGGACGCTTCGGCTCATGGCTTTCACCGCCAGCTGTTCCATGGCGATGAAATCATATTCGCGTACCAGCATGGTGGTGGTCTTCGCCATCCAATCGTCCTTGCGATTATTTATCCGACGTTGGATGCGCCTCATGGCATGGAGGGTGCGATTGCGGCTTTTGGAAGCGAACTTGGCGTTCCTGCCTCCCCGTTTCTCGTTCGTTCTGTCCTGCCGGGCGAGCTTGCGTTGCAAGCGCCTGTACTCCTCCGTCTCCTTGACGGACGGTTGGGGGATGTCGAGGAACAGTCCGTCCGACGTGGCGAGCGTGTGGACGCAACCCCTGTCCAAACCGACCGCCCTCCCGGTGTCCGCCCGTTCGACGGGAAGCGGGGCGTTGGTGAACACGAGAGTTCTGTCCGTCCAGTTCACGGAAACGCTCGTGTACTCCCTGACGGGTTGGCTTATCCGAACGTGTATTGCGAGCCTCCAACGGGCCTCGTTCTCACCCTCACGCCTGTATCGCTTCGGCACGCCGCCCGTGATTATCACCACGCCGGTACGCTTGCCGGTGCGATGGTACAGGGCGTTGCCGGTCTTCGACTGGTTGCGCCAGCACACGAAATACTGAGGTGCCCGATGGCGGGAGCGGAATCCCGGAATACGACCGCCGTTGGTCCTCTTCCGTTTCAATCCGGCGAACCATCCCGTGTTCTCCACACGTTCGCAGGACGCGAGAATCGGCGAGGGAATGCACGCCAGCCACAGGCAATCCAATCGGGCCTGACTGTCCTTGACGGCGGGTTTCACGTCCGCGCCGCCCAAGGGCACGTCCACCCACATGCGTTCCCGGGTGGTGACGTCCTCCACGAGCCTTCGTTGGGGGCGTTGCGCCCGATGCTGGTTATACCGGCTCCTCCACCCGTCGCACAGCCAATCCATGATGCGGTCCGGGTTTCGTGTCCACATGCGGTTCCCGTAGGAGTCCAAGCCGAGGAACACGCTGCACCCCGTATGCCTGACCTTCAGGATTCGCACTTTCTGACTCATGCTTAAGATGATACCATATACCTTGAGTAATCAACAAAAAACAAGGCGTGCAGACCCGGCATTGAAATACCGGGCTTACACGCCAAAAACGTCAAATAGGTTCAGTCGCATTAGATGCGGCCCGAGATAATGCAATAGACAATGTCAATGAGGAGGTCAATCAGGCGTTAGCTTTCGAACGGAAACAGGAAAGGAAGCATGTTGCTCGTGTATTCGCTGAATTAGGTATTGACAGGCAGAAGGCAATCAATCTTCTCGTCTTTGAATGGGATACAGATAGAAGAGACGCTGAAGAGCTGATGTTGGAGGCTCATCGCATTTACTGGCCTTTGGAACGATTGAAACGACATTTGAGAAACGAGGATTGGACCATGTCCGAAATCAGCGATTTTCTTCACGACTATGAAGTTGCGCGACAATTGAGAACCAATAGAAGGCTGTCTGATCTGACCGCTGCTGGTCTAGTCGATTGGCTCCAAAAGAATCAGGACTGATTGCATTGCAATGTGGCCTATCTGTCTTGTACGGGGGATCAAGGAAGACTGGCCACATTGTTCTATTCTTCTGGCTTGCTGAGGCCGACTCCCGTCTGTACGCCGAATTCGAATTGTTCCAGCTTGTCCGCGAATGTATCCAATTCGATTGCCGATACACGGCCGGTTATGCTTGCACCGTGGTTTGATACCCTGATGCCATAACGATTTCCTCCATCGTCCCAAACATCGAATCGCAGGTCTTCTATTCTCTCTAGTTTGTTCGCGGATGGTTCCTTAAGCACGCTGTCGATAAGCGTAAGCAGCGTATGTGCAGCATTCGAAGACAGATTCAAACGGTAATGCAGCAGACCATCATCAAACTCGATTTCGATTACGTTCGAATCGAGTCTCGTGCAGTTCAAGGAAATATCAGGCATATTCCCCAAGATATTGGCAAAGGCAGACCGGGTTCTTGGCGTGGACTTCTTTCGGAAGAAATACGGGTCAAGAACCCATGAATGTCAGTGCTTCTTCTTTTTGTTTCCGCCGTCCACCCAGTCGAATGCGGTCTTGAACGCTTCTCGTGCGGTGTTGGTCTGATCGTAGTAGTCGCTGCCCATGTCGCTTTTCTTATAGTCGATGACGGTTTTGTTCACGTCGCCGCGACCGTCCGAGAAGGTGACTCGCCATCCTTTGCTGCCACCTAGGTAGAAGAGTTTCGCACGTCGATGGTTGTTGTCAGTGTCGGTTGGCCACACCTGCGGATACGTGTTGCCGGTCACTTCCAGATTGGGGTGGCCTTGGAGCGCCATGTTGGCGCCTTCCTCCGCCGACTGTGGGTTGCAACCCTTGGATTCCAGATACTCTCCGAAGGAATAATCCATGTCATCCGTGTAAGTCAGCTCCGGTTCGGTCAAATACACTTCGGCATCATCATCCTCCGCTGACTCTCGGGCAAGCTCTTCCATTCTTTGAGGATCGTTCCACGCATCCTCGTTGTCATCCATGCAGTCGTTGCCCCATGCGATATACCGGTTGCGATCCAATTCCGGCAGCTTCTCGAACTCCTCCTTGCTGACATACATGCCCGACTCCACGCGATACGCTTCATCGTCCGGGCCGAACTTACGTTCCTCATACTCCTTGTTGGCAATGTCGATAAGCCTCTGATCCAGCTCCTGCATACGCTTCACGCCTGCCTCATAGGTTTCAACCGGCGCATCACCAGTATTGGTTTGCTGACGTTGTTCGAAACGTTCAAGGATGTCCCCGCTCGGCATGCTACTAGTTTTGCCTTCATCCGCATAAGTGCCGTCACGGTTTCGACGTTGCTGTTTTGCCTGTGCTGATTTTCTGGAGTCGACCATTGTTTCTCCTTGCTATTTTGTGTAGGGAGGTTGTCTATTTACGTTTTCGAGCTGTCTGCCGCAGCTCTTACCTTTTGCCGTTTGTCAGAACGGTGAAGAATGACTGCTGCCGTTCATCCAACCATGTGGGGGAATGACCGGCGTCAATATCCGATTGCTTGATCAGGTATGCCACTCGGTTTGGGGTTGAGCTTTTCGCGTCTCGAAACTCGTACACTGTGTTTCCTGTCGGAGTGTTCCTTCGGTGTATGCGCCATCCGTCGATTGATGCGTCATCCTGTTCGTCGAATCCTCCGGAAAAACCTACATAGGGGGAGTTGTCTTGGAGTGCGTCCATCCCTTCGGCCCACAGTTCACGATTCTCTTCGCTCATGGTCCCGTCGTAATAGGATGCGGGCGGAGTTACGATGGATGTTTGCCGCTCATATTTTTCCAAGGCGTCAGCATTCGGGAACCCGGCTTTTTTGTGTTCGTCCTTGAACCGGCCGCTCTCGGGTTCCCTCAGTTGGCGTCTCGCCTGCGCTGATCTGACCGTATCTACCATTTCTGCTCTTTTCTGCTAATTGTGTATGTAGTTGAATCCATTCGAGGCCAGGGACTCTCGCTCCCTCGCTTTTTGCCATGCTTTCCATTTCCATGGCTGCCAAGGTCTACGGGGAGGCGTCCCGAATACCGGGCGTACCGTCAGCCGGTTCAATCCGGTTCCGGATGCCTCCATCCGCGCGATTGGCGCATCGTATTCGCCACGTTTCTCATTGGAACGGGTTCGCCATGTCTCCAGATCGTCGGCGACCTTTTCCATCTTCGGGAGGTTGATGTTTTTCGATATCGGCGTTTCCAATCTGATGGAGGTGGTGGGGGATTGGAATTGCGTGTGACGTTTCATGCCGTGTGTCTGGTCCGGCACGTCTTGCACGGTGAGCGTGGAGCCTGGTCTTCCGTCCACCGGAATGGTTCTGGAGCTCGCTTGTCTTGGCTTCGCTGGGGGTAGGGGTACTTCGGTGGGGGGAGACAATGGCGGCCGGGGTTGCTGTTCGTATTTTCGTATGGATTCGTCGGTTGGCATACCGGATTGACGGTGCTCGTCTCGGAATCGTCCGGTGTTGGGGTCTCGCAGCTGTTGGCGGGCTTGGATTGATTTGTTGGCTGGCATGTTGTTTTTTTTTCGTTGGAAGGGGCTGTCGTGTTTTTTTCTGGTTCCACGTTATCTATTGTTTTCTGGTTTTCTCCTGTTTTTTCGTTATCTCATCACCAAGATATCTGTTATACTGAGTATGTCCACATAAAGATAATGAAAGAGGAAACCAATGGCACTCACCATCGAAGAACAACACGAAACCAACGACCTCGACCACGACATCCTCACCACCCGCGAAGTCACCTTCATCTGCGGCCACAAGCGCGTCTACGAGGAAATCAGCGCCTGCCAGAAAAGCTGGATGGAACGCTGCCAACGGTGCCCCAACTGCCAGTACAAGCGCGACAAGGCATACGTCGAAAAGCTGTCTGCCGAAATCAATTCACCGGAACTCCTCGAGATGTGGCTCAAAGAAACTCCCTCCTACTGAGGCCAGCAGGGAAAGGCAAACAAGAAAAAATGGAACGCGACTACATGCACCTCGGAGACATCACAAAGAGGGATATCGCGAACGAAATCCGTGATATCAAAACCTCCCATCAATATCCCGAGGAAGGATGGAAGATCAATGGCGACCCCACAACGCTCCAGTACTTGGCGGAGCTGTGGGCGGAGCAGGAAAACGAGGAGCAGCCCGAAGACCGTGGCACATTCCCGTTCTGGCTTGAGACGCATGTCGACGATGGCAGAGTGGAGGAACCCGAGAACCGCATATATGAGGTCACGGTTCTGGTCACCACCAGACAGTACGTGCAGTTCTCTGCTCCGGAAGGCATGGATTCCGAAGAGGCCAAAGCGTGGTTTGACGAGCATCGTGATGATGAAGGCGCGATCGTGTTCGAGGGAAGCGAGGAGGTCGCGGACGAGGAATTGTATATGGACGGCGATTAGCATCTTGTGTGAGCATGTCCAGTAGTTCACCTATTTTGGGTCTTGCAGCTTTTGCTGTCGTAGGATCATTGGTTTCTATGAAACTTAGTTCTATGTGGACACATAATCCTCCGGTGCCGTATGGCATCGGGGGATTTTTTATTTCAAGCCTTGCATGACTTTTTTCATTTGCATGTTATACTGAATATGCCCACATAGAATGAAAGAAACCACAATGAACACGTACAAGAACTTCGAAAAAAACGCCAACATCATACTCGCCATAACATGCGTCCTCTGCGCATGCTTCATGTGGAGAGTCACAGGGCTCGCAATGGTCATCGCATCAATCGGATTCGCAACCTCAGGAATACTGATGATTACCCACTTCGCGATGGAAGCAAGCCGGCTGAAAGAAAACCTTTGACCGGTTTGGCGGCGCAAGCCCCGTCTTTTAAGACTGGGGTAAGCCGCCACTTCTTTGATTAGTCACTGTTTTCCGTGGTAAGGTTTATAGTATGAGCCAAAAGGTACGAATCATCAAAGTCAG
>OIER01000614.1_pt1 | contig 24340 bp, 24 predicted proteins | sample 1581801 | NCBI WGS metagenome assembly OIER01 (sample SAMN03281006, study PRJEB24777) | human gut metagenome | isolation source: fecal sample PR165 from 1 month old male Malay infant, vaginally delivered... | reverse complement strand
CTGTTCAGTTTTGCCCTGCGCCGTCAGGGCGGAAAGGGTGATCAGGCTGCGTTCGCGGGGCGACAGCTCGCTCCGCGCCCAGATATCGCCAAACAGCACCGTTTCGGTCAGCTCGGCTAGCTTTGGCGCGATAGCAGCCAGCGTTCGGCGATCGACAGGAGGAGTACTCATAGTGATTCTCTTTGCAGGTTAAAGGAGTCATCACTGTCGCACGCTGACTAAGATATTGAATATCGCAACGTTCGGGATTATCAATCCTGAAAATCAGGATGGTATAGCCGATCCTTTACACCTTTCATCACTCCGCTTTTCTGCCCACCTATCCCAACGGTCAGGCGGCGATCTTTCGCGCCACGATAAACAGCCGTGGGAAACGCAGGAGCACCTTCCCGTTACACTGTAACGGATAGTGTGCGGCCAGCAATGCGAGATAGCGTGTGAGAAACGCGCTTCCGGCCTGCTCGTCCAGGCCTGCCAGATAGGGGCGTAACCCGGTGCCCTGCAGCCAGTCGACAATCGCCTGATGAGAAGCAAGGGGATGAAAATAGGTGGTGCGCCAGATATCAACTTCGCAACCCTGGCGGCTGAGCAGATCGTACCAGGCGGCGGGCGGGAGTAACGGCTGGCGTCCACGGTCCGGCAACCCCATCTCGCTGGCAACCTGACGCATCAGGGTATGGGAAGGTTCCTGCCAGTTATCCGGCATCTGCACTGCCAGCGTTCCGTTGTCCGCCAGCTGGTTTACCAGATGGGGGAAAAGCGTCTCATGATCCGTCAGCCACTGCAGAGAGGCGTTGGCATAGATCACATCTGGCGGTTGCGCAGGCCGCCAGCGGGCAATATCGGCATCAATGAATTCGCAGTCGGGTAAGGCCTGCGCCGCCTGGACCAGCATGGCCGGGGAGTTATCGATACCGACGATCGTCGCCAACGGCCAGGCGGCGCGTAGCAGGCGGGTGCTGTTTCCCGGCCCGCAGCCGAGGTCGACGGCGTGCTCGACCTGCAGATGGGCAATACGCGAGAGCAGGTCGGCCGCGGGGCGGGTACGTTCAGCGTCAAATTGCAGATACAACGAAGGATTCCAGTCGGCCATCGGGTGCAGTTCCTGTGTGAGGAGGGAGACAGGGTAAAGCATAGAACGCGTCAGGCGGCATGTCAGCGGTTAATGAACCTCAGCGGTCACCTTTGTGCGTGACAGTGTCACAAAATAGAACGTGGCTGGATTGCGCCTGCGCTGTTGGCCGAACCTGGGATTGAGACATGGCAGGGAAAGTCTCTGCGCCCGTGGCGGGCGCAGGAGCCTATTCGGCGTTTTTGAGCGCCTCGGCGCGGCTGGCGGTGGCGTAGACAAAATCCAGCATCGGCTCGAGATCGGTGTCATAGCCAGCCTGAATAATTTTTCCTCGCAGCCATTCGATTTCACTGGTGATATCGGGAGGAAAAATGTTGTTATCCTGCGCCCGGCGCAGCCATTTCAGCAGAAAGTTATTCTTTCCCCTGATACCACCCGCTTTTTTCGATTTTCCGTGCATCTTCAGCGCGACCAGGACGCAGTAATAGAAATGAACGCGCTGATTAAAACTTTGGTGCATGTCTGTGTTTCCCGCCAGAATCAGGAATTCACCGTGTGGGTCAGTGATTCGGATTGGACTACGGTACCGGGCTGGATCGTTGCGCGAACTCTGTTGTCTACCAGTACCGTCCATGCATCTGTTGCCAGACGCTGACGGGATGTTGGCACGGAAGCCGAATCGTCGTCAATTGCCGATTCATTTTTTGCCGGCGTCATCGGACCGCGGCAGCCCGCGAGCCGGGCCACACTACTCTCTGGCGACAAGCCGCTGTTGCCGATGTACGCGGAAAATCAGCAGGAATGCGAGCGCCACCACGATCGCCGCCAGCAGATACAGCGTGGCGAGATCGTAGAACCCGGCGACCCAGCCGGCCAGCGGCCCGGTCAGGCCCAGCGCCAGATCAAGAAACGCCGAGTAGGTGCCGAGGGCGGTTCCCTGATTTTGCTCTTCAACCTGTTTTACCGCCTCAACCCCTAAGGCCGGAAAGACCAGCGAGAAACCCGAACCGGTGAGAAAGGCGCCGACGCCGGCCATCCATGCTGATGGCGCCAGCCAGATAAGCAGCAGGCCGAGACTTTCGATGATGAAGCAGGCCAGGGAGACCGGGACTCCGCCAAAGCGGGTAATGGTATTTCCCAGCACCAGGCGAACGCAGATAAAGCCGACGCTGAACAGCGAAAGGGTAAACGCGGCGCCCTGCCAGCTGTGCGCGGCGAAGTAGAGGGTGATAAAGGTGGCGATAACGCCGAAACCGACGGTGCCAAAGGCCAGCCCCAGGCCGTAAGGCCAGATTTTTCGCACCACCGCGTGAAAGGGCGCTCTGGCGCCGGCGGTCACCTTGACGTCCTGGCGGGTACGAGCGAACAGCAGACCGATGGCCGCGACCAGCACTACCACCGTAGCAAAGCCGCTGATGCCAAAATAGTGATTGAGGGTAACTCCCAGCGGCGCCCCGATCGCCATCGCCACATAGGTCGCCACGCCGTTCCAGGAGATAACCCGTGACGTGTGGATCGCGCCGACGGTTTTGATCCCCCACAGGGTGGCGCCGGTGGCGGTAAAGCTCTCGCCGACGCCGAGAAACACCCGGCCCGCCAGCAGCGCGGCAATGGCCAGCATCGGCGTTGCCTGCAGGACTACCGCCAGTAGCGTGAAGGCGCCACTGAGCAGGCAGCAGACGATCCCAAGGCTGACCACTTTTTTCGGCCCCCAGATATCGGTATAGCGCCCGGCGTGCGGCCGGCTTATCAGCGTCGATATGTACTGCAGACTGATCACAATTCCGGCCACAAAGGTGCTGTAGCCCAGCTGATAGTGAATATAGCCCGGCAGTACGGCCAGCGGCAGACCAATGGAGAGATAGCAGATACAGGTAAAAACAACGATCGAAATAATGCGCAAATTGAGTTGTGTAGTGCTGACGGAAGTGCTCATAGGGATAAGAGGTTAATACAACGGGATGTGTAGCATAGCGCGCCGTGAGGGCGCTGGCGAGGCGCGACAGCGTTTTATCGGTAACCGACGGGAACGATATTTGTACGAATGTAAATAACTGCTTTTACAGCGCTTAACGCCCGCCTCGCTCAGCGTCAGCTCGCCGCCATACCCGACGAATCACACACCATGCCCCAGGCGCGGTTTTGCAATACCGTGCGGTAGCCGTCCCGGTCGACGAAAGTGACGCCATTGACCTCCCAGTAAGGGTTAAACGCCGTAACGCGCAGAAATCCGGCGGCGTCCATGGCTGCGCACTGTGCCTCCCATGCCGCCTGCTGTGGATAGTACAGCACCAGCAGATCTTCATCGCCTGGCGAGGGGGTGACGGGATGGTGGCGGCAGTGGGTGAATTCAAGATGCCAGCCCGCTTCGGGCGCGCCGAGCATTATCCCGCTGAATCCTTCATGATCGGTAAAGCTGCCGAGCAGCTCGAGTCCCAGCCCGGCGCAATACATGCTGGCGGTGGTGTCCAGTTCGCTGACCGGCCTGGCAATACGCATATGACAGAACGACATAATGACTCCCGTGAGCATAAGTTGAGTTGATACTGTACCGGTAAATCGGCCCGGCGTGTGTTAAGCCGTGCCCAGGCGCCACCTTCTCTCTGTAAATACCATAGCGGATTAACATCCGCCTTGCGCCAATAATACCTCTTCATCATAATAAAAAAAGAATCATTCAATCTTATTATTCTTAAATTGAGAATCACTGTGGGGTGGTGGATGAATAACCAATCGCGCCAGGCCTTATGGCTGGCACTGGCTGGATCGATAGTACTGATGATCGGCATGGGCTATGGGCGCTTTGCCTTCACCGGCGTGCTGCCGCTTATGCTTAATGAAGGTCTGTTAACCCTGCACGAGGGCAATCTCGCCGCGTCGGCCAATTACGCTGGCTATCTGGTCGGCGCGTTGCTGCTGGCGCGGGTGCAGCCTGGGGCCGCCACCCGACTGAGCATTATCTCCGCCGGGTTGACCATCGCCAGCCTGGCGCTGCTGGCCTGGGTGAGCTCGCCGTGGACCATTATTACGCTGCGCGCCGGCGCGCTGAGCGCGATAACGCTGATTGCAGGTTCGCTGTGGCTGCTGGAACATATGGGGCATCATCACGGGGCGCCGTTGCTGTATGCCGGGGTGGGGCTGGGGATATTTATCTCCGCGGAGGGGATCGCCCTTGGACATGCCCTGAACCTCACCAGCCAGCAGATCTGGCTGCTCAGCGCATTATGCGCCGGTCTGCTGCTGGCGCTGGCGATCCGTTGGCTACTGACTCCGCCGGCTGCACTGGTGAGGGTTTCCCATGTTGAGACCTCCCTGCCTGCGTCCGGGAGCGATACCCGTCGCGCGGCGTGGCGACTCTTGATGGTTTACGGTCTGGCGGGCTTCGGCTATATCATCACCGCCACTTATCTGCCGTTGTTTCTGTCCGGTTCGCTGCAGAGCGTTGACCCGGTCCATCTGTGGGCGCTGTTTGGTCTGGCGGCCGCGCCGTCCTGCCTCATCTGGCATAAGCTGGTGCTAAAGTGGGGATACCGGCAAGCGCTGACCCGCAACCTGCTCGTCCAGGCGCTTGGCGTGATCCTTCCAGCCTGCAGCGCTTCATTGCTGTTTTGCGTGCTAAGCGCGCTTTTGGTGGGCTTTACCTTTATGGGCACCGTAACCATTGCGCTACCGAAGGCGAAAAGTCTCAGCCATCAGGTGAGCTTCAATATGATTGCCGCGATGACTGCACTGTACGGTGTGGGACAGATTGCCGGGCCGCTTATCGCCGGCGCGCTGTATCAGATCGCGGCTTCATTTAACCCGGCGCTCTATGCCGCGGCGCTGGCGCTGCTGATTGCCGCAGGGCTGGTCTTTACCGAACGCCAGGCTTAGCCAATCGCCACGCTTTGCAGCAGCTTGCGCCACTCGCTCAGGGCGGGGGCGCTCAAGCCGCTGCGCCAGATAAGCTGGGTGGTCGCCTCGCACAGCGGTTCGCTAAGGCAGTTTTCGGGAAGCGTCATCAGCGACAGCACGCTCTGCGGCAGCAGGCAGGCGTAGCGCCCGGACGCCACGCAGGCAAGCATGCTGTGATAGGAATTGACCTCATGCACCTCGACGGCCGCCTGCTGTTCCGCCAGCCAGCGTTCTCCCAGCGCGCGGTAGCTGCAGCCGCTGGCAAATGCCGCGAACCGCAGCGGACCCGGGGTCTGCGGACGGACCAGCATCAGGGTTTCATAAAACACCGGGGTGAATGCCAGCTCGTCGGGACAGGCAGGTTGCCCATCGGCCCCTGGCGGCAGGCAGACCAGCGCGGCATCAAGGGCGGCGGTTAACACCCCCTCGGTTAACTGGCTGGTTGGTTGGGTGATGAGGGTGATATCCACCTGCGGGCACTGCTGTTGGAAGCGGGTAAGCAGCGGCGGCAGCCGGCTGGCGGCGGTCGCCTCCATCGCGCCCAGACGCAGACTGCCGCCTGGGGTTGTCGGATGCAGAGCCTGCTTTGCCTCTTCCGCCAGGCTCAGGATCCGCCGGGCATAGCTGAGAAACTGCACGCCTGCCGGGGACAACACCATTTTTTTGTTGCCGCGAACGAAGAGCTCAACGGCAAGCTCCTCTTCCAGCTGCTGAATGCGGGTCGTGATATTGGACTGTGCGCGGCCCAGCCGTTTTGCTGCCTGGGTGACGCTCTGCGTTTCTGCCACCTGAATGAAGATCTCGAGTGTGCTGTGGTTCATATTTTTCTTCTCAATACGATAATAATGTTGATCTTACCATCTTTAAAGGAGATGGTAAGCCTCCGGCATCGTTAATGCATGAGGAAACCATGAGCAACCCGCTGCTTTCGCTTCTTGATATTGATTATCCCCTGATTCAGGCCCCGATGGCGGGCGTCTCCACCCCCGCGCTGGCTGCCGCGGTAAGTAATGCCGGCGCGCTGGGCTCGCTGGGACTGGGCGCTTCAACCGTTGCCCAGGCGGAAGCGATGATAGTCGCCACCCGCCAGCTGACGGACCGTCCGTTCAATGTCAATCTGTTCTGCCATGCGCCGCCCCGGCGCGACGCCCGGCGGGAAGCCGACTGGGCAACAACATTACGTCCCCATTTTGCCCGCTATGGCAGTACGCCACCGGATTCGTTAAGCGAGATCTACCAGACATTTATCGGTCATGCGCCGATGCTGGAGCTGCTTCTCGACCTGTCGCCGGCGGTGGTGAGCTTTCATTTTGGTCTTCCTGAAGGTGAGACGATCCAGCGTCTGCGGCGGCAGGGGATCGTTACCCTGGCGACAGCGACTTCGCTCCAGGAGGCGCTGCTGATTGAACAGCAGGGGATCGACGTGGTGGTCGCTCAGGGCTATGAGGCGGGTGGGCACCGGGGGATCTTTGCTCCGCAGGCGCCTGACGCGCAGCTGAGCACCTTCACCCTGGTGCAACTTCTGCGGCGTCGACTAACCATCCCGGTGGTGGCCGCCGGAGGCATCATGGACGGAGCGGGGATCGCCAGCGTGATGCAGTTGGGGGCGCAGGGCGTACAGCTCGGTACGGCGTTTTTACTGTGTCCGGAATCGGCCGCCGACGCCGGCTACCGCGCGGCGATCCACAACAGTCTTGACGGGCGTACGGTGCTGACCTCCGCGATATCCGGGCGTCCGGCACGCTGTCTGGCGAATGCCTTCTGTGCGCTGGGGGAAGGCTATCCGGCGAGCGCCGTGCCGGATTATCCGCTGGCGTATGATATCGGCAAAGCGCTGGCCGCCGCCGCGAAAGCCCAGGGCGTCCATGAGTATGGCGCCCACTGGGCCGGGCAGGGGGTGGGGTTGATCCGCGAGTGTGACGCCGCCACTCTGATCCGCCAGCTGGCGGCAGAGAGCGGCTGGAACTAATGACTGACGGCTAGCGGCGGTGGGCCAGGCTACGCACCAGCCGATCGCCGGCCATTTGCACCCCCTGGACCATCGCCACCAGGATCAGCACTGTGCCAAACATGACTTCATTATTAAACCGCTGATAGCCGTAGCGGATGGCGAGGTCGCCGAGTCCACCGCCGCCGATCACACCGGCCATGGAGGAGAAACCAATCAGCATCACGATGGTCAGCGTGATCCCGGCCAGCAGCGTTGGCAGGGCTTCCGGCAGCAGGGATTTAAAAATCACGTGCCAGACGTTGCCGCCCATCGACAGAATGGCTTCAATTCTCCCGTAGTCCACCTCGTCGAGCGCGTTTTCCGTCAGACGGGCAAAGAACGGAAAGGCGCCGATGGTTACCGGCACGATGGCGGCGGTGCTGCCCAGCGTGGTGCCGACGATCAGCCGGGTAAAGGGGATCAGGGCGATCAGCAGTACGATAAACGGCAGCGACCTGCCGATGTTGATCACCGCGCCTAACAGCGCGTTCAGTTTCGGCATCGGCGCCAGCCCGTTGGCGCGGGAAATAAACAACAGCACGCCGGTGGGCAGCCCGATCAGCACCGTAAACAGGGCCGCCAGGCCCACCATATAGAGCGTATCCAGCGTGCCGTCGAGTAATAACGGCCACAAATCTTCCCAGCTCATGCTACTCCGCATAATGGCCTCCCCTGAACGCCGTGGCGGGTAAGAAATTCCTGTTCAGCCTGCGGGTCGTGCAGCAGCGACTGGCGCAGCCGCGACCATGGGGTCACCAGCAGGTCGGCAAGTTTACCGCTTTCGACAATCTCGCCCTGTTCCAGCAGCGCCGCGTGGTCACAGATGGTTTTCACCACCTCCAGCTGGTGCGTAATCAGCACAATGGTCAGATTGAGGCGCTGGTTAATATCCGCCAGCAGGGCCAGCACCGAGGCGGTGGTCTCGGGATCCAGCGCACTGGTCGCCTCATCGCACAGCAGCACTTCCGGCCGGGCGGCCAGCGCCCGGGCGATGCCGACGCGCTGCTTTTGCCCGCCGGAAAGCTGTGACGGGAAAGCGGCGGCCTTTTCGCTGAGATCCACCAGCGCCAGCAGTTCGCGCACCCGGGCCTCGCGAGCGGCCCTCGGCACTCCGGCAATCTCCAGCGGCACCGCGACGTTGTCAGCGACGGTGCGGGCATGCAGCAGATTGAAGTGCTGGAAAATCATCCCGGTGCGCAGGCGATAATCCCGCAGCGCCGCCTTGTTCAACTGGGTAATATCCTGTCCGTTCACCAGAATGCGGCCCGAGGTGGGCCGCTCCAGTAAATTGAGACAGCGGATGAGCGTACTTTTGCCGGCGCCACTGCGCCCGAGAATGCCGTATATTGCCCCTTTCGGTATCTGCAACGCGATATCGTTCAGCGCCGGTCGGCCGGTTCCGGCGTAGGTTTTGCTCAGCCCTTCGATGGTTATCATGACTGAGGGGCCACCGGGATCACCGAGCCGTTGTAGGTTTTACGGATAAACTCCGCCACCTGCGGCGAGGTCAGATCTTTCGCCAGCGCCTTAATGCGCGGGTCATTCGCCAGGGCTGGGGTGGTCACCAGAATATTGGCGTACGGGTTATGCTCGGCGCTTTCCAGCCCCAGGGCATCCTTCGCTGGCACCAGGCCGGCTTCCAGCGCGTAGTTACCGTTAATCACCGCCAGGTCGACATCGTCGAGGGAGCGCGGGATCTGCGGCGATTCAATCTCCAGAATCTTCAGGTGTTTCGGGTTCTCGACAATATCCTTCGGCGTCGCCAGGGTGGTGGCCGGGTCGGTAAATTTAGGGTCCAGCTTAATAAGCTTCTGCGCCTGCAGCAGGAACAGCGCCCGGCTCAGGTTGGTGGTGTTATTCGGCACCGCCACGGTGGCGTTTTCCGGCAGTGATGAGAAATCTTTATGCTTATGCGAGTAAATTCCCAGCGGCTCAATATGCACGGTGGCCGCGACGGCAAAGGTTTTACCCAGCGCTTTTTCCTGATCCTTCAGATAGGGAACATGCTGGAAGTAGTTGGCATCCACATCGCCACTGGCCAGCAGTTCATTGGCGTTGACCCCGCTGGTCAGCTCCACCACCTTCAGATCGAGGCTGGGATCGATTTTTTTGATGTAGTTGAGGATCTCCGCGTGGGGAACCGGGTCCGCGGCGACGCGCAGCGCGGCAGCCTGGGCAGACGTCCATGCCAGAGAAAGAGACAGTGCGACCCCTGCCAGTTTAAAAGCGGCATATTTCATGGTGTGTTCCTTTTTAGTTATGGTTAAACGATCAATTGCTCGGCGCGTTCGCGAAACACGTCCTGATAGTAGCGTTCCGCCACGTCCGGATGGGAACGCAGACGGCCCTTGAGATAATTCCAGCCGACATCGCGCAGCAGCGGATTGTGCGGATCGCTGTCCGGCCCTCGCGCTTCACGCGCCAGCTCGGGCGGCAGGGTGTAAACCGGCACCACCGCGTCAAGCTGGGCGCCGAGGAAGAAGGCGATGGAGAGGCGCTGCTGCTGCGCCGGCGGCGACACCACGCGATGGACGGTAGCGCGCAAATACCCGTTGGTCGCCAGCTCCAGCAGTTCGCCAATATTGACCACAAAGCTGCCGGCCAGCGGCACGGCGTCGATCCATTCTCCAGGCGCGACCTCAACCTGCAGTCCTTTCTGCTCGTCCTGCAGCAGGAAGCTGAGAAACCCCGAATCTTTATGGGCGCCGACGCCCTGGCTGCTTTGGGTCTCCTGCTGGCCGGGGTAGCGGATCAGTTTGATATGCTCGTTGGGTTTCTCGCCGTAGAGCTGATCGAAAGCATTCTCCGGGAGCTGCAGTGCTTCGGCAAAGGCGCGCAGCAGGCGGATGCCCACCTGGGTCATTTGCTGTTGCCAGTGAAGTAATACCGGTTTAAGCGACGGCAGGGCGGCAGGCCACAGATTCGGACCCTGCAGGCGCTGCCAGCGCGGGGCGTCGTCGCTGAGGGTCAGCGCCGGACGTTCGGCGCCGATATCAAACTGTTCTCGCCAGTCAGGCTGGCCGCGCGTCAGCTCAGAGGCCGCGCGGTTATAGCCGCGAAAATGGGGGGAGTGGATCATCGCCACCTGCTGTTTTTGCGCCTCATCGAGAGCAAAAAAGCGCTGGGACTGGCGCTGAACTTCATATTGAAGCGCGTCGTCGACACCGTGGTTGATCAAATAGAAGAAGCCGATGTCGCGGGCGGCATGACGCAGGTCGGCCAGGAAGGCCGCTTTATCCGCGGGGTCCGCGTAGCGGGCCAGGTCGAGAATCGGCAGGGTGGTCGCGTTCATTGTGTTCTCCGAAAACGGGGTAATAAGTTATGGGTTGATTCAGGTTCAGGGTTCGGGCACAACAGCAGCGCATGGTGATTTCCTCTGTCCGGGGCTGAACACAGCTTGCCTCAAGGCCAAATAAGCAACCAATAACGTTATTTTCTAATTTATGACCGCGCGGGGTTCAGTGCTTTTGCGTTAAATAGATATAGGCGCGAAGCGCGTAATGAAGCCGGTTGCGCCCGTCGGTGAGAGCCAGTAAGGTAGGCGCACTTTTTAATGCGGAACGGACGTATCGTAATGCACAGCTCGAAAGATCCCCTGCACGGCGTGACGCTGGAAGCGCTGCTCAATGCCCTGGTGGCGCGCTATGGTTGGGCGGAAATGGCCCGCCAGGTCAACATTAACTGCTTTAAAAGCGATCCCAGCATTAAGTCCAGCCTCAAATTTCTCCGCCGGACGCCGTGGGCGCGCAAAGAGGTGGAGGCTATGTATCTCGCCTCCCTTGATGATGACGCGCCGGTGGAGAAAGCGGATCCCTGGGCAAACTGGCAGAAAAAATAACCCTTACCACAGGACACCATCATGCAGAGCTGGAGCAGTAAAGATTTCACCGCCGACTGCGCGTGGGGCGCGCTGGATATTGCCAATTTTCCCGGCACCACCGTGCGTCTGCACTGGACCGACCAACCCTATATCTGGCACATCAATGATGGTCAGGAGGTGTTTGCCGTGATGGATGGTCAGGTGGCGATGCATGTGAAAGTCGACGGCGAGGAGCAGGTTATCATGCTAAACGCCGGCGATATCTTCTACGCCGGGGTGGGATGCGAGCATGTCGCCCACCCGCAGGGGGCGGCGCGTATTCTGGTGATTGAGAAAGAAGGGTCGGTCTGCCCCCGCGGCGGGCGGTTCTTTGCCCGCCGTTTCATCGCCTGTCAGATGCGACATACCGCGTTGATATAAATCACTTATCCAGCTTTCGATATATTTAATTCTTGTTTGCCATTCCCTTCACCCCAGCACTATCTTTTGCCGCAGGCGCCTGACCAGGCACAATCGCGGGAGAGATCATGGCAACCTTGCAGTGGGACCACGCAGTACAGTTTGTGAATCAGCCGGAAGCGGCGATTGAAATCTTTGCCGGGCAGCAGCTGCGGGCGGTGGCCGGAGGGCGGCATCCGGGGTGGGGAACCCGCAATGCGCTGAGCTATTTTGGCCTGACCTATATCGAATTCCTCGCCATTGCCGACCCGGACGAACTGCGCGCCGCGACGGACAAATTCCTCCTTTCGCGCGACGCCGCACGGCTGCTGCCGGAGAATGAGGCGCTGTTTCGGATGGCGCTGCGCAGCGACGACATCGACGCCACCTATGACCAGTTGCGTCGTACAGGGGTGACAGTGTCACCGATTGTCGATGGCCAGCGCAACGATCCGCAGGGCAATATCATCCGCTGGCGGATCTTCACCATCGATGGCGACACTGACGGGCTGGTCTATCCCTTTGTGCTGCAGTGGGAAGAAGACGACGCCACCCGGCTGACGCGGCTGCGCGCCCAGAGGCTGGACGCGCCGCATCCGCTGGGCGACATTACGCTTGAGCAGGCGGTGTTCGAGGTGGTCAATCCGCAGGCGGTGCGCGATCGCTGGCAGGCGCTGCTGGGCTTTCCGCCACTGGGGGAGCAGGGACTGGACGTGGGAGGCCAGCAATTTATCTTCCGTGAAGGGGCTGCCAACCAGCTGACCGAACTGGTGTTCCGCGTCGCCAACCCGGCGCTTAAGGGGCAGCGCTTTCGTGTCGGCAACGGCGTGTATCGCTTTACATAAAGGCTGACTCTAGCGTGCCGTGGCGCGCAGGGCTCCCGGCGGCTGGCCGGTGATGCGTTTGAAGGCCCGGCTGAAGGCCGCCAGCGATTGATACCCGAGGCTGAAGGCGACTTTTTCCAGCGCCTGGCCTTCATGGGTGATGTACTGCACCGCCAGCCGCATACGCAGCTCGGTGAGATAGCGGGCGGGGGTGGTGCCGGTGGCGGCGAGAAAACGTTCCGCGAACAGCGAGCGTGAAAGACCCGCCTCCCGCGCCAGATCTTCCACTTTCCAGTTGACCCCCGGGCGCTGATGCATGGCGTAGATCGCTTTCGCCAGCCGGGGATCGCGCAGGACCTGTACCCAGCCGGTGGCGTTGCCGCACCCGCACGCTACCCAGCCGCGGACAATCAGCGCGGCCACCACGTCCGCCAGCCGGGCGAGGATCCCGGCATAGCCTGCCTGGCGGGTGAGCGATTCCCGCTCCATCGCCGCCAGCAGCGGCTGGATCTCCGGCCAGGTATTAAGCAGGCTGCTGACCCGCATCACCTCCGGCATGGCCTTGACCAGCGGCTGCATGCCGCCGAGCTCAAAGTCCATACAACCGCTGAAAATGACGGCGCGCTCCGGGCAGTCAGGCTGGTCGCCAGCGTTGATACAACTTACCGTGCTGCACACCGTTTCGCTGGGCAGCTGCGCCACATTGACCACCGTGGCCTGCGGATCTGAGAGCAGGGCGTGCCCGTCGCCGTTAGGAATAAACAGCGCATCGCCGCTCTCGAGGGTGAACTGTTCTCCGCTGGCCATGCGCAGCAGCACCGGCCCGCGGCTGATGAAATGGAACTGGGCTTTACCCGCCACGGCGCTAAAGCCGACGCCGAACGGGCGTGCGGTTTCGATGCGCCGGTAGTTAACGCCGGAGAGGCGCATACCGCGCAACAGTTCGCTGGTCAGGTCGATGGCAGGCTGGCTCATGGTAATTCCGGACGAATAATCAATAACTGAAGAGTATGCATCATATATCGTCCGAAAGTAAGTCCCTAAGATGACCAGGATGTTAATAAACCTGGAGAGTTGTATATGAGTTCCTGCATAGCTGCTGACGCGAGCCTGTCTCCCGCCAAACCTGCCTGGCGCGCCGTCTATGCCCTGGCCCTCGGGGTGTTCGGCCTGATCGTGGCCGAGTTTCTGCCCGCCAGCCTGTTAACGCCGATGGCCAGCAGCCTCGGCGTCAGTGAAGGGATGGCCGGACAGGCGGTCACCGCAACGGCGCTGGTGGCGTTAGTTACCGGCCTGCTGATCGCCACCGCCACCCGCAATATCGATCGCCGCTGGGTGCTGATGTTCTTTTCCGTACTGCAGATAGTCTCCAGCCTGATGGTCGCTTTTGCCGATTCGCTGGCGTTTCTCCTGCTGGGCCGTCTGCTGTTGGGGATCGCCATCGGCGGCTTCTGGGCGATGTCCACCGCCACGGCGATGCGTCTGGTGCCGGCGGCCCATGTGCCAAAGGCGCTGGCGATCATCTTTTCCGCGGTGTCTGTCGCCACGGTGGTGGCCGCGCCGCTCGGCAGCTACCTCGGGGAGCTGATCGGCTGGCGCAACGTGTTTATTCTCTGTGCGATACCCAGCCTGCTGGCGCTGCTCTGGCAGCTGTGGGTGCTGCCTTCCATGCGCCCGGAGAGCGTCGGGACCTTCTCCACGCTGTTCAGGGTGCTGCGCCGTCCCGGTATGCTGGGCGGCATGCTGGCGACGATCCTGATTTTCAGCGGCCATTTCGCCTTCTTTACCTACCTGCGGCCGTTCCTTGAGACCGTCGCGCAGGCCAGTGTCGAAGGGGTTTCGCTGATATTGCTCGGCTTCGGTATCGCTAACTTTATCGGCACTTCGGTGGCGAGCTATCTGCTGAGCCGTAGCCTGCATCTCACCCTGGCGCTGGTGCCGTTGATGATGAGCGTTCTGGCGCTGCTGATGGTGACGTTTGGCCATCTGACCGTGCTGGCCGGGCTGCTGGTCGCCCTGTGGGGATTTGCCTTCGGCCTGGTGCCGGTGGCCTGGTCCACCTGGCTTGCCACTACCGTGCCGGATGAAGCAGAAAGCGCGGGCGGTCTGCTGGTCGCCTCTATTCAGCTGGCCATCAGCGCCGGGGCCGCCGGCGGCGGGGCGGTGTTTGATTTGCACGGCGCCAGCGGCGTCTTCACCGGCAGCGGTCTGCTGCTGTTGAGCGCGATGGTGATTGTCTTCGCCGCCGTACGGGTGAAACCGGTCGCCCGCGCCGACCAGCCGGTGACGGGCCGCTTATCCCGCGAGATCGATAACTAAATTGGCCGACAGGCTGCGGGAGCAGCACAGCGCAATATGCTGCTCTGCGGCCTGTTTTTCCGCCTCCGACTGCACGGTATCCCGGTGGTCGACGGTTCCCTCGCGTACCGGCGTCAGGCAGGCGCCGCAGATCCCCATCTCGCAGGAGAGCGGCACCGCGACGCCATGTTCCTGCAGCACCTGGGCGATGGTTTTGTCCCCCGGCACCGGCCAGCGCTCCCCGGTGGAGGCGAGGGTGATGGTGAAGGTTCCGTCCGCCGCCGACGCCGCCGTCGGGGCGGGCGGCTGGAATGCTTCGCTGTGCAATTGTTCCTCTCCCCATCCGACCGCCCGCGCGGTATCGCGAACCCGGGCCATAAATCCGGGCGGACCGCAGAAGTAGACCCGGGTGTCGGCGTCCGGAGCCCCCAGATCCTGCGCCAGCCGCTGGCGCGGACTCTGCCCCTCGTCTGAGCAGTGGATCTGGCAGATTCCACCCGCTAGCTGGCGGGCGATCTCGGTGGCGAAGGCGGCCTCCTGCGCACGGCTAACGTAATAGTGCAGCGTAAAGCTGGCGCCGGACGCCGCCCGGGCGTGGGCCATCGCCAGCAGCGGCGTAATGCCGATCCCGGCGGCGAGAAGCACCACATGGCCGCCCTCGTGTAGCGGAAAGTGGTTGCGCGGGGCAGAGATCATCAATGGCTGTCCCGGGCGCAGGGTGTCATGAATATAACGGGAGCCACCGCGAGACTGCGACTCGCGGGCGATGCAGAGCAGATAGCGATCCCGTTCGGCCGGGCTGCCGGTCAGGGAGTACTGACGGATCAGCCCGCAGGGAAGATGGAGATCGATATGGGCGCCGGGCGTCCACGCCGGCAGCGGTTGCCCCTCGGCGCTCACCAGACGAACGGCCAGATTTTTCGCGCCCTGGCGCCACAGGCCATCGACCACCACCGGGAGTATGTCGCGCATATGACCTCCACTCATACCAGAAAGAAATCGCCAAAACCCATCTTCTTCAGCCCGCGCCGGTAGGCGATAGAGCTGCGGTCTGCCGGAATATGCGCCTCGAGGGTCAGATCCAGCGGCAACCGTTCCGGACGCTGGGTCTCGACCATCAGGCGGTCCTCTTCAAATACCCGCAGGTTGAACGCATGTACGTCTTCCACCGGCACGTGCAGATCGAAGTTGCGGGCAATAGGGGCAAACATCCGCGTCACCCGGGACGACACCGGCGAGGCGGCGTTCATGATCACCAGCCTGGCGTCGGCGGGAAAATGGATGGTCAGCGTAGCGGTGAACGGCAGATGCATTTCAAAGTGACGCAGCCACTGGAATCCTTCCGGCGCGCGGAAATCAGAGCTGGCCGGGTAATTGCCCACCGAGCTCCAGTAGTCGGCAACAAAGCCGAACGGCGTCTCCTGCGGGCTATAGTCCGGCACCTGCTGGTTGTCCGGATCGGCGAAGGTGTCGGTGTGGATCCACGCGAAGTGGGCGACATCGAGAAAGCCTTCGACCTGGCGGCCGGCAAATCCCTTTACCTCGAAGGCCGGGCAGTTGATTTGCTGAAATCCCGCGTCGTCCCAGTGCGGCATGGTCGGTAACGGCGGCGGATTGTCCGGATCGCAGGCCAGGCAGGTCCAAATCAGCCCGTAGCGCTCCTCCACGGCGAAGCTGGTGAGATGCAGTTTGGCCGGAATGGGTTGCCCCGGACTGGAGGGGATACGGTTGCAGCGGCCATCCTCGCCAAAGCGCAGGCCATGATAGGGGCAGACGATGCCTTCTTCTTCATGAAACCCCAGGGTCAGCGGCACCCCTCGGTGCGGGCAGACGTCGCGGGCGACTACCACCTGGCCTTTAATACGATAGATAACCAACTGTTCGTCCAGCAGGGTGGCTTTCACCGGGGCGCCGGCAATATCGCAGGCGCGGGCCACCGGGTGCCAGCAGCGGGCCAGCCGCAGCCAGTCTTCCGGGTCAAAGGTGCAATGGGCGGGGGGCGTGGGGGTGATTGTCTTCATGATTTCTCTTCCTGCTCACATCGGTGATTGTTTTATTGTTGTGAGATTATTGTTGTCATATTAGGGTGTTCACATCCATCACCATTAATTCACTCTGCTGTTGCAAAAAAGAGTACAGGGGCGCCATGAGTCCATTTTCCCGTTTCGCGCACTATTTCATCGCCGTGGCCCGCTGCGGCAGTCTGCGCCGGGCCGCCGAGCAGCTGCATATCTCCGCCTCGGCAATTAACCGCCAGATCCTGCAGGCCGAGGAGGCCTTCGGTACCCCGCTGTTCGAGCGCCTGCCGGAGGGACTGCGGATGACCACCGCCGGTGAGTTGCTGTATGACAATCTGCTGCGCTGGCAGAAGGAATTTCGTCAGACGCGGCAGAAATTCGATGAGCTGCAGGGGATGAAGCGCGGAAGCGTTAGCGTTGGCATGGTGCAGGCGCTGGCGGAAGGGGGCTTCGCCGCCGCGCTGGCGGAGATCATCGCCAGCTGGCCGTGGCTGGAGCTGGATCTGCAGGTGGCTGACAGCCACACCGTCAGCCAGAAAGTGCGTCAGGCGGACCTGGACGTCGGCCTGATCCTCGATCCGCAGGGGCAGGCTGGACTCAGCGTGCTGGCCTTTGCCGAACTGGAGGTGGGGATTGTGATGCGTCCGGACCATCCCCTGGCGGGGGCGAAAGCGCTGTCTTTGGGCGAGCTCAGCCTGGAGCGGCATATCGTGCCCGGCGCGCCGCTGATCGTCCATGAGCTGGTGGCGCTCCTCTATCGCCACCATGACTTTGCGCCGGAGAATACCATCAGCTGCAATGATATCCGGCTTATCAAGTCGTTGGTGCTACGCGGCAGCGGCGTGACGCTCCTTAGCCTGCTCGACGTGCTGGACGAGGTCCAGCGTGGACAGCTGGCCTTTGTCCCGCTGCGCAGTACGCTGTTGCGACCGCTGACCCTGGCGCTGTGTACTGCGCCCTCGCGTCAGCTTTCGCGGCCCGCGCAAATGGCCATTCAGACGCTGAGTGCGGTGATCGAATCCATGGCGACGGTCAGCCCAGCGGCCCGCTGAGGATGGTGTCGCACATGCCGTTGATAATGCGCTCCCCGGTCTCCTCACGCAGCTCCTGGTACCAGGCTTCGGTGAGCTGCATATCCTTCCCGTGGGTAATATCGCACCGCTTGCGCGCCTTCAGCACCAGGTCACGAACCCGGTCGCAGCGCTGGGCTTCATACTCGCGCAGGGCGGCCGCAATATCTCGGGTCTGGCGGAAAACGGCGCCCAGCACCACTGCATCTTCCATCGCCGCGCAGCCTCCCTGGCCAATATCCGGGGTGGTGCTGTGTCCGGCATCGCCGAGCAGCGCGACGCGGCCGCGCACCAGGCGGCTGAAAGGTTCGATATCATGGATTTCAATGCGGTTGGTAGTCTGCGGGTCGAGGGCGGCGATCAGCTTCTGCACCGGCGGCGCCCAGCCGGCAAAGTAGCGGCTGAGGTCAGCGCGCAGGGTGTCACGATCCTCCGCCAGACCCGCCGGAAGCGGCACATCAAAGAAAAAGTAGAACCGGCCGGCGGAGACCGGCATCAGCGAGACGCGCTTGCCTTCGCCGACAAAGGTGGTCCACTGATCGCCGGGGGCCAGCGCTTCATCTATCTCCACCAGACCGTTCCAGTTGACGTAGCCGGCGTAGCGGCGCTGCGGGGTAAAGCCCAGCACCCACGGACGCAGTGCGGAATGGCTGCCGTCGGCGGCAATCAGTAGATCGCCGCTGGCGCTGCTGCCGTCGGTAAACCATACCGTCACGCCGTCGGCGTCTTCTTCACAGCGGGTGACGCGTTTGCCGAACTGCACGCTGTCCCGTCCCCAGTAATCCAGCATTTCCCGCTGCAGTTCTGCCCGGGAGACCGGGCAGGGGCGGCTGCCGGTGCGTTCGATCAGCGGGGCGAGACTGAACTGGGTCATGTTCTCGCCGCTGCGGAAATCACGATACGCCATCCGGCGCAGCGGCCCGCCGAAGGTCTCCATGATGTCGCCCATGCCGAGGTGGGCCATGCACTTCACGCCGTTGGGCCACACGGAAATCGCTGCGCCGACCGGTTTGATCTCTTTCACCGCTTCATAGACGTCGCAGTCGATCCCCGACTGTTTGAGCGCCACTGCCGCGCTTAAACCGCCGATGCCGGCGCCAATCACGATTGCTTTCATTTTTTTCTCCTTCTCCCGATGTTGTGACTGACTACAGCAATTTGCGTACCAGTTCGCTGGAGGGAGGAAAACCGCCTGCCTGAGGCACAGCGATGGCTCATGACGCACCGCATCGGTGCAATGTGAGGTATTGGTTGCCTTTTTATGAATCAAAAGTTTCTGTATGTTGCATTAAGAATCTATCGTTTCAGGCGCCTGGTTCAGCAGCGAAGAGGAGTGATGCATCACGAGCGTAATCTAAGTTGATGATTTTGGAGTGATAATAAATTTATTGGTGCCCTTTTGTCGTCTCTGGCCTGCTTTGTGCACAAGCCCATGCACTTCTCTTTGCTACGGGATATCACTATGTCTGACGAACATCACAGTGGCCTGCTTTACGGCCTTGAACAGCGGATCCCACCGCTTCCGGCCTTTTTCAGCGCTCTCCAGCATGTGCTGGCGGGCCTGGTGGGGATCATCACGCCGCCGCTGATTATCGGCGCTACCCTCGGGCTTGGCGACTGGCTGCCGTATCTCATCAGTATGTCGCTGCTGGCCTCGGGCATTGGCACTTTTCTGCAGTCCAATCGGGTATGGGGCATCGGCGCCGGGATGATCTGCATGCAGGGCACCAGTTTTGCCTTCCTCGGCGTGACGGTGGCCGGAGGGATGTGGGTAAAAGCCCAGGGCGGCGGGCCGCAGGATATGATGGCGATGCTGTTTGGCGTTAACTTTGTCGCCGCTCTGGTGCCGGTGATTGTCAGCCGCTTTATCGAACCGCTGAAGAAAATCTTTACTCCCATCATTACCGGCAGCGTGATTGCGCTGATCGGCATCAGCCTGATCAAGGTCAGCGTCATCAACTGGTGCGGTGGGGAAAAGGCCGAGGATTTCGCCAGCATGAGCAATATCGCGCTCGGGGCGGGCACCCTCGGGGTTATCGTCCTGCTGAGCTGCGCCAAAAACCGCTGGCTGCGGCTCTCCTCGGTGGTGGTGGGCATTGCCGTGGGCTGCATCGCAGCGGGGCTGAGCGGTCAGTTCCATCTTCACAGCCTGGGCGACACTCTGTTTCGCCTGCCGACGCTGTTTCCGTTCGGCTTTCAGTTTAACAGCGCGATATTTCTGCCGGTCGCCCTGGTGTCGCTGGTCTGTATTCTGGAGGCGGTGGGCGATCTGACGGCCAACTCGCTCATTTCGCAACAGTCTGTTGACGATCGCGCTTTTCGTAACCGGCTGAAGGGCGGTATCCTGGCGGATGGCGTCAGCTGTATGGTGGCGGCCATGCTCTGTGCTTTTCCGAACACCACCTTCGCGCAGAACAACGGCGTGATCCAGATGACCGGGGTGGCCAGCCGCTATGTCGGACGCTACATTGGCGTGATTCTGATCCTGCTCGGGCTGTTTCCCCCGGTGGGCGAACTGCTGCGGCAGATCCCGGCGCCGGTGCTGGGGGGCGCCACGATGGTGATGTTTGGCTGCGTGGTGGCGGCCGGGATCCGGATTATTACCCAGACCCCGCTGAGCCGTCGCGATGTGCTGATCGTGGGGCTGGCGTTTGGCGCGGGTCTTGGCGTGGAGTCGGTGCCGGCGTTTCTCAGCCATTTTCCGCCGATGGTCGGCGATCTGTTCGGTTCGGCAGCCACCAGCGGTGGGCTGGTAGCGATAGCGCTGAACCTTATTCTGCCGCAGGAGCAGGCGGCGACGAAATCGTTAAGGAGTCAGGATGATCGCGCTGAGTCAGTTTAACGGCCTGAGTAAAGATGAGGCAGTGGGGCTGCTGGCCCCCTGCGTGGCGATCCCGGCCTGGGGCGAGACGCTGGTGAACTTGCGACCTTTCGCCAGCCGCCATGCGCTGCTGCAGACCGCCCGGGAGGCGATGGCTAACTGGGGAGAGGACGAGCTGAACGCGGCGCTCAGCGCCCATCCGCGGATCGGTGAGAAGCCGACCGGCAGCCAGGCGCACGCGGCGCTGTCGCGCCAGGAGCAGTCGTCGGTGGACAGCGAGAATGAGCGGCTCGCGCAGGCCCTGCGGGAGGGGAATGCCCGCTACGAAGCCCGCTTTGGCCGGGTGTTTTTAATCCGCGCCAAAGGTCGCAGCGGCGAAGAGATTCTGCAGGCGCTGACGCGCCGGCTGCAGCATACCGCCGACGAAGAAGTGGCCGAGGCGCTTGCCCAGCTGCGGGAAATTACGATGTTAAGACTGGAAGGAGCGATTGGCGAATGAGCACCCTGAGCACCCATATTCTGGATATTTCCACCGGCACGCCGGCGGAAGGCGTGACGGTCAGCCTGAGTAGGGAGGGCGAGACGCTGGCGAACCTGGTGACCAACGCCCAGGGGCGTATCGCCACCTTTAGCGCCGCGCCGCTGCCGGCGGGGCGCTATTGCTTAACAGCGGAAACCGGGGCGTGGTTTGCCCGCGCCGGGCGCGAGAGCGTCTTTACCCGGGCGCAGATTGATTTTGTTGTCGGCGAGGCGGCAGAGGACCATTTCCATCTGCCGTTTCTCATCGCCCCGGGCGGGTGGTCGACCTACCGCGGCAGCTAAGCCGGCTGCTCGCTGCCGGGCGGCGCTGCGCTTGCCCGGCCTGGATCGTTACGGAGCGGGCAGAGACAGCCCGTAGGCCCGGTAAGGCGCAGCCGCCACCGGGCATGTACAGATGGCCTCGGCGATCATCCTTCTTGTTTTATCCCCACACAAGGATAATTATTCTCTTATCCCCACCAGGGGATATCCTTGACATTATACCCTGTAGGGTATAAAACCAAGTTTATCCCGACAGGGGGATAAATGATGGTGAGGAACAAGGCGATGAATTCCCCGCAGATATACAGTCCCGTGCAGCTGGCCAATTACCTGAAGCTGCTGCGCCAGCAGAACCACTGGACCCAGGATGCGCTGGCCAGGCGGATCGGCATTAAGCAGGCCACGCTGTCCAATTTTGAAAATCACCCCGACAAAACCACCTTAACCACGCTGTTTAAGATCCTCCAGTCGCTGGGGGTGGTGATGACGCTGAACGCCAAAGCTGCTGAGACGGCGCCGGCTCCCGATAACAACACGGACCTTGACTGGTAATGGCGACGCTTACCACCTGGATGAACAATGTGCGCGTGGGAACCTTAACCCGCCAGGCTAACGGGGCGCACAGTTTTCGCTATGACGAAGAGTGGCTGCGCAGCCCGCGCGCCAGACCGCTCTCCCTCTCACTGCCGCTGCAGTATGGCAATATCACTGCCGACGCGGTGTATCACTATTTTGATAACCTGCTGCCCGACAGCCCGCAGGTCCGCGACCGGATCGTCAGGCGCTATCAGGCGCGCTCGAAGCAGCCGTTCGATCTGCTGGCCGAAGTCGGGCGGGATAGCGTAGGGGCGGTGACCCTCCTGCCGCCGGGGGAAGAGGCGCACCTGGAAGGATTACGTTGGCAGACGCTGGACGAGGCGCAGCTCACCACTTTGCTGACCGCTTACCAGTCGGATATCCCCCTCGGGATGATTACCAGCCAGGACGATTTCCGTATCTCGGTGGCCGGCGCCCAGGAGAAAACGGCGCTGCTGCGGATGGGCGAGCAGTGGTGTATTCCGCAGGGCGCCACGCCGACCACGCATATCATTAAGCTGCCCATCGGCGAGATAAAGCAGCCCAATGCGACGCTGGATCTGCGTGAAAGCGTGGATAATGAGTATCTGTGCCTGGCGCTGGCCAGAGAACTGGGCCTGGCGGTGCCGGAAGCGGAGATCATCGCCACTCCGCGGATCCGCGCCCTGGCGGTAACCCGCTTCGACCGGCGCTGGGCGCAGGAGGGACGGGTGCTGCTGCGTCTGCCGCAGGAGGATCTGTGTCAGGCTTTTGGTCTTCCTTCAGCGATGAAATATGAGTCTGACGGCGGGCCGGGTATCGCCGCGATCATGACCTTTCTGCTGGGCTCGAGTGAAGCGCTGAAAGATCGCTATGACTTTATGAAGTTCATGGTCTTCCAGTGGCTGACGGGGGCGACGGACGGTCACGCAAAAAACTTCTCAATTTACCTGTTGCCCGGCGGCAGCTACCGCTTAACACCGTTCTACGACATTATTTCGGCGTTTCCGGTGCTGGGCGGCACGGGACTGCATCTGCGCGATCTGAAGCTGTCGATGGGGCTCAATGCCACAAAAGGGCGTAAAACAGAGATTAACGCCATCTATCCGCGTCATTTTCTGGCGACGGCCAAAGCGGTGAACTTTCCCCGGGAGCAGATGCTGGCGATCCTCCAGGAGTTTGCCGGGCATGTGCCGCAGGCAATCGAAAGCGCTCGCCGGACGCTGCCGGCGGACTTTTCCAGCCACGTCTGGCAGGCCATTACAGAGAACATGCTGAAGCTGCACGCCCGCCTGCAGCAAGGGCTGCAGGCGCTATAGCAGAGCCGGCTGGCGGCTAGCTCTGCGGCTGCCCCCAGCGGCTGCGCAAATAGTTAACCGCCTGCCGGGTTTGCGGCTGATTGAGGTTGTTTTCGCGGAACAAGATGGTGCCCTGGATCTGCGGCAGAGTCTCATTGAGATCGAGCTGCTTTTTCAGCTCCGGCACGCCGCCATCCACCGTCCAGTCAGGCTCGTTTTTGGACGGTTCACCCACCTTGTACAGCGCCACGCCGATATACAGCCGGGTATGGGTCGGTTTAACCACCTCGGCCCACCAGTTGGCCAGCACATCATAGCGCGCGGCATCGCGGGCAAACGGCCAGTAGATCTGCGGCGCGATGTAGTCGAGCAGTCCCTGCTGCACCCAGCTGCGGGTATCGGCATAGGATTCATCATAGGCGGCCGCGCCCCGGGTATCCGACCCCGCCGGATCGTGGGAACGGTTGCGCCACACCCCGGCCGGGCTCACGCCAAACTCGACGTTCGGATTGAGCTTTTTGATGGTGGTGGAAACCTGGGCTATGAGCTGCTGGGTGTTATGCCGCCGCCAGTCGCCCTTCGAGGCATAGCCCTGCCCGTAACGGCGGAAAGTCTCGTTGTCGTTAAGCGGTGAAGAGGCGGTTTCGGTGTAGAAATAGTCGTCGAACTGCACGCCGTCAATCGGGTAGTTCTGCACCACTTCAGCGACGATGCTGGTGATCCAGTCACGCGCTTCGGGAATGCCCGGGTCGAGGACAAAGCGATCGCTGGCGGTGCGGATCCAGTTACGGTGCAGGACGAACACGCTGGCCGGTACCTGGGTGAGGGTGTTGTTCAGCTCGGCAATCGTCGACGGTTTGGTGTTGACCGAGACGCGGTAGGGGTTAAACCACGCGTGAACCTTCATGCCGCGCTTGTGCGCTTCATCCAGCATAAACTGCAGCGGATCGTAGCCAGGGTATTCGCCGATTTTGCCGGTCAGCATATCGGACCACGGCAGAATATCCGACCGCCAGAGCGCCGTACCGTCCGGTTTCACCTGGAAAAAGACGGTGTTGATCCCCAGGCGCTGCAGGTTATCGAGTTTAGCGATCAGCGCCAGCTTCTGCTGCGTGATGCGGCTCTCCGGCGTGCTGGCGATAATCGACCCGACCGGCGGCCAGTCAAGGCGCGAAACGGTGGTGAGCCACACGCCGCGCACCGGCTCCCGGTGCGCCTGCCCGGCTTTGACGGCGGCAGCGTTCGGCGGCGTGACAAGGGATTTAGGGGCTTTACTGGTGCAGCTGAACAGCATGCCAGCGGCGATGAGCGCCGCGCCTGCCAGCGCCACTTTGCTGGCTAAGGGGAATCGACGAGAATGGCTGATGATGAACTCCCGTGTACTCAGATCGTCGCGTGTAGGCGCTATTCTCTTACGATTCGCCGGTCAGAGCAATTCCTT